>Ga0116184_10003100_pt1 | contig 13892 bp, 5 predicted proteins | sample AD_JPNNA5_MetaG_FD_89886 | JGI IMG/M metagenome (GOLD analysis project Ga0116184, IMG submission 89886) | Active sludge microbial communities of municipal wastewater-treating anaerobic digesters from Japan - AD_JPNNA5_MetaG | ecosystem: Engineered > Bioreactor > Anaerobic > Digestate | place... | reverse complement strand
TGCGGATCAACCGCGCCAGCGATGACGCCGCCGGCCTCACGATCAGTGAGAAGTTGCGCGCACAGGTCAATGGCCTCAACCGCGCGTCACTCAACGCTCAGGACGGGATCTCGCTGCTGAACACGGCAGAGGGCGCACTCTCCGAGGTGCACTCGATGCTCCAGCGCATGCGCGAGCTGGCTGTCCAGGCCGCGAACGACACGCTGACCCAGAACGATCGCATCGAGATCCAAAAAGAGATCGACCAGCTGAAGAACGAGATCAACCGCACGGCGAGCACGACCGAGTTCAACACGAAGAAGCTGCTGGATGGGTCGGCCACAGCGCTGTGGAGCACCGACACGCCGTCGGATCTGCAGGCGATCATCCGTGACGTGGTTGCCGAGGGCAACTACAAGATCACCAAGCAGATGCAGCCCGGTGTTGCGCAGGTTCTGAAGACTGATGTCTTCAACCTGGTGGCCAACAGCAAGAACCCCAGCGGCACACGGGGTCTTGCGAGCGACTTCGCGACCAACGACAGCGTGTTCACCGGAGTGGGGCAGCAGTTCCGTTCGCAGGACCTGACGGACTTCCAGAACTTCGAGTTCTCGCAGAACGTCGGCGCGGGGACGAACCTACAGCGCGACTTCCGGCTGGAGGTCACTCGGCTGACGGCCGACAACCAGGACCAGTTCGCCGTGGTGGCGCATCAGTTTGGCACGGCGGGCGGCAAGGGCGGCTTCGCCATCACGAACAACGCCACGGCCGCGCTGGGTGACTCGGGCTACTACGAAGTCGAAGTTACCACGGTTCTGTCGAACAACGGCGTCATCAACTCGGCCGGCATGGGCGCGTCGGACCTGTACCAGCTGACGGTCCGGCACCTCAATAGCGCTGGCACCGTGGTGGAGACCAAGTCGTTCAACATCACCCACTCGCAGGCTGCCGCGGGGACCGACATCCTGGGCACCGGCTATGCGGCCATGGTGACGGGTGGCGCCACGGCGATCCAGATGGGGAGCGACGGCGCGCAGTGGGCGGTGGGCGACAAGTTCCTGCTGACCCTGAATGCGGCGGAGGACACCCGGGCGGGCTCGAACGTCTATGTCCAGCAGCTCCAGCAGGACATGGGCGACAACGGGTTCCAGGTCGACACCACCGGCGCGGGCGTGGCCAACGACACGGTGGAGGACCGCGTGGGCCTCTACACGAGCCTGGGGCAGAACACGCCGGCCATCGACGGCGCGACCTATGGCGCCACCCTGATCTACTACGATAGCGCGGGGAACCGCCAGGTGGGCTCGGGCAACGTCCGCTACGGCGCCAATGGGTGGAACGTGGATCCAGCGGGTGGCCATGCGGACTTCTACATGACGAGCACCACCCTGGCCGAGCGCACGACCCAGCTCAGTAACATCGACAAGTTCGCCGGTCTGTTTGATCTTGGCGCTCAGACCCTGACCATCTACAACGCATCGGGCGAGAGTGCCAACGTGGTTCTGAACGGCAGCGACACGCTCCAGGGCGCGGCGGAGAAGATCCGCGACGCCATCATCAAGCCCGTGGCCCAGGGCGGCCTGGGAATGGGCGTGGATGGTGACCTTAGCGCCAATGGCGTCGATGGCAATGTGGCCGTGTTCGTCTCCGACGCGGTCGAGAACAGCGATGAAGCCGTGGCGGGCACTATCGTGGTCCGCTCGACGGTGGCGGGCAGCCAGGGTCGCCTCGCGTTCTCTGGCGACCAGAAGCTGCTGGATGCCCTGAGCATCGCGCAGATCCGGGACCCCAACGACCCGCTGGAGGTCACGGTGACCGATGCCCACACGGGCGAGATCATCGGCAAGACGATCGTGGATGACAACATGGTTCGTAACATCATCCAGGGCGTCGACCTGAAGATTGACAGCCGGGTGGACACGGTGGTGCGCTACGTCCCGGCCGGTGTCTCCCTGGTCACGGGCGACATCCTCGAGGGTGGATCCGCCGGCGCGACGGCCAGTGCGACGACGGACATCCTGGCGGGCGCCGACACGTTCGTGCAGGGTAACTTCACCGCCTTCCAGGGCGTCGAGCCCGACTCGGGCCCGGCGGGCGGCGCGAATGTCCGGGCCGACTACGAGTTGCGGACGCTGACCGCGGCCGACCAGTTCTCGGTGGCGGACTTCCGCTTCATGGCGGAGGCGGGCGCCGACAAGACCGGCTTCGCGCTGTCGGCACCAACGATCTCGGCCAACACCGCCGCCGGCTACTTCGAGCTCGAGGTTCTTGGCATCGACTCGGACGCCGACGGCGTGCTCGAGACCACGGCAGGTACGGGCGGCACGTTGACCAACGCTGATGCCAACGGATCGGGAGGCATCCAGCTCGCGCTGCGCAAGTACGACAGCGCGGGCACGCTGCTGGAGGAAGCCACCGTGACGTTGGGCGATGACACGGCCAACGGCACGGCGGTCGACAACGTCGCGCTGAACCTGTTCGAGACTGCCATCGGTGGTGTTGCCAACAGCGGTCTGAGCGCGGCCAATGCCGTGGCGGCGGCCGACACGGCGAACATCACTCTCGGCAACGGCGCGACGTACTATGTGGGGGACAAGATCACGTTCGCCATCGCGAACGGCAGCGGGACGAACATGGCGGTCCTTCACAACGACAAGACCGACGCCGGCTTCGCCAACGTCACCGCCTACGGCGACGACACGAACTACCACGCGAACATCGCCGGTCTGGGCGCGAACACGACCAGCGCGGGGATTCGCGTCGGCCTGGCCACCCAGCTCGGCGCGTACTCGACTCTGGCGGGGTCGACGGTGGATGCAACCATCGGCTACTACGATTCGTCGGGCAACTTCGTGGTCGGTGGCGGATCGGTGACGCTGGGCCAGACGGGCATGACGGTGCAGTCCGGCACGGTGAGGTTCTCGCTGACCCAGGAGACCTCGACCGGGCCCGGGTTCGTCTTCGAGTCGGCGCCGGGTGCGGCCGTCGAGTACCTGCACCTGGTGGACAACCGGATCACGCTCCAGATCGGGGCGAATGCCGGCCAGACGTTGACCACGAGCATCGCGGCCATGGATACCACGGCCCTGGGCGTGAACGACATGCTGGTCATCAGCCGTGACCTGGCGGCCGAAGCGATCAGCAAGGCCGACACGGCCATCAACCTGGTGTCCAGCGAGCGGGCCAAGCTCGGAGCCTACGTCAACCGGCTCGAGCACACCATGAACGTGTTGGACATCCAGTCGGAGAACCTGCTGGCTGCCGAGAGCCGGATCCGTGACCTCGACATGGCGAAAGAGACCATCGCCTTCACGCGGAACCAGATTCTCATGCAGTCGGGCATCGCTCTCCTGGCTCAGGCCAATGCTCTGCCGCAGAACGTGCTGTCCCTGTTGCGGTAGTCGTGCGGCGGGCGGCGGCCTGCTCTGGGCCTGCTGGGCCCAAGTGGGCCGCCGCCGCTTCGCTCGTCGGCACGTAACGGAGCACTGGTGGCTCGGGATGCTGTGAACCGATGGTGCTCCGGAGCGGGCGGCGGGCGGTGCGGCCACAGGAGGTGGTGGGTATGGCTGCGGGCGATCTGGGGCGGGCTGCGGCCGTCGACGTGGCTCAGCGAGCGTCGGCAACGCAAGCCGCGGAGTGGGCAGACCGTGCGACCCACCCGGAGAGCGCTGGTGATGCCGCACAGGAGAAGCCCGAGGCGGATCCGGAGGACTTCTGGAGCGATCGGGAAGTCCGGCGGGCTGCCGACGATTTCAACCGGGCGTTCACCCTGTTCGACATCCAGGCCAAGTTCTCGGTCCATGAGGCCAGTGGCTCCATCATCGTGGACGTGATTGACACGCGGACCGGTGACGTGATCCGCGAGATCCCGCCGCGGGAGCTTCTCGACCGGTGGGCACAGATGATGGATATCATGGGGCTCTTCGTCGACAGACGGGCCTAGCTCGGTGCCCCGAGAAGGCGGACGGGCGCTCCTTCGCGTGAGGCGGAGGGGCGCCCGTTGCTGTCTGTCGCGCTCTCTCGCTAAGGCCCCGGCGGTCTGGGACCGAAGACCCAACCGGAGTTGCCGGAGCGGAGGGATCGCATGTCGGCGACAGCGGAGGCGGCGGAGGCCGCCGCCGTGACCGAGCCTATCGCGTCCCAAGACGTGGGCGTCCTGGACGAGGTCACCCGGCGCGTTCAGGAGCAGTACCGCCAGTACCCATATCCCCGGTTTGCCGAGGAGAGCATCGTCGATGGACGGCGCCTGGTCTCGGTGGACTATCTGCGCTACATGCAGATCGCGGCGTGGCCGAAGCGCCGCAACCTGTCGGGTTTGCGCGTGCTGGACGCGGGATGCGGCACAGGGCAAGTGCTGACGCAGATAGCCGAGTGTCACCCCGAGGTCCAACTACTGGGCATTGACCTGAGCGACACGTCGCTTGGAATCGCGCAGCGCCAGCTCGATCGTGTCGGGGCGACCAATGTCGAGCTCCGGGTGTTCCAGATCTACGATCTCGAGCGTCTCGGCGAGACGTTCGATGTGGTGATCTGCGGCGGGGTTCTGCACCATCTCTCGGACCCCGTGCGGGGCCTGAAGTGCTTGCGCTCGGTGCTCAAAGACGATGGTGTCCTCTCGATCATGGTGTACGGCCGCTATGGCCGCACGGGCGTGTACGTGCTGCAGGACCTGATCCGGATGGTCTCCGGCGGGCGCTCGCAGTCCGAACTGGCCCCCTGGACCCGGAAACTCGTTGGCGCCCTGCCGCCGGCACACGCCTTCCATCGGCGCAAGTTCGGCGACCTCGACATGGCGGGCGATTCCGGGCTGGTGGACCTGTTGCTGCACCCCCAGGACCGCAGCTACACGGTGCCCGAGATCTACGAGTGGCTGGAGCAGGCATCGCTGGAGCTGCTGCAGTGGTGTCCGCGTCGCCAGTATGAGCCAGCGTTGTACGTGCGCGACCATGACGTGCGCGACTCGCTGTCGGCGTTGAGCGAACGTGACCGGGCCATCGCGGCCGAGCTGCTGTCGTCCGATCACGCCAAACACCACTTTCTGGCCTGCAAGCCCGGTTTCCGCGTGGAGCGGCCCTCGATCGACGACGCGGACTGGCTCTCGAGCCGGCCGGTCTCGAACCCACACTGGGCCCTCCACCAGGAAGGCGAACCGGGCCCCGACGGATCGGTGACCCGAGGCCGGCTTTCGGCGATCAACCTCGTCGCCGGCGTCGCCCTGCGTGTCGATCTGGCCGAAGAGGAAGCGCGGATACTTCGACTCTGCAACGGTGACCATACGGCCGGCGAGATCGCCGACAGCCGCGAACTCCGCCGCCGCTTCAGCCGCATCGGGTCCGAAGGCCGTCGACAGCTGCTGCGGCGGTTCCTCCGCCGCGCCATCGAACACGAGTTGGTGTACCTATGTCCGTGATCGCGGAGCTGGCCATGGATTCGCCCGTCGCCATCGGCGGTTCCCCGCCGCATTGGCTGCCGCTTGCTGCCGGCGACCGCCTGGGCGACCTTGCGCGTCACTATGACGAGTACCCGCACCCTCCCTATGCCGACCACGCGCCGCACCGAGGCGTGCCGCCACGAGATCTGCTCGATCTGGCGCGGTATGTACTGTGGCCACGGCGCAAGGTGCTGGCCGACGCCCGAGTGCTGGATGCCGGCTGCGGCACGGGCGCGCAGCTCGCGGCCATGGGCATGCGTCACCCGGATGTGGAGCTCTGGGGCGTGGATGTGAGCGCACGGTCGCTCGACGACGCGGCCGACCGCGCCCGGCGCTGCAATGTCGGCTCGGTCCATCTCCGCCAGCTTCCCGTCGAGCGAGTGGGGGAGCTGGGGCTCGAGTTCGACCTCGTGGTACTCCAGGGCGTCCTGTCGGCGAGCTCGGACCCACGGGCCACACTCAGCGCCGCGGCCTCGGTGGTTCGTCCGGAGGGCGGGATACTGGTCTCTGTGGCGGCACCCTACGGCCGGCTCGGTGCCGAGGGCTTCCGCGAACTGGTCGACCTCGCCCGAGGCGGGCAGCCGCGCGCCGAGCGGCTGCGGTTCGCCCGGAAGCTCCGGGCCAGCCGAGAGTGGCACTCGAGACTGCTCGAGGCCGTGCTCGACTCGCGCGAGGAGGATGACGCGTCTCTGGCCGAACTGGCGGTGCTCGATCCCCCCTTGCGAGCGTACTCGGTGCCTGAGTTAACCGGTCTGCTGGCGTCGGCCGGCCTGCGGATCTGGCGCTTCCATCCGAGGACGCCTTACGAGCCCGAGCGCTACCTGCCGGCGCCCCACCATGGGTGCCTCCGCGCTGTGCCGGAAGTGCTTCGACCTGCGGTCGCCGAGCTACTCCATTCGGCGATGCACACCCACTGCTTCTTCGCAGTGCGGGAGGGCTTCGAACCCGAACGCGTGGACCTGGACGGTGAGGACTGGCTCGATCTACAGCCCATTGCCAACGGGCTATGGGACTTCGCAGCCTCCGATGGGCCCGTGCCGGAGCAGGCTGGGCGCGCCGGAGTGGCAACTCGCGAGTTCTGCGGGCGGTGCGAGTGCATTGCGCTCACGCCGTGGCAGCGGATCGCTCTGGAGCTGTGTGAATCCGGCACGCGTGTGCGCGACATTCTGAGGTCCAGGCGGCTCCGGCAGGAGTTGGCGGGGCTCGGTCGGGGCGACTATTGCGAGGCGGTCCGGTCATTCCTGCGCCGCGCGGCGCACGACGAACTCGTCTACCTGGTTGGCTAGGCCAGAGGCAAGGGAGAACACAGACATGGCAGTGACGCCGGTGGTCAGCGCCCCTGGGGGCCTGAGCGACGCGGTCCTCGCCCAGTATGAGGCCTATCCGTGCCCGGGGCACCCACCCGGGACGGCGGAGCCAGAGGTGCCGGACTGGTTGGGCTATCTCCGTCCCCTGCTGTGGCCCCGTCGGCAGGATCTATCGGGGCTGAAGGTGTTGGACGCCGGTTGTGGGACCGGTGCGATGACCTCGGGGCTCGCCCGCTGCCATCCCGAAGTGAACGTACTGGCCATCGACATCAGTGCGCGGTCGCTCGAGGTGGCCGCCCGGCGCCTGGGCGGCTGCCAGGGCGGGAATGTGCGACTCCGTCAGCTTCCGATCGAGCGGGCGAACGAGCTCGATGAGCGCTTTGACCTGATCGTGGTCTGGGATGTGCTGCACTGTGTTATCGACGCCCCGCGAGTCTTGCGGACACTGGGTGATCTCTTGACGCCCGATGGCGCGCTCATCGCGTCGGTGCGGGCCCCGCACGGGCGCGCGGGGGCGGTGGCGCTCCGGTCTCTCATGGAGGCACTGGGCCTGGGGCTCGAGTGCCCCGAGGCGATCCCGCGGGCGCGATCCATCATCGACAATCTCTCGGCCACTCACCTGTTCCAGCGGTCCGAATGGCAACAGGACCTGGCAGCCGGCGGGGACGCGGCGGTGGTGGATCTGCTGCTGCCGGCGCGTCAGCGGCTTTACAACGCGCTCGAGGTCTTCGAACTCGTGGCCGAGTCGGGGCTGGAGTTTCTGCGGTGGTTCTGCCCGAACATGTACTGCCCACGCCGCTACCTGGCCGATGCCGACCTGCTGAGGCCGTTCGAGGCGCTGGGAAGCGCCGAGCAGGCCCGGGCGGCTGAACTGCTGCATTCGCGCATGCGCAACCATGTGTTCGTCGCAGTCCGGCCCGGGCATATGCCGGACTCGCCGCAGATCGATGGGGACAACTGGCTCGAGGCCATCGCGGTGCCCAGTCCGCTGTTTCGATGGCGGGACGCGCGGCAGGAGACCGGGCAGCACGGTGAGACCGTGTTCGCGGTCACCTCTGAGTGGGAGGGCACCCGGGCCACCGTCCGGCTGCAGAGCTGGGAGGCATTGATCGTCCACGTCTGCGCCACCGGACAGTGTCTACGGGACGTGTGCGAGCACCCGAAACTGGTCTCGGGGCTCGGGCCGCTGTCGGCCGCGCAGCGCGCGGAGCTGGTCCGCGGGTTTCTGCGACGGGCGATCGCGGACGACTACGTGCTCCTCGCATGGGCCTAGGCCCTCTGAGGGAGTGCGCCAGGGAGGGGGGATGGGATCGCCCGAGTCTGAACAGAAGTACTGAGTTACCCGCGAGCAAGGATGCGAGCGGGGTGTCCATTCAAGGAGGAAGAACCCATGGGCGTGCGCATCTACAGCAACGTCTCGGCACTGACGGCGCTGCGCCACCTGGACCGGAGCACCGAACGGCTGTCGACATCGATCGAACGGCTTTCTTCCGGTCTGCGCATCAACCGCGCCGGGGATGACCCGGCAGGGTTGGCCATCAGCGAGAAGTTGCGGAACCAAGTCCTGGGCCTGCGGCGGGCCACGCTGAACGCTCAGGACGGCACCTCCCTCCTCCAGACGGCGGAGGGAGCCCTCTCAGAGGTCCACACGATCCTGCAGCGGATGCGGGAGCTGGCGGTTCAGGCGGCCAACGACACGCTGACCCAGGCCGACCGTATCGAGATCCAGCGCGAGATCGATCAGCTCAAAGAGGAAGTCAACCGCATCTCGGCCACGACCGAGTTTAACGAGAAGAACCTGCTCGACGGGTCGGCAACGGCTCTGGCCAGCTCGGATGATGCCAAGAACGTGCGGGTCGTCATCCGCGATGTGGTTCAGGAAGGCAACTACAAGATCACCAAGCAGAACAGCCCCGGCCATGCCCAGGTGCTTAAGAGTGCTACGTTCAACTTGGTGGCGAACTCGAAGAACCCCAACGGAACGCGCGGCAGGGCCACGGACTTCGGAACGAGCAGCATCTTCCAGGGCGTCGGGGAGAGTCTGAAGAGCGGTAACCTGACGGGGTTCACCAACCTCGAGTTCTCGTCGAGCATTGGCGGCACCAACAACCAGCTTCGAGACTTCCGGCTCAGCGTCATACCGGTCTCGGCGGCGAGTACGGACCAGGTGGCGATCGCCGATCACTACTTCTCCGCCTCGGGCGGCAAGTCGGGTTTCCTGTTGACCAACAACAACACCGCGGGCCCGGGGGATTCGGGCTACTACGAAGTCGAGGTCACCTCGGTATACGGCAACGACGGTGTGATCGAGACGGCCCTGGGCAGTGAACGCTTGTATGAGCTAACCGTGCGCGAGATCGACGCCAAAGGCAGCGTGATCCGCTCGACGTCCGTGAACCTCTCACACACCCAGGCCTCAGCGGCCACCGACGTGCTGGGCACGGGTTACGCCGAGATGGTCACGGGAGGGGCTACCGCCATCACCATGGGCGGAGACCAGGCCAAGTGGAGTGTGGGCGACAAGTTCATCGTCGTCATCAACGCCAACGAGGACTTCCCAGGCGTGGCCCACTACGTCCAGCAACTCCACCAGGATACCGGGGATAACGGGTTCCAGGTGGACACGGTCGGCTCGGGCGTGCGCAACGATGCGGCGGAGGACCGCGTGGGTCTGTACACTAGCCTGGGGACGGATGTAACGGCCATCGACGGGTCGTCCTTCGCCACCTCGCTCCTGTACTACGACGCATCGGGGAACCGCCAGCTCGGCACGGGCACGGTGCAGTACGGCGAGAATGGCTACTCGGTCAACGCATCGGGTGGCTCGGTCGACTTCTACCTCGAAGAGACGACGCTGGCGGAGAGGACTACGCGTCTCGCCGACGTGGATGCCTTCGCGGGCCTGTTCTCGCAGGGCGGCCAGGTGCTCGACATCTACAACGGCCGGGGCGACCACACATCGCTGGTGCTCAATGCCAGCGACACCATGGAGACCGTGGCGGCGAAGATCCGCGACGCGATCATCCGGTCGACGGTGCAGGGCGGCCTGGGCATGGGCGTCGATGGCAATCTGAGCCGGCTGACTGGCGTCGACGGCAACGTGTGTGTGTTCGTGAGTGAACCAGCGGAGAACACGGACGAAGCCGTGCCATCGACCTTCATCATCCGGTCGACGGTGCCGGGTGCCGAGGGGCGCCTCGTCTTCTCCGGGGCACAGCAGATCCTGGACGCTTTCAGCCTGGCCCAGATCACCGATCCGGATGACCCCATGCAGGTCACCGTGACCGACGCCCACACCGGCGCACTGGTCGGAACCGCCACGGTGGATGACGGCGTGGTCCGCAACCTGATCCAGGGCGTCGACCTGTTCATCGATCAGCGGCTGGACACCCTGGTGCGCTTCGTGCCCGGAGGGGAGGTGCTGACGCCGGGGGACCTGATGGAGGGCGGTGCGGAGAATCCACCGGGAACGGCCAGCGACCCGCGGGACATCATCGCGGGCAACTCGACGTTCGCCGCCAACATGCTGCAGAACTTCAAGGGACTTGAGGCCGATCCGGGATCGGTGGGTTCGCCCGTCAACAACATCGCCAACTTCGAGCTCCGGACCAACGACGCGACCAGCGACCAGTTCTGCGTGGCCGACTACCAGTTCGTGACAGCCGCGGCCAAGGCAGGCTTCACGCTCCCCACGGGCGCTGGTCTGAGTATCTCGGCCAATACCACTGCGGGCTACTACGAGCTCCAGGTTGTAGCCATCAACGGCGTGACCACGGCGGGCACGTCCTCGACGCTGACCGCTGTAGACGCGGCGGCCAACGGGATGGACCTCCGGCTCACCAAGTACGACCGGAACGGCACCATGCTCGAGCAGGCCACGGTGCGCGTCGGCAACACGGCAGCTGGCATCTCGGTAGCCAACGTGGCACGGGCCTACTTCGGAGAGACCTTCGCCGGCGGGACCGGACTGGCGAGCACCGGCATTGACGCGGCGGACTCAGCGAGCATCAACCTGGGACTGGGCACGACGACGTACGCGGTGGGTGACCGGATCACGTTCGCCGTTGCCGACACGGCCGGCCATGTGACGGCCAATCTGCGCAACGACACGAGCGACACCGGTTTCGCGGGACCCTATGGCCTGAATCAGGACGCGGGTGTGTCCACGCTGGCGCAGCAGAGCGCGGCGGTCCGGGTGGGACTGATCGAGGATCTGGGCGCCAACAACTTCAGCAACGTAGCCGGCCAGAAGGCCGATGTGACCCTGGGCTACTACGACGCCGGCGGGAATTTCACCGTGGGCGGCGGCTCCGTGATCCTGGGCCAGCCTGGCGACACCATCCAGGCGGGCACCCTGCGATTCACGACGACCGTCGAGTCGGCGGCAGGGCCGGGATTCGCCTTCGAGTCAGCCCCCGGCGCGTCCATCAGCTATGTGCACCTGGTGGACAACCGGATCTCACTCCAAGTGGGTGCGAACGAGGGCCAGACGATGACGGCGGCCATCAGTCAGCTTGACACCACGGCCCTGGGGCTGGACAGCGTGCTGGTCATCAGCCGCCAGTTCGCCCAGGAGGCCCTGGCCAAAGTGGATGCCGCGGTCAACATCGTGTCCTCGCAGCGGGCCAAACTGGGCGCACTGATCAATCGGCTCGAGGCCACCCGGAGCGTACTCCAGATCCAGGCCGAGAACCTGCTCAACTCCGAGAGCCGGATCCGCGACCTGGACATCGCCTCGGAGACGGTGGACTTCACGCGCGACCAGATCCTGTCACAAGCGGGCACGGCGATGCTGGCTCAAGCCAATGCCATCCCGCAGTCAGTGCTGCAGCTGCTGCAGTAGCGGCGCTGACCTCACTCCATACCGAAGCGGAGCCGCTGGCGCTTGCCTGACTGGGCCCGGGGTACCGACTCGTGCCCCTGGCCGGACGAGGTCAAGCCGGCTGTCTGGTCCGCCGGGCCTCGGTGACCGGCGGAGCATGCGAGCGGGTTGAGGCGGCTGCCTGCAAGGAGGTGGGCCGGAACATCCTGGGGCTGCGGCATGCCCGGCGCGGGCACGGGTTCCGGCGCCGGTGAGGCGCAGCCGGCGGTAGTACCGACGACCCGCGAGCACGGACGCGGGCGGGATGACCACTCAAGGAGGATGCTTAATGGGACTGCGTATCTACAACAACGTCACGGCGCTGACGGCGTTGCGGAATCTCGGTCGGTCCAGCGAACGGCTGGGCACATCGATCGAGCGTCTGTCCTCGGGACTGCGCATCAACACGGCGGGTGATGACCCGGCGGGGTTGGCCATCAGTGAGAAGTTGCACAACCAGGTGCTGGGGCTGCAACGGGCGACGCTCAACGCTCAGGACGGGGCATCGCTGCTACAGACGGCCGAAGGCGCGCTGTCCGAGGTGCATAGCATCCTGCAGCGGATGCGGCAATTGGCTGTTCAGGCGGCCAACGACACGCTAACGCAGCAGGACCGGGTCGAGATCCAGAGGGAAATCGACCAGCTCAATGAGGAGATCAACCGGATCTCGAGGACCACCGAGTTCAACACGAAGTCGCTGCTGGATGGATCCGCCACGGCGCTGGCCAGTACGGACAGCCCCAACGAGATGCAGGTGATCATCCGGGACGTGGTCCAGGAGGGCAACTACCAGATCACCAAGCAGAACGTACCCGGCCAGGCTCAGGTCCTCAAGAGCGACATCTTCAACCTGGTTGCGACGAGCAAGAATCCCAGTGGCACTCGCGGGCTGGCCAGAGACTGGGGCGCATCCACACTCTTCCAGGGCGTGGGCGAAGCGCTCTCCGCGAGTGACCTGACCTCGTGGCGCAACTTCGAGTTCTCTCATAACATCGGCGGGGAGAACAACCTCGTCCGGGACTTCCGGATCGAGGTGAAGCAAGTCGCGGGCGCGGCCGACAGCCAGGTGGCCATTGTGGACCACTACTTCAAGACCCAGGGTGGCAAGTCGGGCTTCGCACTGGCCACCACGGGAACTCTGGGAGCGGGCGATTCGGGGTACTACGAGATCGAAGTCGCCTCGGTGTACAGCAACGATGGAGTGATCGACACAAGCCTGGGAAGCGCCAACCTGTACGAGCTCACGGCCCGCGAGCTCGACGCCAAGGGCGGTGTGATCCGAACGGTGCACTTCGACGTCACACACGCTCAGGCCTCGACCGCTCAGGATTTGCTCGGGACGAACATGGCCGGCCTCATCACGGGAGGCGTCACATCCATCACCATGGGGACGGACCAGTGCAAGTGGGCCGTCGGTGACAAGTTCCTGGTCGTCGTGAACTCAGCAGCTGACTTCGCGGGCACCCCGTACGTGCAGCAGGTCAAGCAGGACATGGCCGACAACGGGTTCCAGGTGGACACCACGGGCTCCGGAATCCGCAACGACGCCGCCGAGGATCGAGTGGGGCTTTACACGAGCCTGGGCACCGACCTTAACGCCATCGATGGCTCAACGTACAGCACGTCGATGGCGTACTACGACTCCTCAGGCAACCGCCAGATGGGTACGGGCGACATCCGCTATGGTGAGAGCGGGTACACGGTCCGCAGCGCTGGGGGATCGGTGGACTTCTACCTCGAGGAATCCACGCTAGCGGAACGCACGACGACGCTGTCGCAGGTCGACAAGTTCCAGGACGCGTTCATCCATGGTGGCCAGGTTGTGACGATCTACAATGGCAAGGGGGCCTCGGCATCGTTCACACTCAACGGCTCGGATACGCTCGAGAAGGTGGCCGAGAAGATACGCGATGCCATCATCAAACCGATCTCCCAAGGCGGTCTGGGGATGGGCATCGACGGGGACCTGAGCCGGAGCACAGGCGTCGACGGCAATGTGTGCGTCTTCGTCAGCGAGCCCAAGGAGGCAACCGACGAGGCTCTCCCGGCCACCTTCGTGATCCGGTCCACGGTACCGGGCAAGGGGGGCCGGCTGGTCTTCTCGGCGGACCAGGGCGTGCTGGACGCTTTCAGTCTCGCGCAGATCCAGGACCCTGAGGACCCGATGCAGGTTACGGTTACCGATGCACACACCGGGGCTCTAGTCGGGACGACGACCGTCGACGATGGCGTCGTTCGGAACCTCATCAAGGGCGTGGACCTGGTCATCGACCAGCGAACGGACAGCCTGGTGCGTTTCGTGCCCGGCGGGATC
>Ga0116184_10003098_pt1 | contig 13905 bp, 11 predicted proteins | sample AD_JPNNA5_MetaG_FD_89886 | JGI IMG/M metagenome (GOLD analysis project Ga0116184, IMG submission 89886) | Active sludge microbial communities of municipal wastewater-treating anaerobic digesters from Japan - AD_JPNNA5_MetaG | ecosystem: Engineered > Bioreactor > Anaerobic > Digestate | place... | reverse complement strand
GGACACCAACGTCACGGCGGAGAGCACCGCCACTGAGCAGATCGTCCTCATCCAGATCGACCCAACCACCGCCGTCCTCGGCGTCAACGTCCGCAGCGAAGCCAACCTCACCGCTGACTTCGTGGCCAGCATCCGCGAACTCGGCGTGCTGGAGCCCGTGGTCGGCCACTACAACCAGCAAGGGCAGTTCGTCGTCTTGCGCGGACAGCGCCGCACCCTCGCCGCCGTCGAGACCAAGCAGGCCACCATCCCCGCCGTGGTCGTCCCTCGGCCCGAGGACGCCGACCGGATCGTGCAGCAGATGGCCGAGAACGACCACCGCTCCGACATGACCACGGCGGACCGCGTCGCTGGCGTCAAGCAACTCGCCGCAGACTGGACTGCGCGCCAAGGGCTCGGATTCGCATGTCTCAAGGGAGTTCTGGGCCCTAGGATGAAGGTGCCTCTAGCGCTCGACCTAGAGGCCGCGCTCTCATCACGCCCTGAGAGGCGGAGGCAGCCCAACGAGAAGGGTCCCATGTCGCCACACGTCTCAACCCTCGCAACCCTGGTTTGATATGGCTGCATTCAAACTCGCGGTCGTGGGAACCTACTCCAGCGGCAAAACCACGCTTGTAGAGGGGCTTCTCAAGCACGACAGCGACTTGCGCCTTTTGCCTGAACATGCCCGGAGGGCCATTACCGTTTGTGGGATAGATGCAATTAAAAGTATCGAGACCCGTGACTACTTAATTGTCGCAAACCTTCTTGATGAGGCGGAAGCGGACAAGCAGTCGGAGCCAGCAATCTCAGACAGCGGACTTATTAACAACCTCGCCCACGAGGCGCTGTTCTTCAATCCCCCGCCTGATCGTACGCGCCTCTTGACCAGTTACCAACATCGTATGTACGACGCGGTGTTTCTATGCGATCACACCGGCGTCGACCTAGTCGACGACGGACAACGCATGCCGGACAACGACCTCAGGCTCCGGCTCCACGATTTGGTCCTTGACGTTCTGGTGCGCATGAACATAGCTCCACTTCTCCTGACGGGGAATCCGCAAGTGCGCCTAAGGGCCGCCCTGAAGACCGTAGACGAACTGCGCAAGGCCCGTATCTAATCAATTTCTAACACGCAGGAAAGAGAAAATATGCCAAACTACATCGACAAGCTCGCGTGGATCCACATCGTGGATGGTCGGATTCTCAGCACTCGAACGCGAGGCAAGGACACCTACTACATCCCTGGAGGCAAGCGCGAGCACGGGGAGTCAGATTGGGAGGCGCTTCGTCGTGAGATCGCTGAGGAACTGTCAGTAGAGCTCATCGAGGACACCCTTGCCCCAGCTGGCGTATTCGAGGCGCAGGCTCACGGGCACCCCGATGGCTTGATTGTTCGGATGACGTGCTATCGCGCCGAATACCGCGGCCACCTTGAACCAGCTAGTGAGATCGCTGAGATGGTCTGGTTCGACTATTCGGGCCGCAATCGCTCCTCGGCGGTTGACCAGATCATCTTCGACTCTTTGCGCGCCGACGGCCAGCTTCACGACCCGAGTTCCCCAGATGCGGGCTCCTGACTCACGATTCCTCCGCTACATTGGCGAGTACCGTCTGCCGTTTCCTGCCGCCGTCTATGGACGGATGCATTTTACGGCTCAATCTTCACTCGACCGGGTCGGCGCAATGGTCGCGGCAACCGAATGGACAGTCGCGAGCCTAAATGGACTCATGAGCGCGTTGCTTTCGTCATACGAGCGGGACGACGCAAAAGCGAACACGCTAGCCAAGCCTGCCACTCGACTCACACTTGGCCAAGCGGTAGATCGGCTTGAACGATTATCGAAAATGCGCCAGAAGTGGTCCACGCAAGGGGTGCGTACGTCAATAGCGGAAGCTGCTCTTGGTTGGACGCCTTGCATCGATAGTGCGTTGCCCCCGCTGAGAACTATCGTACAACTTCGTAACGAACTAGTTCACGGTGGGCCCGCTATCGAGGAGCGCGCAGCGCACTTTTCTTCAGCCCTTGGTACTGCGTTCTGTGAGGTACTTGACGCGTGTTCATTCTTGACTGGCTTCGAGTGCGTCGCCATCCTCGAGGCGAGGAGGGTACCGCGATCGTCGGCTATCGACCTCGACGTACGCCTCGTAACGGGCAGTAACCCGATTTTCGAGTCGCGCCGCTTGAGAGTGGCTGATCCCTTGGAGCCGGAGACACTCTACTTAGTGGACCGTACGGCAGCCATAGCATATCCGCTGTTTCCTGACGTGACCGTTGCTAGCGGCAGTGCGCAACGTTCGATAGTCGGAGTCACATTCGGCATGCTCGAAAGCACAGTGGGGAGGAACGCATCCTGGATCCCGCTTGACCTACACACCGGACTCGGAATCTTCGCTGATGACCAAACGGTAGGCGCGCGTCGGATCTCAGGGGACGTTCCGACGGAAGCGCTTCCCCCCATCCACGTAGCAGCGGCTCTCGAACAGTTGACCTCCGACGCGACGTCAACGCGCGCGGGGTCGATCCAAGAGACCGTTCTACCCAACGGCTACAGCCTTGTTGGCCTATTGCGTCGCAATGGCGGCAGTTTCGTCGCGCAAGCTACCCACCTAGCAGATGGCGCACTATGTGTCATCAAGTCCGTGGTCCCTGAGGCGCTGATGCACGTCCCAACCATGGCGCGAGTTGAGCGCGAAGGGGAAATGCTCCGTCGGCTCAAGGACTCGGATTTCGTTGCCCGTTTGATAGATGAAGGGCGCTCAGTAGCAGGCGCCCCATACGTGGCCGTTGAGTACCTTGAGTTTGGAACCCTGGAGGAGTGGGTGGAGCAAAACGGCGCACTCGGGTCTGCGGAGGTTCTCAGCTGCCTGGAGGGCATGGCTCGCGGCTTGGTGGACATACACAGCCGTGGATTGTTGCACCGTGACATCTCAAGTTCAAACGTCATGATTAAGAGCTGCGACCCAATGCGCGTTGTATATGTTGACCTTGGGGCATCTACAGGAGTGCTTGACCTACGGGTGACGGCTGTGTCTGAGCAGGTCGGCACGCCCGATTTTATGGCTCCGGAGCTGTTGGATGGGCACGGAACCCCGACAGCGGCATCAGATCTCTACTCTGTAGGGGCCGTGGCGCTCGCATTGCTGACTGGCGCTTTGAGAACGCGTCCGTCTCTGGCGGATCTGGACATTCTTGAGGGACCTGACCCCTTGATCGAGTTACTTGAAGCATTGCTATCCCCGATTCCCGAGAATCGCCCGCCCACCGCCTCGGCTCTACTGGGTCGTGTGCTACGTATACGCGAGGGGGAGACACCTTCGATTCTGCGCCCTAAATTGGCGACTGCCCGACGTGACCTCGGGTGGTGGACGTCGGTCAGCGGCGACCACTTTCGCCACCTACCGAGTGGTCGCTTTCTCATGGGCGGCACACTCTTCCCCAATGAAACGCCGGTCCATGAGGTCCTGGTCCCGGAACCACTTCTGGTCAGCTCCGTTCCAATCACCAACGCGCTCTGGGCTGAGTTCATGAAGTCCACGCGCTACCGCAGCGCGAGCAAGGGTTTCCTCGCCCATCTGGCAACCGGGTCAGGCAGCAGAGGGCTGCCCGATTCGTGGCGTCATCCAGATGCACCCGTGGTCTTCGTTTCATGGCGGGATGCGAATGAGTATTGCCTATGGCGCTCGGAGCGTGAAGGACTGGACTACCGGCTCCTGTCTGAGGCCGAATGGGAGTATGCGTGTCGCGCCGGCACCCGAACTAGGTACTACTGGGGTAACACTTTCGACCCGAGCCGGGTCAACAGCGGACAACGAAGAGAAGGACCCACACCCGTTGGTTCATACCCAGCGAACCCCTGGGGGTTATACGACATGCTAGGCAACGTTTGGGAGTGGACCCGCGACCGTCTTGACGTGGTTACCAAGGAGAGATCGCTATTCTACTCACTAGGAAAACCTCAGGGGCGTGAGGCGCCCTGCAATGACGGCAACAGCCCCGTCGTCAGCCGCCGGGTCAATGACGCATACAGGGTGGGGCGAGGCGGTTCCTGGTTCAGTAATGACCGGAACATGAGACCAGCCAACCGTCGAGGAGAATTTGAGGGAAGTGCGTTACGCGCATTTGGTTTGCGCGTATGCGTGCGCGGTGTCCCTGCCTCCATGATCGAGTTCGACAAGAATTAGGAGAATTGTGGAAAAGATCGGCACGAACATGTTGTTTGAGAATGGCCACGTTCGCATCTGGACCTTACTGTTAGGCCCGGGCGAAACAGCGCCCGTCCACCAGCACCCGCACCCATACGTCTACGTAGTAGTGACCCCTGGCGAGACCGTGATGCGGGAGTCTGACGGCAATGTGGTACGTCAGAGTGATGAGCGGTGGCAGGTGGTACACCATGAAGCCGGCCTCCCCCACAGCCTTCAGAACATCGGAACAACGCCATATGAGAACATCATCATTGAGCTGAAAGGGGACGGGGGCTCGAGCGCGGCGCTGGCGAACCCGGACTTGAGCGTGGCCGCTTGGCTGGACACGTTCGCGCCGACCGCCGCAGATGGTCTGCGCGAGCACCTCAACGAGAACCCTGGACGCATATCGCGTGGTTATGGCGATCTACTGGAGGGTCACGCCGTCGAAGATCCTGACGCACTGCTAAAGATCACTCGAACACTGGGGTCGGAGGCGTCTCGACCCGGATGGGTCACCGTCGACGAAATTGATTTCGTGTCGATGTGCCCACATCACTTTCTCCCCTACGTCGGCACGGCGACGGTCTCATATCGCCCCAATCGCAGGATCCTCGGGCTGGGAAAGATCCCGCGCTACGTCGATGCGCTCGCCCGTCAGCTGGTGATCCAAGAGGACCTCACCCAATCGATCGCCTTAGGTATCGCCCGCGTGGCAGAAACTGACGATGTTAGAGTTCTGACCTCCGCGGTGCACACGTGTATCAGCCGACGAGGAGCTCGCCAGGCCCGGTCTAACTCAACAGTCGAATACGTCGTCGGACAGTAACGTGCTAGCGGCATCCGCCCTTGCGAAGACCCTAATTGGACACAGTGACTTCTTTGCCGTGCTGCCGGATAGCAAGTCGACTCCCCTCATCGAGAGCCTCCGCGCACTGGACGGGAAGCGGGTTTACCAGGTGTGTGACGAGGCGACAGCAGTTGGCATTGCAGCTGGTCTACTACTTGCAAATCAGACATGCCTTCTGATCATGGAAAGTTCGGGTCTGCGTCGTGGATTCGAGACGCTTGGTCGATTGTCGGGGTCTCATGGTATTCAGCCCATTATTCTGGCGACAGACCGGGGTTCGCTGGGCGATTCTGACTGGTGGGCTGCAGCGCACTATTCACACGCCCGCAGTATCGCCGATGCCGTAGGAGCACGCTGTGCTGACCTGACCCCTGACCTTGACCTGAACCAAGTTGCAATCGTCGTTGAGAGTGCCGTACGACATCATCGAAGCCAGCAAGTTCCAGTCGTTCTATGGGTATCCCCCGGACTGGTGGAGCGCGCGTGATCGACGATCTGTCGACAGAAGATGCCTTGGCAGTGATCTGCGCGGCACGACGGGGACGTCGCGTATACGTCGTGGGTCTCGGCCGCACCGCCGGCGTGCTTGAACAGAGGGCAGACGCGCCCGTGCTGGCGCTCGACGCCATGGGTTGCGTCACTTCGGTTGCGACCGGCCTCGCAGTAGGTCTGGCGGGCACGGGTGTTGAGGTTATTGCCTGCGACACAGACGGATCGATTCTGATGGAGCTCGGCGCTCTGGCTGGATTAGCAACTTGTGCGAGGTCCATTGATCGGCTGGACCTCTACGTCTTCGACAACGGTATCTACGAGTCCGGGGGCGGCTGTCCATCCCGCTTTTTCGAGTTGGATTGGGAGTCGCTCGGGCGCGCATTCGGGCTCCAGATCATCGTTATCACGTCGGCGACGATGCTGGACCAGCGCATCTCTGCAGGTGACTGGCGTGGCGTTCGCTGCACGGTGGTCCGAGTTAATAATCAAAGTCCGGTGCCATCGCCTGTCATCGCCGCCGACGGCCGCGAGAAGGTGGTCAACTTCATAGGCCGCGTTTCGTCGATTACCGGGCGGCCACGATGGCCGAGGGCGGCGAAATTGTGATGAACATTGTCGATGGTGAGTGGGCGGAGTGCCGCCGATCCGGTGGTGACGGTGCCTACTTCACACTAGATGTCAGTGGAGCCCAGATCGCCGTAGTCTCAACGCCCGGCTCTCGAGTTGTGGTCGCGAGCCCTGAGCTTGTTGGACAGCGGTACATCGATCAGGTAAGCGCGGCGACGAGGGAGGCACTGGGTTCGATTGCCTGGGAGAGACACGGGGTGCCGCCCGAGAGGCCACATCCACTCGTGGTCCTCCGCGGAGGAGCTACCTTCTCTCCACAGGCCGCATTGGAAGCACTTGGCCACCAGCCCGGGGCGCAGAGCTTCATCACAAGCGAGAGTCACCGGCCCGCAGATGGCCCGTCAGGCGCGACCCAGCGCTACGCCAAGTTCGAGGAGATCGAGGGCGTCTCGACCTTGCTTCTTTGCGACATCGTTGCGACGGGTGGGACAGCGGTGGCTGCAGTGGAGAAAGCCCTATCGCAGGCCCCATCGATCCGTCACCTTGTGGTCGTTGGTTTCGTCACTGTCGAAGGGGTTACACATCTCGTCGAGCAACTACGGGGTCAACTCTCCGTTTTCATCATCGCGTTCGAAGGCGTTTTCCGCCTTCCGGGAACCGACGATCGGTCTCGCCTCTATACAACCCCATGCGACTTCCGACGTTCGGATATCGTCTGCGAACCTCACTTGATCAGGCTTCTTCAGGACCGGCCAGATCTCGCGATTGAACAGTGTGTGATCTACGACGGCGGCGAACGAGCCTTCTCGCCTGAAGCCCACCTTCGAGGACGCGCTAGCTACCTGAGGCACATGGCCGCCCTGACTCAGAGCCAGCGTTGGGCAGAACTGCGCTACCGATCCGGTGTGCTCTGGGACGGAAGCAGAGTGTTGGGTGACCCCCACCGCGCGCTGATCGGACTTCAGAGAGCTCGCACGGCAGTCGAGGAGCGATTCCAGGGCACCACCGTCAGCCGCCCCACGACATAAGAGACCCCGCCGGAGGCATGCGATGTGGCTGTGCCACGCTTCGTCAAGCAGGTCCGGCGGGGAGCGGCAGCCATGCTAGTCCTGGACGTGGCCACAACGCAAGGCGCGCTCTCGCGAAGAGAAAACTACGGGGGACGCTACGTCGCCTGGACGTCTTCCTTCGATAACGGAATCTGGAGGGTGCCTCGCACGCCACCGCGGCGACGGCCCTGACCGATGGGAAAGGCGGAGGCCACCACAAAGTCGGTCCTGCCCTGCCGCTCCGTGATGTGGCGCAACTCTGTGACGAGTTCGTAGAAGTCCTGATCCTGCGTGAAAAGAAGGACAACGTCGACTTCTCGCTCATAGGCCAGACGCGTTGCGTCGAGGGCGATCCTCAGATCCACGCCCTTTTCACGCCCAACGCGCTGCAATGTGACCTGTCCGCACTTTTCACATGACAGGCGGCGAGTCCCGTAGCTGTTGTGCCGCGTCCACACTGTCACGCCCGGCTGACGGCCATACTGGCTCAAGCGCCGCATCCAGTAGGCGTGGAGGTCAGGCTCAAGACCTCGATCCACCATGCCGGTGTAGAAGCGCACCTGTTCTAACTGCCACCCTCGCTGCTCACATAGGCCGTTGACGATGGCTGGCAGATTGAGGGCGGGCCGCCGTAGGCCGAATGCGTCCTTTAGGGCATTGGAGAAGTTTTGACCATCGATTAAGGCCGCCACTCTGGGGCGGCCTTGGGTCGGGCTCAAGCTCACTCCCCCTGGGTCTGGGCACGGACGCGTGACATCGTAATGCGTATGCGGCATCGAGATCTAGGCCCGGGTTCCTCCAGCCAACGGGATCGAGCGGCGGAGTTGGCTGCAACACCGAACCTTGCTGGGGCTGCTGGCGCGGAGGAGCCCCCAAGGTGGAGTCCGCGGTGGACGGTGCGGCTCCCTGAGGTGAGGGGGTCTTCGGCGAGGGCAATGACCAGAAATTGCGGACTTTCGGCGAGGTGACATGGAGAAGTGCGCACCTCCCAACAAGAGGAAAGCCCATGCCCAAGGTAGTCCAGGAGCGGACTCAAGGACCCGCTACACGTCCGGCTGCCGTGGCCAGGTCGTTGCTCAATGAACTTGCCCGTCAACGGGCTCGCGGGCGATGCCCGCGCCGGCCCTGAAGGTCGAGGTCCCCGCTGAGGTCGGCGCAACCGGGGGTATCAGGCATGCTCCAACTTCCCAACGATGAAGTCTCCGGAGACGTCGTGTCGGTTCACGCTGGCGTGTCCATCCCGACCTAGTCTTGACAAGGCGTCAGGTAAAGCGCATCATCGTCTCACCCCGCGATGTTATCGTCGCAGTTATCCGTTCAGCGGATACGGCGCCTGTGGCGCCTCATGACCACCAAAAGCAGCCGAGGCCGAAACCGGGCGCACGCCCGTCCGATGCGCGCACGGGGAAATTCCCGTCGATCCCAGTTGCGGCATGGCCGCAGGACTCGCACCATCCGTCGTGGTCAGCCGACGTCGCGACTCTCGACGCCGATGAAGATCGCCGCAGTCATCGCCGTTGTGGCCGCCGTCGCCGTTCTGGGCGGCGTCGGCTACGCGGCTGGAGCATTCAAGGGCGTCGCCGACGTCGTCGATGTCGTCCGCCACATCGTCTACACCGCGCCGACGGCGAACGCGTCCGCGATCGCGCTACCGGCCAGCGTGAAGGCCGACTTGCAGAAGGTGGGCTTGGCTCACGAGAAGGTGGCGCTCACCCGCATCGACAGCGACGGCGCCTCGTCCACGACCGTGATGGACATGACCGCGCGCACCGGAGACTCGCCTTCGGACGCCCCGATCACCGTGGACTCTCGGGCACTGCCCAAGATCGACGACAAGATCGCATCTATCGAGGCCGCCCTCAACACCCCTGCCACCACCGGAACCCAGTCGCTGTACACGGGTTTGACCCGCACCGACTTCACGAAGGTGCCCACCATCGTCGTGTCCACGGGCATCGATCTCGTGGCTCCGGTGGACTTTCGGAGCCTCGCTTGGTCGGTCCAGCCCGCGGAGATCGTGGCCAGCGTGAAGAAGGCCGGCGTCCAGCCCGCGCTGCACGGTCCCGTCACCTTCGTCACCGTTCCGACATCAGGTACGCAACCCCAGCTCGGCCAGGCCGAGAAGAACTACCGGAACAACACCTGGCGTGAGCTGCTCACTGCAGCAGGCGCCACCAGTGTGACGTTCATCGACCCCGAGACGGCCGCGCCCACCTCGACCGGGCCGGTCGCTGCGCCGGTTCCGACGCTGGGTATGCCCGGAACGCCGATCAAGACCATCGCCCCGCCGGATGACCCCGAGGCCCTGACGTGCGACATCCCGGGCTCCTACTTCGTCGTCAATACCCCGACGCTGATCGATCCCGACCAGACCGTCAAGGACCTCAACGACTGCGTAAACCAGGCTCTTGCTGCTGGGGCGACGTTCAAACTCGACGGCTGGACCTCCTACGAGGGTCCCCTCGACACGGCCGGCAAGCCCGCTGTTGACAGCCCTTCGAACCGGACTCTGAGCCAGCAGCGGGTCGACGCGATCGCCGCCCTGCTCGCGAAGAGTTTCGGGGTGGCGTCGTCGACCATCACCGGGAAGTTCGCTCACGGCAACACCGACCAGCCCTACCCGGGTGACCCGCGCAGTGAGAAGAACCGGACCGTGCGGATCACCTACACGCTGCCGGGCGCACGCGGGTGAATTTCGCGATTCAGGCCAACAACAACAACGGAAGGACCACTCCAATGACCATCAGCACCAGCAAGACTCAGCCGTCCGGTGCCAACCCGGGCAACCCGCCCCTGACCGAGGCCGAGGCCCGTCGGCTCGACTACAGCAAGAACGAGTACCGGGCGGCCGAAAACTGGCGTCGGATGACCGTCGAGCACCACCAGCAGGTCGGCACCCCGCGCGCCGAGTGGTACCCGCCGGCTCACATCGGACGCGGCATCACCGAGCCCTTCGTTGAGGACGCGACCAACGATCTGACCGCGCGCCTCGAGAACGAGGTCGACCCGGACCTAGACGACGCCCAAAGCCGCCTCGAGGACTCCAAGGCCACCCTCGACCAACTCGAGGGCCGCACCGACCCCCTGCTCACGCCCGAGACCGGAGCCGCCTACTCCCCCGCGGACGCGGTCCTTCGAGTGCACGATCTCGACGAGAAGATCGAAACCGACGAGCAGGACAGCAAGCATCACCACCGCCGTGCTCCGTACTGGCTCCAGAAGATCGCCCCGTGGCTGCCTTGGGTGGAGTTCGTCGGCTTTTTGTGGTTCGCCGCGGTATGGCTGAACGTGCCGATCCTCCAGCCGTGGCTGGACTTCGGCGCGTGGTCGCTGTCGGTGGCTCTGGTCGCCTCGGTCATCATCGGACAGACCTGGTTCGTCCACCACGCCGGCACGGCGCACAACCACGGTCGAGAGGCTTTCGCCGAGAACAACCGTCACCAGGGCGAGAAGGCCTACCGCCGCCGGAGCGCCTTCATCATCGCTGCAGCAGTCACCGTCACCGCTGCGGTCACCGCCGGGATGATCCTTCGCGGCCTGATGACCCTGGGCGAGGCCAGCCTCGGCACAACGATCTTCATGGTATTTCTCGCCCTCGTCGCCGGCTATGTCATGCCCACCCTGGGCTACCTCGCCATCGCCACCGACGGCAGTAAGGTCTCCCGAGAGCGCGACGGCCTGGTCGACCAACTCGACGCCCGTCTGGCCGAGCACGAGGACCTCCTCGAGGACTGCCAGGCCAACGTCGCCGCCGTCGAGGAGACCCGCGGCCACCTCCACAAGGCAACCTTCCCGGCCATCGTGGACTCCACCCAAGCCATCGTCGACGGCGCCTACCGGCCCTACGACCTGACCTGGCTGCTCGTCGGTGGCCTCGCCGGCGACCAGCCGGTCAAGGTGCCCCCGACCTTCGGCTACGACCTACACGGCCACGCTTTCGGCCGGATCGGCACCAGCATCCCCGGCGCCGACACCGTCGACCTCAAGGCCCTCTTCGACCGGGTCAACCGGATGGTCGACCTCGACACCCAGCGCGCCACCCAGGCCGTGCGTTTGCACGCCCTGGCCAATCACCCCTGGTCCACCCACCGCACCAACTGAACCGACCGGTCACCAGGTGGCCCGAGACAACCACCCTCGGGCCACCTGGCCCTTAACGAGAAGAGAGCTGGGCCGGATGTTCTTTCAGGTCAAGCAAGGGGGCCGGTTACGGCGAAAGGTACCTGTCGCGCGGACGCACATGAGCAGGTGGGATCGCCGTCATCCGAGGTTCACGCGCCGACGCCGATCGAACAGGTTCGCCTTTCAGACAGCCGCACCGCTTGGCCTGACCGCCGCCAGCGCGCTGGCAATCGTTCTTGTTGCTGGCCTCATGGGTTTTGGCTCTCCCGTTGCCGGTATGAGGACGACGGGACGTCCATCCGTGCCGTCACTTCCGTCCGCAGCAGCTGCGGGCGCGGCCGATGACCTCGTGGATGGTCGCGACTACAGCTTCCTCTCCCGCGTCAACGGCTCACCAGTCCACTGGGCGTGCGAGACGCCGATCTTCCTTGACCTCCGGGGCCCTTCGCCTGCGGGAGCCGCGGTGGCCCTGAGTCGTTCGGTCGATCTACTTCGTGACGCCTCGGGTCTCGACCTCCGCGTGGGCGAGCCCACTCCTGGTGGTGGTGCCATCACGATCCGATACGCCCCGGCAGGAACAAGGGCGGGTGATCTGAGCCTGGACGCAGGCCCAGAACTCGGCGTCGGCGGACCTACCTGGTCCGCGCGAGACGGACTCATCCGTAGCGGGGAAGTGCTGATCCGCAACGACACCCCGGTGACCGACCCTCCTACCACTACTGGCCGACGGGTCCTGCTCCACGAGATCGGCCATGCTCTCGGACTCGGCCACTCAGCGGACGGCGTGCCGGAGGTCATGAGCCCCACGACAGGGGACGGCGACTCTGATCAGCTTGGACGGGGTGACATCGCTGGCCTTGCTCGCGTTGGTTGCCGCAAATAGACCCTGTCGGGCCGATCTGGATCCAACTTGCCGGACGGTTCGCGACGGGGGGCAGATCAAGCAGTACGCGGCCTCGAACCTCCCGGAGGATGTGCAGCTCGTTCACCCAGTGCAGCCACTGGATGAACCCGCAGGAGCGTCGAGATGATGACGCAAGTCGTACATGGAGGCCGCACGTACTCGCTGCCAGACCTCGGGGTCCCATCATGCGCCGATCGACTGTCGGGACTCACCGGGCACACTCTTCCCCTCCCCTAACACCCAGCCGGTTGCATTGACGGGGAGGCCGGGCTCAATTCGGGCTTGGGACAGGGCAATCCGCCCCTGTAATCCCCAGGGTGACGTGGGGATGTGTGGTTGTCCACAGCCCCAATTCTGTTCCAGCACAACGGGTTGGACCCGAGAAGGATTGCCCTATCAGAACAACCCGTTCGATAGGAGAGCAGCACCGATGGAGACCAACGTCACGGCGGAACACACCGCCCCTGAGGAGATCGTCCTCGTCCAGATCGACCCCACCGCCGCCATCGTCGGCGTCAACGTCCGCAGCGAGGCCAACCTCACCACCGACTTCGTAGCCAGCATCCGCGAACTCGGCGTGCTGGAGCCGGTGGTCGGCCACTACGGCCAACAGGGGCAGTTCGTCGTCCTGCGCGGCCAGCGCCGCACCCTCGCGGCCGTCGAGGCAAAGCGAGCCACCATCCCGGCCGTGGTCGTTGCTCGACCCGAGGACGCCGACCGGATCGTGCAGCAGATGGCCGAGAACGACCACCGAAGCGACATGAGCACAGCAGACCGCATCGCCGGGGTAAAGCAACTCGCCGCATTCGGGCTGACTGCCGCGCAGATCAAGCGCCGCACGGCTCGCCCCCGCGCCGAGGTCGACGCCGCGCTCACCGTCGCAGGCAGCGAGTTGGCCGAGAAGGCCGCCCAGCGGTGGGATTTCCTCACCCTCGACCAAGCGGCCACGCTGGCCGAGTTCGAGAACGACCCCGAGGCGGTCGAGGCCCTCACTCTCGCAGCCAAGGAGGGGCGTGGCTTTGAGCACGTCACGCAGCGCCTGCGCGACGCCCGCGACGACGCCGCCGCACTCTCGGCCTTGGCCGAGACCCTGACCGCCAAGGGCGTGCTCGTCGTGGACCGTCCGTCCCACGACGACAAGACCACGCTCGACCTCAGCCGCCTGTCCACCAAAGAAGGCGGACGCGCCTACAACAAGTCCACCCACGCCAAGTGCCCCGGCCACGCCGCCTACCTGCACATCACGACCCGCTGGCAGAAGGACGACAAGGGCAAGGAGGTCCGAGTCCGTCAGGCGGAGCCGTGCTACGTGTGCACCGACTGGCGGGGCGCGGGCCACGTCGACCTGTACAACTTCGGACGCGGCTCGTCGACCCCCAAGGCCGCTGAGATGACCCCCGAGGCCCGAGAGCGCGCCCGCGCCGAACGCCGCGACGTCATCGACTCCAACAAGGCCTGGGACACCGCCGAGCCGGTGCGCCGTGAGTGGCTCGCCACCTTCACCCAGCGCAAGACCGCCCCCAAGGGATCGGCGGCGTTCATCGCCCGCGTCCTGACCGAACACTCGGAGGTCGTGGCCAGTGTCGGTGGTGCACAACTGGCCACCGAGTGGTTCGGCCTCAAGCACAGCGGTTACGGCTACGGCAGCGGCTGGGCAGACCTGCTCGACAAGGCGACCGAGGCCCGCGCCCAAGTGATCGCCTTGTGCCGACTGCTAGCCAGCCTGGAGAAGGGCACCAGCCGGGAGTCGT
>Ga0116184_10003096_pt1 | contig 13908 bp, 11 predicted proteins | sample AD_JPNNA5_MetaG_FD_89886 | JGI IMG/M metagenome (GOLD analysis project Ga0116184, IMG submission 89886) | Active sludge microbial communities of municipal wastewater-treating anaerobic digesters from Japan - AD_JPNNA5_MetaG | ecosystem: Engineered > Bioreactor > Anaerobic > Digestate | place... | reverse complement strand
CTTTTCAGATTATCTAATATTTATGCTTAAAAAAGATTCCCCCCAACTTTTCAGATTGATTCGCTATTACCTGCTTTAGCAATGGAAGATAGCGCTGGAAGAGCAGCAAATAAACCGGCTAATCCTAACGTTTGTTTGGCTGCACGTTTTAATGCATCTCTTCTCGACAATTTAGGATCGTTTTCCTGATTTTTTTCAGGTTCTAAATTGTTATTGATTTCAGAGTCATTGGAGTTGCTCATATGGTTTTGTTCATTTTTTGTTCTACAATATTTTTTTTACAATAGCGTAAATATAGAATTAAAAACTTGATCCAATGAAATTTTATTCATGCAATGCTCGGGTCCCAACGGACAAACTGTTGGATAATGCTGCGGGAATCTAGGTCCCAAACATTCGTTTTTCTTATTACAATGATCTAAAGGCGCTTCTATATGTTTATGCTCTTTATATCCATACACACTCGACTTCGTTGGACCCCATAAAACAACTGCCGGTTTTTCTACCAAATGAGCGGCATGCATGATAAAGTTATCAGAAGTTATTACAAAGTTACACTTTTTTAATAAAGAAATCAACTGTCGAGGTGAAGTTAAATTTAATAATGAATAAGCCCCTTTGATATGCAAATCGGAAATTTTACCTACTTGAACTACAAAAACCCCCTCTGCTGTAAGTCTTTGCACTATATTATGCCATGCTATTGGATGCATTATTTTTCGAGGAGAATCCGAGGTAGGACAAATAATAATATTTTTCTTTTTCCAAGGAATTATTTTATCTAAAAGTGGATCTTCTTCAAAACCTCCAGCTAAAAATAATTTTTCTTCAACCGGTGTTTTTAATCCGAAACTTTCTGCTAATAGCTGAAATGCTCTGTTTTTACCACTTTCGTAATTATCATCATTCCAATAATTGGTATTTACAAATTTGGCATCTTTGGGCGGAAATCCGATTTTTTTAATAGCAGGATGACCTTTTAATAAATTGGTATATTTTGTTCTCCGAACCAAATTATATTTTTGAAGAGGATCTTTATCGTAGGCTAATTTTAAAACACCCGAAAGCATTAAAATATCGCCATATCCACCAATAGGATTAATCCAAAGTTCTTCTTTTTCCAATTTTACTACCGTAGTATCGGAAACAGGAGATAATTTTATATCTTCTTTTTTATTTTTTATTGCTTTTCCCATATTATTTTTCTAATCGAATACCTGTTATCGGGAAAAAATATTTTTCCAAAAATAATCTTTTTCCTTCACATCGGAATGTTCGATGCATAAAATCTTTATTTTTTATAAATGAGTCTAACGGACAACCGCCATGACAAAACTCCCAGTATGGACAACCTTTACAATCTCCGTTTAATAAAATATCATTTCTTTTAATAAACTGTTCCCTTTGCTGGTCGCTCATAATATCTAGCAAAGAACGATCGCTAATATTTCCATACGAAATCATTTCCCAATCCCCTGCCCTTCCACATTGTGAAGCCTCCCCGCTAGGGCCTATATATACATGTCCGTATGCACAAGCACCGGTATCTTCGCACCCGTTGGTTCGTTTTTTTTCAATAATGTTTTCTACAAACATTTTAAAAGGGCTTACCTGCGGATATCGATCTCTGTTTTTCCACCAATATGGAAAAATAGCTCCTAAATAATCGGCATATTCTTCTTCTGTTATCCCTATCTTTTCTTTATCTTCCCCGTAAACCAATACCGGGTTTAACATAAATCCACCCGACAATTTTAAATTAGATAAGAAGAAAAATAACTCCAATGGTCTTCTTAAGGCTCTTTTAGTAACAACATAAATAAATCCCCAACCAAAATTATGTTTCTCAAGCATATTAATTCCTTTCATAAACTGGGAATTATAATATACAGAATCTCGTTTTTCGCCGGGTCCACGTAGATTAGGTATAGGCTCAAAACTAGTACCTATTTGATTAATATTTAATCTTTTAAATATATCTAAAAATCGTTCATTTAATAAGGTTAAATTTGATTGTATGGCATGATCTATTCGATTTTTGGTATTCTTACAATAATTCTCCTGAAATTCAATTGCTTTTAAAAAATAATCTTCTCCTAAAAGCAATGGTTCTCCCCCATGCCAAATTAACTGAATTCTTTCTTTTGGTTTGGCTTTAAGAAATTCATCCATATTTTTAAAAATATGTTCCAATAATTCTAACGACATGGTTTTGGGCTTTTTCTTCACCACCACATCGCAATAAATACAATTGGAATTACATTTCTCGGTAGGCTTAAATATTATGGTTGCCATACTTCTTTCTTTTTATTTTTATGCTGCATGGATAAAAAATGATCGCATGCTTCCATCATATCTACAAAAAACGGCTTACATCCTTCATTCACTTTTACCGATTCGGAGAACTTCCCTAAACATACACGCCAAGCCTGACAATATGCACAGCCATCGGGTTTTAAGAAAAATTGTTGCCAAGCATGAATGGCTTCATCGTATTTATTATTTTCGGAAATACGTTCTAAAGAATCTATTCCTTTAGCAATAAACTTTTTGTTATCGAGATCTTCCGATGAGGCTGCTATATTTTCTTCGTGATCGATATGAAGATATGTTAATGGATTTTCAAAATAAACGGAATTAAAATCGGTGTGTTGTTCCGGGTTATAATGCGAAGCCAAATGGTAAAAAGGTTCAAGGGGGGCATGATTTACTTTACCATAAATAGCGTATGTCATTAAATCGTTTACGAGCTCCCAATTAATTTTTTCTTTATTACCAAAATAAAGTCCACACTCTATTCCTAACGATGCCATTATATGTAAGCTTGTAAAATTAGCTTCTAAATCGGAGTTTAAAAAAATACGGATATTTAAATCGCGTATTAAAGGCAAGCGGCCCATTAATTCTTTCATTGTTCCCATTTCGTTAGCATAAATAGCGATAGGGATTCCTTTCCAGCTTTCGTGAAATGGAATTGAAGCAATAGAACCGTTATGCTGAATCATTAAACAATGTAACCCAACCTGCACATCATTTAATTGTTTACAAACCGGATGAATTTTTTCGAAATCGGAGATTTTTACTACTACTTGTTTATGATGAAGCCGGTTTATTAAATTTTCGTGATACTGACAAACTAAAATATGTTCTCTCATTGGTAAATCTCCTTAAATCTAATATTTGGTTCGTTAAGAAAATGGTTATAAGAATGAGCCAAACAGCCTCCCATACATAGTTGTTCTTCGCGATATACACAATCATCGCAAGCTTCAAAAATGCCACCTACTTCGGTTCTTACTTTTTGATGTAAGTCTAAATAATAATTCCGAATATCGCGCATCGTATCAAATTCATAAATAGATTTTTTATGCGTGTTAGATAATGGAAAACAACCCCATACGGTCATATCAGGACCAATATCAATAGCCGGTCCGCAACCAAAACTAAGTCTTCCTATATTGTGCTTATAAAGTTTTCCTAATTGTTCTTCGGTAAATATACATAAAGGGAATCCGCAATCGAAACCTCCTTTTATTTTAAGTCGTTCCATAACCGGCAAATAATCAATTAATCGTTGAGCCATTTGCTTCATTTTATCGATAGGCACATACGAGTTATGTTTTCCCGGAATAGGATGTGCTAACCCTAAACGAAGGTGACGTCTTAAGCCGAATTCATTTACATATTGAAAAATGAAATCGAAATTGAAATCGGGTTTATATATGTTAAAACCGGCAGTGGTAAGATGTCCGAATGTTTTTAAAAAACGTTTTACATTCTCTAATTCCGAAAAAGACGATTTATCGGGGTTGTTTACATTGCATACAAACGATAAACGGTCGGGATTAATTCCGCTGAGTACCCGTTCGCATTCGTTAAACATCTTCTCGCCCATGATACCACTGGTAAAAATATTTACATGGAATCTTCGTTCGAGCAGATAGATGCAAAAATCTACAAAATTAGGATGTAATGTAGGTTCGCCTCCTAAAAGAGAAATACCCATTTCGCCCGATTGTTCCATTAAATCGGCTATATAAATAAGGTTATCCCATGTAAGGATATCGTCCGGTTCCGAATCGGCCATATGTTTTTTAGCAAAACAGTAAGGGCATGATCGAACACATTGTTGCGTAAGTAAAATATTTGCCATAAGGAGTCAAAAATAATAAAAAACTATTTACAATAATAAAAATGAAAAAATTAATTAGGCTTAACATTAATCGTAATTCTTATCTAAAACAAAGAACGTATTATCGTTTATAAAGTATCTACTAATTAGGCAGCAACCAATTTTCGGGGTCGGTGAGCACTTTTCCGAACCATATTTCGAAATGCATTTCTGTTTTATTTTCTTCTTCATCGGTATTAATTAATCCTATGTTTTGTTTTGTTTTAACGGCATCGCCTGTTTTAACATATACCTCCGAAAGGTTCGAATAAACAGTGAGGTATTCGCCGTGCCTTACTATAACTGCTTTTCCAGCTCCTGGGATAGAAACAACGCCGGTTACTTTTCCATCGAATACAGCTCTTGCTTTATCTCCTTTACTCGCTGAAATATCGATTCCATTATTTTTTATTTTTATATCGCTTAACACCGGATGTGGATGAACGCCAAATGTACTAACAACAATTCCTTTATCGGTAGGCCATGGAAGTTTTCCTTTATTGGTTGAAAAATTATCCGATAATTTTATTTCTGCTTCCGATAAGCCTAATTCTTTCGATGTTAACGAAACTTTAACATTTGTTTTAGTGGTAACGGTAGTTTTACTTTTTGCTGCTGTTGCTTTATTTATTTCTGCTGTAATAATTGTTTCAATAGACTGCTGTAATTTTTTAGCTTCTGTTTGTTTTTGTTTAATAGCAATTTTTAGTTCTTTTTCCTTTTGAAGTAATTTTTTTACTGCATCATTTTTTTCTATTTTTTCTTTCGCCAATACCAATTCTTCGTCTTCGCTCTTTTTACGTTTAACTGTTTTATCGGTTTGAATATTTTTTAATTGAGAAATATTCTCATTTAATTTTTTCGATGTATTTGTAATCAGTTCGACTTGTTTTTTTCGATATGCATTATATTGTTGAAGGTATTTTAATCTTAAATAAGCTTGATTTACACTGGAAGATGCAAACAAAAACATTAAACGAGAAGATGCATTTCTATTTTTATAAGCATACACGATCATTTTAGCATATTCTTCTTTTAATTTTTTTTGTTTTTCGCTAAGCTGAGAGGTTTCTTTACAATTTGTTGAAATTTTACTTTCGAGTGTAAGTATTTCTGAGTTAATAGTGTTAATAAGCTTTTGACGTTGATTAATTTTATTATTCAAAATCATAATTTGATTTAGAGATACTTGCTTTTTCTTTTTTGTTTCTTTTAATAATTTGTTAGTTTCAGCGATTTCCGATTCAATTTTTTTCTTGTCGCTTTGTAGTTTCTCTTTACTCTTTTGTGCATAAATATTGAATGTTACTAGCATTAATAGGGCTACAACACCTATAATAGGTGCAATTTTTGCTAAAATAAATTTCTTTTTATTAAGAAAATACATTTCTATTCTAATGCTTTACTATATTTACTGCTTATGTTAAATGGAAATTCTATTAATGCATTTCTTGTAATACGTATATTTTCGAGTTGTATATCCATTTTTGTTTTTTCATTCGAAATATTATATATAATTTTTGTCGGATATAACATAGAATCAACCATTTGAAAATCGGAAAAAAAGGCTTCCAATTTCTGATTTGCTTTTGGATCTTTAATCCGAATTTTTGTAATTTTATAGCTTTCGGAGTCAATCCAAATATCTTGTACAATTACTTTTGAAGAATCATCTTTACTTTTTAAATACTTTTTTATTTTACCTCTTCCAACCGTGCTTAATAAATAATTTTTCCCATCTATAGATGCCTTAAAAACATTGTTTTCCAAGGTTTCATAGGTCGAAAAATCGTTTCCTATTAATATTGATTGCAATATATCGTAATCTAAATCTGTTTTTATTAAACGATTAAAATACTTAAAATCACCTATATAATAAGTTGAATTTAGCCGATTAATGAATTTAGCTGAATCTATATTAATCATAAGCCTCATCGCTTCTATTCCAAGAGCAGGCGTGACTGAAATCCATATTATACTATCTTTTTTTATGCGAAGATTCCCGTTAAATGAATTGTTATTTTTATTGAAAGTAACATTAGCGGAAAATTTTACGTTTATATTAGAGAAATCAAATTCATTCTTTTTAAGTTGTTCGAATAAATATGCGGCTCCTTTTTCTTTTATTGGTTCTTTTATAATTTGTTTTTGCGGACGACAAGAACAAATAATAAAAACAAATAGGACAGCTATAAATATTAATAAATTGTTCTTTTTATTCATACAATTTCCCTTCGTTAATCTTTTTTTCTAAAAACTCCGAGCCATCTCCTTTTAATTTTGCTTTTTCCCAATATTCCAGTGCTTTCGTTGTGTTTCCCAATTTATACATAACATCTCCATAATGTTCTAATATGGTTGCATTTTCATCTCCTTTATTATCGAGGGCTTTCTTTAACCATATTGCGGCTTCATTGTATTTTTCCTGTTTATATAAAACCCACCCGTATGTATCCAAATATGAAGAACTGCTAGGGTTTGCTTTTACTGCTTTTTCTGACATTGCTGCAGCTTTATCTAATTGTTGGTTAATTAGTGTTAAATAATAGCTGTAATTATTTAATACATACGCATTTTCGGGATCTATTGCTAAAACTTTTTCATAATACGAAAAAGCCTCTTCGTTATTCTTTTTTGCGTGATATGAATCGGCTATATAAATATAAAAGTTCTTTTTAACTTCCTTATCGCTACCGGTCATTTTAAGACCTGCATTAAAAGAGGAAATTGCTTCATCATATTTTTTTAAAAAGAAATTAGCCATTCCATTATAATAATAAACCGCTATTTGTTCCGGAAACAATTCAATAGCTCGTTTACTTTCATTTTCAAGTGCATTGTAATCGAGTAATTCTGCTTCTATTAAAAATAAATTTTCCCATATTACATATTTACTGCTATCGAGCGTAATTACGTTTCTATATTGTTTTCTTGCTTCTTCTAATTTATTATCCCTATATAAAAAATCAGCATAAATAGAATATGCTTTTGCATCGTCTGGATGAACTTGTAATAACTTATTAGTTAGCAAATACGCATCATTTTTTAAGCTATCCGATTTTTCCGATAAAACATAATATTGCATTAATATTTTTACTTTGGTATCTATTTCGGTATAGGGGTTTTCAAAAGCAATTTTTAATTCATTAAATGAATTTTTATTATCTCCTTTTGACCTGTAATAATCGGCTAAGGCCAAATGAACATTTGCATTATTCGGTTCTAATGAAAGAATTTTTTGATATAACTCAAATGCTTTTTCTGCTTTATTTGTATTTAAATACAAATACGCCAAATAGTTATAATAGGTTGTTTCGGTTGGATATTCGTTAATTAATTTTAATAATTCTTCTTCTGCTTTGTCGTATTTTTTTAATTCTAAATATAATTTTTCTTTTTGAAGAGAAAGCTCTTCGGTAATTCCCATAATCGTTTCCAGTTTATCATATACTTCTATCGCATTCGAATATTTTCCAAAATATAAATATCCTTCAGCCAAATTATTGTAATATTCTAAATTATTTGGGTTTTCGTTTACCAAATTCTCATAAACTGCAATTGCCTCTTTTAGCTTATAATTGACTACTAATATATTAGCATACAGCATTTTATACCAATTGTTTTTGGAATCTATTTTTATGGCCTTTTCAATATAATTTAAGGCTTCTTTATCTTTTTTCTGTAAATAATAAAGTCCTGCTATTTCATAATATGCAGCAGCATTTGTTGGGTCGGTTTTAATACATGATAAAAATAAGTTTACAGCTTTATCTTTGTTTCCGGCAATTTTTTCCCGACAAGCATCAATAAAAACGGCTGTATTGTCTAATTTCTGACTTTGTGTTAAAATGGTTGTGGGTTTCTCTTGTTTTGTTGTTCTGCATGAAACAATAAAAAAAGAAATACAAACCAAAAGTCCTATTATTTTTTTAAAATTCATTCTTTTAGCTAATTACAGTAAAATCGCCTATGCTTACTTCTTTTTTCCCTCCAAAATATTCAACATTATTTCCAATCATGGAGTTATCAATATTAACGCACGCTATTTTTGTATTGGTTTGAATAATACTATTTGTTATTACAGAATAATCTATGGTAGAATAATCTCCTATAGATACATGGGGTCCTATAATTGCATTTTTTATCTTTACGTTTTTACCAATAAAACAAGGTTGTATAATAATAGCATTTTCAATAATAGCTGAAGAATCGGTAAGGTTGTCCTTTTTATGGTATTCCAGTATGCGTTGATTCGTATAAACCGTTGCATTTTTATTCCCGCAATCGAGCCATTCTATTACTTTTCCGGTATAAAAACGGGTATTTTTTTTCTTCATATTTTCGAGTGCATCTGTTAGCTGAAACTCCCCGTTTTTCTGAAGATTGTTATCAATTAAATATTGCAGTTCCTTTTGTAAATATGCTCCGTCTTTAAAATAATAAATTCCGATGATAGCTAAATCCGAAACGAATGTATTGGGTTTCTCGATAAAATCGGTAATAATTTCTTGTTTGTCTATCTTAACTACGCCAAAGGCACTTGGGTCTTTCACTTTATGAACCCATATAATTCCATCACGAGAATCATCAAGTTTAAAATCGGCTTTAAACAAGGTATCTGCAAAGGCAACAATTACTTTTCCGTTTAAGGCTTCCTTCGCACATAAAACGGCATGAGCCGTACCTAAAGGTGATTCTTGATAATAGATACTTCCTTTTGCTCCTACATTAGATGCAATTGTTAGGAGTTTTTCTTCTGCTTCTTTCCCAAAATCACCAATTACAAACGCTATTTCTTCTACTTTTTCCTCGCAAACAGCAGAAATATCTTCTACTAAACGTTGCACAATTGGCTTTCCTGCTATACTTATAAGTGGTTTAGGAATTGTAAGTGTATGTGGTCGCATGCGCTTTCCCATTCCGGCCATGGGTATTATAATCTTCATATTTTTTCCTTTAACGTTATTTAATTTCTATTTGAATAACCCTATAAACGTTCAACTTCCTATATTATTTTGTACCAGTATGCCCAAACCCACCGGCTCCTCTTTCTGTTTCCGTTAACGTATCAACTTGCTCAAATTCTGCTCTTTCGTGTTTGGCAATTATAATTTGTGCAATTCGTTCTCCGTCTTCTATAATAAATTCTTCATTCGATAAATTAATCAAAATGACTTTAATTTCGCCTCTGTAGTCTGCATCAATGGTACCGGGTGTATTTAAAACAGTAACTCCTTTTTTAAAGGCTAATCCGCTCCGCGGACGAACTTGTGCCTCGTAACCCACTGGTAATTCAATAAATAAGCCGGTTGAAACCAAGGTTCTTTCTAATGGTTTTATTGCAATGGGTTTCTCCAGATTAGCTCTTATATCCATTCCTGCAGAATGAATGGTTTCATACGAAGGCAATGAATGTTTTGATTGATTAACGATTTTTATTTGCATCTTTTTTTCAAAATTACGAAATTCAGAAGATTTCTATTTTATATATTTTTTTGTTTTAATATTTTAAAAGGTTTTTCCAAAAATACAACGATGCTTATAAATAATAATAAAAGAATTGTATTAAATACAAACATCAATATGTTATTATCCGGTTTTACAAAAATACTTATTCCGTATAAAGCGATAGAAGTCCCTATATATAAAAGAATACGAGCAATAGCATATGGAATAGGATATTTTTTTTGTCCGTAGAAAAATGAAATCAACATCATAAAAGCATAACAAATAAATGTAGCCCATGCTGAACCCATATACCCTATTATAGGAATCCACCAGCAATTAAGAATAATGGTAATAACCGCTCCTGATATAGAAATAACAGCTCCAAAATTGGTTTTATCGGTTAATTTATACCAAATAGAAAGATTATAATAAATACCCAGAAACATGTTTGCCATTAATAAAATGGGCACAACGGGAAGTCCTTCGTAATATTTTTCTCCAACAAAATATTTTACTATATCAATATACATCATTACTGCCAAAAAAATAAACGAACAAATTATAACAAAATATTTCATTACTAACGCATACGTTTGTTTGGCATCATGATCGTTGGCTTTTGCAAAAAAGAAAGGGTCGGCAGCAAAACGAAAAGCCTGAATAAATAAGGTCATAATAATAGAAATTTTATAACAAGCTCCATATATTCCAACCTGACTTAATGCTATGTTTTCGGGAAGTAAATATTTAAGAAAAATTCGATCCATGGTTTCGTTTACTATTCCGGCTAGGCCAACAATCAATAAAGGGAGTGAATACTGAATCATTTTTTTCCATAAAACAAAATCGAAACGTGCCTTTATTTTAACCATATCGGGCAACAACAAAAGAACTACGATTGAACTGGAAATTAAATTGGAAATAAAAACATAGCCCACTCCTATTCTTCCTTTATACACAATATCAATAAATTCGGGCATAATGGAATGTTTTAGCATATATGGGCAAAGCAGAATAAAAAATAAATTAAGAAGAATATTAACGATTATTCCAATCAATTTAACGGAAGCAAACCTAACTGCTTTGTTCTTAGCTCTTAGTCGTGCAAATGGAATAGTAGATATGGCATCTAATGCAATAATTAAAGCAAACCAAATAACATATTCGCTGTTTTCCGGATATCGTAACACATTCGCAATAGGTTGTGCAAAAAGAATTGCACCAATAATAAAAAAAAGCGATGTTGTTAAAAGCGAAATAAGCGATGTGGCATAAACCTTTTCTTTATTCTCTTCTTTGGAAGTAAAACGAAAAAACCCCGTTTCAAAACCGTATGTTAAAACAACAATTAGTAAAGAAACATAAGCATACATTTCATTTACTGTTCCGTATTCAGAGGGAAGAAAAACGCGGGTATACAGCGGAACCAGCAAATAAGAGATTACCCTCCCTACAATGCTGCTCAACCCATAAATGGCGGTTTGTCCGGCTAATTGTTTAATTTGACTCAATTGATTAAAAATTTATCAAAATTATATAATTAATCGATAGCCGGTAATTTTACAAAAAATGTAGTTCCTATTCCTGTTTCCGATTCGAACCATATTTTTCCTTTATAATTTTCTACAATATTACGTACCATGGCTAATCCTAATCCCATTCCTCCTGTTTTTGTGGTAAAATTAGGAGAAAATATTTTTTCTTTTTGTTCGTTCGCTATGCCAACGCCATTATCTTTTATTTCTATAACATATTGCAATTCTTCTTTTTTTATTCCAATCTCAATCATCCCATTTTCTAATGAACTTATGGCTTGCACAGAATTTTTTATAAGATTATTAAATATGCGTATGAGTTGGGTTTTATCGGCTAAAACTTCCCATTTACCAAGTTCCGGTTTATTAAAATAAATGTTTTGTTTATTCTCCCTGTACAATTCTACTGCATTTTCAATAATTTGAATTAAATCTATGGGCTCATCAATGGTTTTCGGTAATTTGGAAAAATCAGAGAACTCCGAGGCAATATTACTTAATGATTCTATTTGTTCAATCATGGTTTTAGAAAACTTCTCAAATCGTTTTTCCCAATCTGGTGTTTTTTCATCCCATGCTTTTTTTAAATGCTGAACACTTAATTTCATGGGGGTAAGCGGATTCTTTATTTCATGTGCTATTTGTTTTGCCATTTCACGCCAAGCACTTTCTCGCTCCGATTTGGCAAGCATTTCGGCACTAACTGCTAATTCGTCAATAACTCGGTTATAATCATCAATTAAGCCTCCTATTTCATCATTCTTTTTCCAACTAATTTTTTCGTTCTTTTTTCCTAGTTTTAAACGACTTAATTTCTCCTGAATCAACTTCATGGGCAAAGTTATATAATTAGACACTAAAAGCGCTATAATAACAGCTAATGCAGTTAAAACGACATTTATATTTATAAATGCAACCAAAAAAGCAGCTACTTCTTTCCTTAATTCGCTTTGTTTGGCAAAATATGGAAGATTAATATATCCAATAAGCTCATTTTCATTATTTCTGAAAGGGATATAGGCCGAAATAAAATTTAATTTCCCAATACTTTCTTCATGTATATATACTGTTTTATTATTAATAGACAGTTCATTAAATGCGTTTGCATTCATTTTTCTCGACAACATTCCTTCGTCGAAAACCTGTGGTCGCGATGATGATAAAAGAATACCCCCGGGCGTGTAAATGTTAATATCGGTGAAAAAAACATTCGAATACTTGGTTAATATATACGATATCTCTTCTTTCATATCGCTTCTTAAGACCGAGATGTCGCCTGATTTTTCTTCAATTTCGATTAAAACCGAATGTGCTTTTTCACTAATATTATCGAGGTTTTTTTTGTTATTTAAATTTCGAATATAATATAAGGTTACTGCTCCTATAACAACGAAAGCAAAAACAAGCATTAACACCATCGACAGCTGAATACGCGATTTAAAGTTTAATTGGATTGTTTTTTTTCGAAACGGAAAATGATAAAAAAACAAAAAAACGAATATAACAATGCCGTAAAAAAGAAAAATATACGAAAATGGGGCTATAACAGACAATACCGTTTCTCTTTTTTTACTTAAAATGATTGTTTCTGACTTATCTACTTTATATATTAAATGAGAATATGCATCCACTTCTTTAAAAATAAATTCTCCTTCTTTTAAATCATTATAAGATGCTTTCAAATTATAATAGTATTTACCGTATTGAAGCATTAGTTCGTTATTCGAATATTTTGCATACGAATAATCATATATTTCTTTATTAATTTTAATATCCTTATTTATTAATAATTCCGGATAACCCTGTTCTTTATCGAAAAATTTCGAATCCATTTCAATAAATAGATTTTTTAACGAACGAGATGAATCCGGATCTAAATAAAATGGAATTTTAGCCAAATAACTATTTCTACCTAATTGATTTTTAATAAAATAGAGGTTTTTATTCATCGTGCTAACCCCATTACGATCAATCATCTCTTGAAAAAAGGCATCACATTCTGTTTTGTAATTATCGGGTTTTACATTTAACATTTGACCCGGTCGGCATACAATTGCAGTTAGGTTATATTTTGACCAATATCCGTTAAAATAATGTTTTTGAAGTTGGTTTATAATTAACGCTTCTTTATTCTCGTTTTCTGAACGAAGTATTTTTTTTATTAATGTATCTTCTATTATTTTTCTTTCCAAATCATTGTACAAATATTCAGCAATTGGGTCCTGTTCAATCGATAATTTAACAGCCAATAATTTTCTTTTTTCTTTTTCTTTTTCTTGGTTATAATTAAAAATAATATAGGTTGAAAACAACGAAAAAATAATAATATAAACTACTGCCGATTGCAGTGTTTGTTTATGTTTATCCTTTTTAAAATAAAAGCCAATGGTTATAAATAAAGCCACTATAAATATTAAATAAACCCAATCTATCCAGTTAACAAAATAGTTTATTAGAAAAAACCCCATAATTGCAATGCTAAAGCAAATTAGTTGCTTTTTAAAATTTTCCTTAAACCCCAATATGTATGCATATTCTATAACGAAAAACAACATGAAGAAAAAAGAAAATAAAAGAAAAGAAATAGTAATTAATCCAATAATACTGTAGAAATCTATTCGAAATAAATTACTTAAATCAAACGTAAGGCTTGAGTTTAGAATTAGGCTTTTTATTATATAAAAGACCCCTGAAAAAAGAAAAAATAGAACAATAAATAAACCGATGAGTATAAAATAGGAATACGCTTTTACT
>Ga0116184_10003090_pt1 | contig 13933 bp, 14 predicted proteins | sample AD_JPNNA5_MetaG_FD_89886 | JGI IMG/M metagenome (GOLD analysis project Ga0116184, IMG submission 89886) | Active sludge microbial communities of municipal wastewater-treating anaerobic digesters from Japan - AD_JPNNA5_MetaG | ecosystem: Engineered > Bioreactor > Anaerobic > Digestate | place... | reverse complement strand
CAAGTCGATGTAAACGGGAAATATTGTTATACTTCAATACGAGCGGTACACTCAGATATTAAAAGTGCAGGGACAAACTTTTATCCGAATCCGGTTTCCGGAAATACAATGCATGTTTACCTCGGAAATAAAGCTCAAAATACGATAAATGTGGTTATGTATTCAGAGTCCGGTAAAATATGTTCTCAATCTACATATTATAATTGCAATGACATACTGAATATACAAATTCCTGACACGATTAAATCAGGTTTATATAAGTTTGTTTGCTATGATATTAATGACAATAAGATTGCCGATTCAGGTGTAATCGTGGAGTAGGATTTCGAAAATTATTGATACAATAATCCATATAGTTTGTTTATTTTTACAAGTATGCATGATGCAGAATTAGCACGTGCATACTTTTTTTATTTTGCATCTGATAAGCCATATTTATCTCATTTTTTTTAAAATCTTACAAATGTGATATTTCTATTGATTAGGCGTTTTTCTTGCTGTAGAAGCATGCATATTTGAATCACCAACTAATATGTCTAATTTATCTAATATGAGAACTCTCATAAAGCCGTATCTAAAAGTCCATTTAATGGCACTGGCATTTGTTCTTGTTTCAGTAGGAAATGCTTCCGCCGTAACCTACTACTCCAGAACGAATAACGGAATGTGGAAAAATCCAACCACATGGTCAACTGTTACTTATGGAAATACTACAAATACCGGTACCTATCCACAGCGTGGAGATATCGTATTTATTGGTAATGCCTACACTATAAATGTTGATACCAACGTAGTGGTAACCAATTTGACTATTGGGCAAGGTGTTTCTGGAAAGTCGTTTTTTCCTTCCAATACAATTAGAAGTATCACTGTTAATGGGAATCTTACCATTAATAAAGGTGCTCAATTCGCTTATGCCGGGAATAATACCAAATCTCATAGTTTATTTATTAGTGGAAATCTAATAAACAACGGACTTCTGGATTTATATTCAGATGCCAATGATTTGGTTAATTTAACATTTAATGGGAAAGTGAATTCAACCGTTAGTGGTACTGGAACATTTGATTTAAATACGGTTACATTATTTAAAAATACTTTAACAACTTATGAGTTGAATGTACAAGTGAGCAGTTTTGAAACAGCCGTCAGAACATTGGTTCTTACCTATGGGACTTATGTGCACAATAACACTGGTAATTTCCAGGTTAATCCGTTCGGAGGAAATTTTACAATTCCTGTTGATGCATCCGTAACTGTTCCTGTTGGTATTTTGGCTCTCTCTCCACGTAATCAATATTTATATCTTGAAGGTAAAATTAATGTTACTGGTGGCACTGTTACAGTTGGTAGTACGGCAGGAAATGGGGGAATTAGATATTATAAAAATGGGACTTCAATTGCCGCAATAAACATATCATCCGGACAATTATCAGTGTATGGTGGAATTACAAACCGAATTGGCTACGCAACAGACCCATTTGTATTAAATATTACAGGTGGATCTATATTATGTAATTCAGGTACGACAGGCACAACTGACCCATTGCTTCATATGAATAACAATGCTTCCAGCGCATTTAGAATGTCAGGAGGAAATATTGTATTTCAAAAGCCTAATAGAACAGGAAGTACTGTTGCCGACTTTGATTTGAACGGAACTGCCGGAGCAGTGGCGGTTACTGATGGTACAGTTCAATTTGGCAATGCTTCAACTTCGGCAGGTGCTAAATTTAATTTTGTGCCGTATTCAGGTGTAGTACAACCCAATTTTAAAGTGTCAGGTCCGGCAGCATCTACTGTATCTTTATATACTTCTAATTCATCTACATCAGATTTTAGCTTATTAAGCTTGAATATTGAGTCATCAAAAGTCTTTGATATAAATTCTATTAGCGGAACGGCAGGATCTTCAAAAGTTATGACGTTAACTCACAATTTTGATGGTATTCATGGCTTTTATAATAATGGAACTTTCAACGCACGAAATAGTACAGTTTTAATGCAGGCACCCGAAGGACAGTGGATTGGTGGTTCAGTTACAACTACTTTTTATAAACTTTCTATAAACAATCCATTTGGTGTTAGTATTGGAGCACCTATAAATATCAGCAATTCGCTGACATTATTCAATGGAATTGTGTATACAACATCCACTAACATAATTACATGTCTTGCGAATTCATCAGCTTCAATTGGCTCCTCAATTGCTTATATTGATGGACCTCTTGCGCAAGTGGTAGCATCTTCAACTGCTAAAACATTGAATATTCCTCTTGGAAAGAATGGTGTTTACCGTCCTATGATATTAGCAATTCGTCATACAAATTCTACATCGGTTACATATGTAAGTGAAGTAATGGCTTCATCTGCTCGATCAATGTCATATACATTACCATCAACATTATCTTGGGTGTCAGATGTTAGATATTATAATATTAATCGAACAGCAGTAGCAAATCTTGCAACAGCTCGTTTAACATTAACGTATGGAACAGACGATGTAGTTACAAATTACTCAAATCTTCGCATTGCGCGTGATAATGGAACGACTGCCTGGATAGATTTGGGTGGTTCAGGAACTGCCAACGGCTCGGGAAATATTACAAGTACAACATTCTCAGGTTTCAACAGATATTTCACATTGGCAAATTCATCAAGTGGTTCAAATCCCTTGCCAGTAGAGTTTGTTGCCTTTAATGCAATAGGCAAGAGAGGAAATGCATTATTAGATTGGAGTACTGCCAGTGAAAAGGATGCTGATTACTTTGAAGTACAAAAAAGTAAAGATGGAAAGAACTTCTATTCAATTGGAAAAGTTTTGGCACATGGAAATTCAACAGTTATGAATTACTACAATTTTGTTGATGCTAATATTGGAAACGGAGTTTTTTACTATAGAATAAAGGAAATTGATTATAACGGGGAGTATCTTTTAACCGGAATTAAAGTTGTTAAGCAATCTCAAGTTGGAGTTGTTGCGCTTTACCCAAATCCTGTTTCTAATGGCACATTCTCGGTTGTTATGCCCGAAGACCGTGTAGGAGTATGTCATGTAGTTTTATATGATAATTCAGGCCGTCTGGTTTACGAAGAATTAACTTCTGATTATAACAGTAAGTTTACAGTTAGCAGTGAGCAATTGTTTCCGGGAAGTTATTCTGTGAAAATCACAGATTCTGCAGGAAACGAATGGCAAAATAGAATTGTTGTGATGTAATAATTCAACTACTGCTCGATTATTGGTATAAGTTTGTGTATTTTTGTGACATAAATTTTTGTCATGATTGCTACTGTTTCTTTTAATATTTCCGATAAAGCTAAAGCTGAGCATGCATTTACAATTCGTAGAATTGTATTTGTAGAAGAGCAAAAAGTTTCGAGAGAAGAAGAATATGATTCTTTTGAAGATATTGCTACTCATTATTTGGCTTTAGTTGATGCTATCCCGGGTGGTACTGCTCGATGGAGAGTAACAGATAATGGCGTAAAGCTTGAGCGCTTTGCTGTTTTACCTGCTTTCCGTAATCGTGGAGTTGGTTCCACATTGGTAAATGCAGTATTAAAAGATGTATTGCCATTGCAAAAAATGATTTATTTGCATTCGCAGGTGTCTGCGATGAATTTATACGCTAAAGCCGGATTTGAGCCGGAAGGCGAGCTTTTCTATGAAGCAAATATTCCACATTATAAAATGATCTATAAGGGCGTTTAGCCCTTTTCTTTATTTATGAAATCTACTAAAGACTATTCAGTAATTTGGCAGATTGCTTGGCCTATTATTTTAAGCAGTCTTGCCAATACCGTAATTAATTTTACGGATGTAGCTTTCGTTGCACGAGTTGGTGAGAAGGAATTGGCTGCCTCTGCGTTGGGTGGCGTTTTTTATTTTGTGCTGGTTATGATTGGTATCGGATTCGGTATCGGATTGCAAATTCTAATCGCTCGTAGAACCGGAGAAAATAGAAATGATCTTGTAGGTGAGATTTTCGACAACGGAATTCTTTTGATGTTGTCGTTTACGGTTTTGATGGAGTTCCTGGTTTACTTGCTCATGCCATCATTTATTCATCTGGTGATATCAGATCCGGGCGTTGCTGATGCTTGTGTTCAGTATTTATTTGCTAGGACATGGGGATTGTTTTTTATGATGGTGTTAATTGCACTTCGCTCTTTTTATACCGGATTAGCATCAACCCGTATTATCACTTATACAACTTTGGTGATGATGGTTCTTAATATTTTGTTTAATTACTGCCTTACTTTGGGAAATTGCGGATTCACCGCTCTTGGAATATTTGGTAGTGGACTATCGTCTGCTTTGGCTGAAGCCGCTGCAGCTATCTATGCAATTATTTATACCTTTAGACATACTGAGTTCAGGTCTTTCGATTTATTTCGTTTTAAAAAATTAAGTATTCCACTTGCAAAACAGATCTTTTCTCTTTCGGCACCCATAGTATTTCAACATTTGATTTCAATGATGGCTTGGTTTACTTTTTTTGTTTTAATCGAAAGACTTGGATCACATGAATTAGCAGTTTCAAATATTGTTAGAAGTATTTATATGGTGCTTATGACTCCAATTTGGGGCTTTTCACAAGCTGCAAATAGCATGGTTTCAAATTTGATAGGTCAGAATAAAGTAGAAGAGGTAATTTCACTGATTAAACGTGTTTCATTTATGAGTTTGATTACGGGCATTTTCACAACTGCATTGTTTTTATTGTTTCCTCAATTTATATTTCATCTTACAACTTCAGATAACGCATTAATAAGTCATGCCACAAATAGCTTTTATGTAATTTGCCTTGCGACTGTTATCTTCTCTGTAAGTATGATTTTACTAAGTTCAATCTCAGGTACCGGAAGCACCAGAGCGGCTATGTTTATTGAAATATCGAATATCAGTATTTACTTGATTTATATTTTCTCTTGCTCATTTGTTTTTAATGCTTCTGTTGAACTAATATGGTGTTCTGAAATAGTATATTGGCTATTAATGGGTATCTTTAGCGCCGGATATCTTAACTCTGGTAAATGGAAGTTGAATATTGAAAATATATCTGCTGATCATGTATAGATTTTATCATTGTCTTATTTTACTTTTTATTCTTCAGGGATGTAGCTCAAAAAATAGTCCGCAGCAACTACCTTTCGATCTTTCAAAATATTCCGAAATGAGAGTGGTTGATGCTAGGTCATTGGATGGTTGCGGCTTCCTATTAGAAGATAAAAGTACAGTTCGTTATCAGCCGGTTAATCTGCCGGACTCAGTTTTAATTGATGGAAAGAAAATTTATGTTCTATTTGTTGATGAAAAAAATAAGATGACAACTTGCATGGGAGGTAAATTAATTCGAATTACTGATATTAAAGTGCTCAAAAAATGAAAATAATATTTCTTGGAACTCCTGATTTCGCGGTTCCTTCACTCGATATTTTAATTAAAAGCGGGTATGAGGTTGTTGGTGTGATTACTGCACCTGATAAACCTGCAGGTCGCGGACAAAAACTGAATATCTCAGCTATTAAACATTATGCTCTCGATCATAATTTGAAGGTATTTCAACCTGTTAAACTAAGTGATCCCGATTTTTTAAATGAGGTACGTTCCTTAAATGCCGATTTGCAGATTGTGGTAGCTTTTAGAATGATGCCTGAAGTTTTATGGTCGATGCCAAAATATGGAACGTTTAATCTACATGGTTCTTTATTACCCCAATATCGCGGAGCTGCTCCCATAAATCGTGCTGTGATGAATGGTGAAAGAAAAACCGGTGTTACAACTTTCTTTCTTCGTCACGAAATAGATACGGGAAATATTGTTTTTCGACAAGAAATCCCAATAGGAGAGAATGAATCGGCAGGAGAATTGCATGATAAAATGATGATAGTTGGCGCCGATTTAGTCTTGAAAACCGTTAAAGCTTTAGAAGAAGGGAATATAATTTCTCATGTTCAATCAGAGTTTGTTGAGGAAGGTGAAATGTTAAAATCAGCTCCTAAAATATTTAAAGATGATTGCAAACTAAATTGCAGTCGTTCAGTAGCAGATTTACATAATCAGGTGCGCGGATTAAGTCCTTTCCCTGGCGCATTTGTTGATATTGAAAAGGAAGATGGATCTGTATTCCCTTTAAAGATTTATAAATCTCTTCCGGAGCCTGCAGGTACTGTTCTAACGCACGAGTTAATTTCGGATGGGAAGTCGTCATTGAAATTAAGTGTTGCTGACGGATTTTTACATCTTCTAGAAGTTCAAATTCCCGGAAAGAAACGGATGAAGGCTGATGAATTATTACGTGGATTTAAATTTCAAGACGACTGGACTGTTTTATAGTTTCGCGAATGAAAAAAGTAGTTGTATTTACCGGTGCCGGGATAAGTGCCGAAAGTGGAATTAAAACTTTTAGAGGAGGCGATGGACTATGGGAAAACCATCGAATAGAAGATGTAGCAACGCCTCATGCTTGGATTGCCGATCGGAAACTGGTTCTTGAATTTTATAACCAACGTCGAAAACAATTGCTGGAAGTTGAACCAAATGATGCGCATAAAGCTATCGCAAGTCTCGAAAAGTATTTTAAGGTTGATGTGATTACCCAAAATGTTGATGACTTGCATGAGCGTGGTGGTTCTACTAATGTCTTACATTTACATGGTGAACTCAGAAAAGTTAGAAGCACCATAGATCCTTCGCTAGTTTATTCAATCGAAGGATGGGAATTGAAAGACGGTGACACCTGTGAAAAAGGTAGTCAATTACGTCCGCATATAGTTTGGTTTGGTGAGGCGGTACCGGCTATGGAGAAAGCCATGATGATTACTCAAACAGCCGATATTTTTATTGTCATTGGCACTTCATTAGCTGTTTATCCTGCTGCTAGTTTATTGCAATATGCGATTAAAGCGAATGAAAAATATTTGATTGACCCGAGTGCTGTATTGCCTTATGACGTAACTGATTTTAGAGTGATAAAGAATACTGCTGTCGCAGGTGTAAATGAGTTGTTTAAAAAATTAATTGACGATTATGTTTAGTGATGCATTTATGCAAACCGATGTTTTTAACTGGGTGATTTTGCCATTGTTGATATTCCTTGCTCGAATGAGCGATGTGACTTTAGCAACACTGCGAAATATCTTTTTGTCGAAATCTATTCGTTATATTGTTCCGTTTATCGGATTTGGAGAGGTGATGATTTGGTTAATAGCCATTTCTCAAATCATGAAGAATTTGCATAATCCCGCTTGCTTCATTGCTTATGCTTCAGGTTATTCGATGGGAATTTTTGTCGGTATTAAAATAGAAGAGCGCTTAGCACTTGGATTGCAGATTATGAGAGTTATTACAGCTGCAAATCCCGATAAATTAATTTCAGCGTTGGTGCAAAATAATTTTGGAGTAACTACTATGGATGGACAAGGTTCTAAAGGTCCTGTTAAAATTTTATTAGTTGTTGTTAAAAGAAAAGATATTGCCTTGGTGAAAAATCTTATCGAAGAAACAAATCCTCATTCTTTTTATTCTGTTGAGGATATCAGAAATGTTAGCCATGGAGTTTTTCCCGGAAAAAATAATTCCTCTCGTCTCGATTACCTAAAAAGAGTCTTTCCGTACGGCGGAAACCATTAGTCGTTTGAATGATGATGGCCTATATACTTACTGATTTGTTTGTATACGTTTGCCAACTCCTTATCTTCGTTTAAAAGGGCTAGGTGCTCTTTGATTACTTTTTGGTCGTTACGTCTCGCGGGACCAGTTTGGAGTTGCTGTGGGGTCGAAAAATGCGTTTTAAGGGCGGTTTGGTCGATTAATGGCTGAAGAATTTTAAAATCTATCTTGTTTTTAGATAAAAGTGTTGCAGCCATGTTATAACAAGCATTTGAGAAATTATTGGCAAATACAGCCGCCAGATGTATTTGTTGTCGCTTTTTACTATTGATTTTATGAATTGGACCTCCAATCTTTTTGGCAATTTCTTCTAATTTTTCAGTAATCGATTTGCTGCTTCCTTCAATACAAATCGGGATCTTTTTCCAATCGGTTTTTATTCCTTTTGTAAAAGTTTGCAAAGGGTAAAAAACTCCACAATTTTTGTGAGCTTGCTTTAGAATAGCTAAGCTCGTGCTACCGGAAGTATGAATAACTATGTATTCCCCTTTGGGGATGCTCGATGCGACTTCAGCAATTGAATGATCGCTCACGCAAATGAAAATAATTTGATTTTCAGGACTAATTTCTTCAAACGAATGAATTAAATCAGCACCTGATTTCTTTGCTAATTCTTTTCCGCTATTTCGATTCCTTGTATAAACTTGCGTGATATCATAGCCGCCTTTTTTTAGTGCAGGCGCTAAATGTTCTGCAACATTTCCTGAACCGATGATAGCAGCTTTAAGCATCTATATTATGCTTTTTTAGAATCAATTATACGCTTCCTAATTGCAACCCAAGTACCGATAAACATTAAAATACATCCTGTCCACAATAAATTTATTTGCGGGAAAATGATTGCTTTCATGATTACGAAATCGCGACTGTTGGTAAGTTTCTCTGCAACACGGATTTCCATTTTTCCTGTCTCAGGATCAATTTTTGTGAATCCGAATTTTAGTCCCAGTTCTTTAACTTCAGCAAATAATGTGAATGGAGTAGATCCTCGTAATACGAACACCGGTTCTACAAAATACTCTTTACGATTTACATCGGTAACTTTGATTTTTGCACCAACAGCTAAGTCATCTTCATTTAATTCATATGCTTTTTTGTCGATATTTTTATCGAGCTCATAAAATGTATACATACTGTTGCTGGCTACTATTGTGTCGCCAACTTTCATCATGTGTTCTTTCGCTTCTTTATATCCTTCTTCGTCAGCTTTAGCCTTGTCTTCGTCAAGTTCGGCGTAGGTGATATGTGTATAAATATCTCTCGCTATGAAGCGATGTGTAGCAGGTTCGCTAACATTTCCCATTCGATTATTTAATTGTACAATCGGTTTCAATGAAAATTGTTTTTCCATTGTGCCGGAACCATGATTCGCTTTGAAGTATTCGATTTCGTAGAATAAATTTACTCCTTCTTTTTCTTTTCCTTTATATGAAACATAGTATTCTCCCATCGCTAATGTGTCGCCTTGGTATAATAATATGTTTTCATTATTCGGGAAGTCTTTTCCTAAATCAACGTTCAGCATATTTCTGCTGATAACTTGCTTTTCAACGTTTGATATTAATGCACCCAAAAGAATTAGTGCAATTCCCATATGCGCTATACTGGAACCCGAATGCTTTATATTTCCTTTTAGTATTCTAACTAAATAGTCGAGGTTAGCAGTAAATGCCCAGATTGAAGTAAATAACAACAATACATGTTGTACTCTAGGGAAGCGGAAGTAGTATTCAAAAATTCCTGCAATTACTAATGCTGATATAAATGACAATGCAAGTTTCTTCGTTACTTCACTACCGTTAGATTTTTTCCATTTGAAGAACTGAGCTACTGCAATTAGCAACGCAATGATTACTGCTAATGGAAGTTGCCATGAATTGTAAAAGTCTACCGCATCCGCCGGTGGTGCCATTTTAGTGCCGAACATTTTATTTATTACCGGTATCGATGTAGTTATTGTTACTTGAACTGCTGATATTACTAATACCAACATTCCCATAAACATCCAAAATTCACGACTACTTGCATGTTCATCTTCATTTGGATCTCTTAATTGTTTTCTTTTTACAACAATAAGAACAATCGCCATTAGCGTAAAGTAGGCCATATACAAAATCAATTGTCCGGTCATTCCTAAATCTGTAAAAGCATGTACCGATGTTTCTCCTAAAATTCCACTTCGTGTTAAGAATGTAGAATATAGAACAAGAATAAAAGAAACTGTTGTAAGTATGATGCTGCTATACAACGATGTCCCGTTTTTCTTGTTGATGAGCATAACATGTGCTCCACCTACTAATGTTAACCAAGGTACTAAACTTGCATTTTCTACCGGATCCCATGCCCAAAAGCCTCCGAAACTTAATGCTTCATAAGCCCAAGCTCCACCCATCAAAATTCCGATTCCTAAGATTGCAACTCCAAAGAACGCCCATGGTAATGCAGGTTTAACCCATTCTCTTACTCTGTTTGTTAATAGTCCGCCCATAGCAAAGGCAAACGGAATTGCCGTTGCTGCAAACCCTAAGAATAGAGTAGGAGGGTGAATTACCATCCAATAGTTTTGTAACAAAGGATTTAATCCTCTTCCGTCTTTTAACTTCGAAAGATAATCCGGCATTTGTACAAATGGAAGGTTTGCAAAGTCGGCTTGGTTTCTAAGTAATATAAAAGGGTTCGATCCGATTTTTACATGTCCGAATTCAAGTCCTAATAGCATCGAAGCTAAGAACACTTGAATCATCATCATTATCATCATCACAGGTGCTTCCCAGTCTTTTCCACGTATGATTATAACTGTAGATAATACTACATGCCAGAAGGTCCAGACTAAAAAACTTCCTTCTTGTCCTTCCCACAAACATGCCCACATATACTTTACTTGTAGAGTAGTGCTTGAATGTTGCCATACATAATAATACTCGAAGTAATGATCGTGAATAAGATAGTAGAGTAATGCTACAATTCCTGTTACAGAACATCCGTGAATAAAAAACGTTACGCGTGCAAGTCGGTTCCAAGATAACGGATCTTCGTTCTTACGAAAAACTTGAAATGCATACGATAGTGCTGATACCAGAGCAGCAGTGAAGGAGAGGATGATAAAAACATTTCCTAGCTTCCCATATTGTAAATGCTCTCCGATAAATTGAGTTCCCATATTAAAATCTTAGGCTTGTAAAGCCCTTGTAAAGTGTAAAATAATTAATTGGAAGATGTTAAGCTCTTCGTTCTTTCTTCTTCTGTGCCATTGTATTTCGAAGGACATTTCATTAGCACTTGTGATGCGTGAAATTCTGGTCCTTCCATTTTACCTACAACAACAATTTTTTCTGCCTTTTCAAAATCTTGCGGCTTACTTCCATTGTACATTACTTTAACTTCATTGCCCGTTGTATCTGCCATGAAAAATCCAAAAAGATTAGCATTGGTTTCGGGATTGTAAATAAAGTCTTTTTGAAGGTTTACTTTCCCAATTACATGGTATGTGCTTCCTTCATTTTTTTGTGCTTCACCGAATGTAACATAGGTGCTAGACTCACTTACAGTGCTAACAATTACTGCTAATGCAACTGCAATTAGTACTATTCCAATGATATGTATTTTTTTCATTTTTGTTTTTTTGAAAAGTGTACTTTGTTATTTTGATTCGTTGATTTTCTTTTCCAATTTACTCACTTTTTTATCAATGCTGATCATATAAATTGATAACACTATAGAAACTACTGCAGCAACTACTACTACTACAAATATTTTTCCATTCGATCGCATTGTATCCGCCATCTCTACGTTTTGCGCTTGAGCTGCAAGATTCATTATTACAAACAGTAATGAAAAGATCAATGATTTATTTTTCATGCGTTGTGAATTTTTTCTTCAATTTTTCTTAATCTAACTCTTAAACTCATCATCCATACCCCAAATAATGTCCATCCTATTACTGCTGGATAAAATACCATTCTCATATTTGAATCGAGATCGTATTTGTTGAATCCGGGATTACCACCTTTTCCCGGATGTAATGAGTCGTTCATCTTCGGAATAATCATGATGAATACAAACATCATCACGAAAGCGAATATTCCGTAAACAGAACCGATTCTGGCTCTTTTAATTTCGTCAGTTATTGCATTTCTAAGTATGAAATAAGCCGCGTATATCAACATCGTTGCAGCCGTGCCATTTAATTGAGGATCGTTTACCCAAGGAGCTCCCCATGTGAAATTGGCCCAAATCATTCCCGTTATTAATCCCGCACTTGCAAATACCATTGCCATTCTCGCCGATTCTTCACCAACTAAATCGTGGTATAGCTTTCCTGAACTTAGATACTTTAGGGAATAAACAACATTCACAAACATTAACGTAATCATAGCCATCCACATTGTTACGTGGAAGTATAAGTTACGAATCGATTCATTTATGATGGGCATCGCCGGCACAGGCCCTAAAAAGCCCATTATGAAGGTGTATACTAACATTACTATTGCTAGTATTTTCCACCACCAAGAGCGTGATATTGAGTTGCTTTTTGTTGTCATAATTATTCTCGCCAAAGATAAGGAAACAGTAGGTAAGAAAGGATGATGATTATACTGTTAAGTAGCAATAACAATCCACACCAACTTTGGTTTAATGCCCAACTATAGCCATTAATTGCATTACCTGTAAATCTGATGATCATTAGTAATAAAGGAAACAATAACGGAAATCCTAAAATAGCTACTAAGGCCGCATTGTTGTTTGCTTTTGAGACAATTCCGGCTACCAAGGTCAAAGTGCTCGATAATCCAATGGATCCTAGCAGTAATCCAAGAAGGTACTGTTCGTTGTTCTGTACCGGCGATTGAAATATCATTGAATAAATGAAGAAATTGATTCCTCCAAGTACCCCAAGTAATAGTATGTTGTAAAATATCTTTGAAAGGATAACAGCTTGAGGCGGTAACATGCTGTAATAAAAGAATTGTAGCCCCTTGCTTTCTTGGATGAAACTTTTAGCAATAGCATTGGTACCGGCAAATAGCATTATAATCCAAAATAGTGCATTCCAAGTCACCGGATCGAGAACTTGACGAAAGCTCAAATAGGAAATGTAGATGCTGGCAAGGGAATATACGAGCAGACTGGTAACAGCTTGACGATTTTTCCATTCCAGCTTGGCTTCTAACCTAATAAGGGTAAATACTTGTTTCCCGAAATTCATTTTGCAAAAATGCACTTATTATCCCTATTTCGGAAACAAATGGCTTTGAATACTATTATTTGATTGCTGAGCGCGGATTATAATAGATTGATACTTTTGTAATAAAAAACCTGAATTATGAAATTGGATATTCTTGCTTTTGGAGCTCATCCCGATGATGTTGAATTGGGAGCTGGCGGGACTGTAGCAAAAGAGGTGGCAATGGGTAGAAAAGTAGGGATAATTGACCTTACAAGAGGAGAACTTGGCACTCGTGGTACTGCTGAGTTACGTGACGAAGAGGCTATCGAAAGCTCTCAAATTCTTGGAATCGATATGCGCGTTAATATGGGATTTCGAGATGGTTTTTTTGTGGATGATGAAGCGCACCAATTGGAATTAGTAAAGTGGATTCGTCGATACCAACCAGAAATTGTAATCTGTAATGCTGTTGAGGATCGACACCCTGATCATGGAAGGGCAAGTAGTTTAGTTAGCCATGCCTGCTTTTTATCGGGATTAACAAAGGTTATTACCAAATGGGATGAAGAAATTCAGCTTGCTTGGCGCCCTAAAGCTGTTTACCACTATATACAAGACCGATATGTTAAACCTGATTTTGTGGTTGATATATCAGATTACCTAAATGTTAAAATGCAATGTGTAAAAGCTTTTAAAAGCCAGTTTTTTAATCCCAATTCAAATGAACCTGCTACTGCAATTTCATCGAAAGACTTTATGAATTTTCTATATGCGAGATGTAATGAAATGGGTCGACAAATAAATGCTTCAGCGGGAGAAGGATTTGTTGTTGAACGTTTTATTGGAGTTGATTCATTGCTTGATATCAAATAAGAACGAACGAATAATTTCTTTTAATTAACTCAATAAAAAAGGGTGTCTTGAATTAATCAAGACACCCTTTTTTATTGGGTATTTAAACCGAATTATTTAACCATTAATGTACGAGTAAGTTTTTCAGAACCTACAGTTACAGAATAAGTATATAATCCAGAGTTTAATCCAGCTAAGTCAAGTGTTACTGTATTGATACCAGCAGTTAAATCTGT
>Ga0116184_10003088_pt1 | contig 13936 bp, 9 predicted proteins | sample AD_JPNNA5_MetaG_FD_89886 | JGI IMG/M metagenome (GOLD analysis project Ga0116184, IMG submission 89886) | Active sludge microbial communities of municipal wastewater-treating anaerobic digesters from Japan - AD_JPNNA5_MetaG | ecosystem: Engineered > Bioreactor > Anaerobic > Digestate | place... | reverse complement strand
GCACAATCAACGCATGGCCTGGTGCGTATGCGGAGTACGTGGTGATGCCCGAACGGCACGTGTTCCCGTTACCAGACAGCGTGAGCTTCGACAACGGCGCCATGGTCGAGCCCGCGGCCACGGCCCTCTTCTCGGTGGTGAAAGCGGGGGTCAGCATCGGCGACACGGTGCTCGTGCAGGGGAGTGGCCCCATCGGCATCGCGGCGGCGAAGCTGGCGAAGCTCTCCGGCGCGTCGAAGGTCCTGATCACCGGCCGCAAGGACTTCAAGCTTCAGAAGGCGCTGGAACTCGGAGTGGACGCGGCGGTCAACACACAGAAGGAGTCCATCGCTGAGGCTGTGCTGCGGCACACCAAAGAGAAGCAGGTCGATCGCGTCATCGAGGCCGCCGGATCGGTCGAGCTGCTCAAGGAATCCATCGCGCTCTGCCGTCCCGGCGGAACCGTATCCGTGGTGGCATTCTACGAGCGGATCGTCGAGCAGTTCGATATCGACGGCCTGGTGTTCGGCGATGTCACGCTCCGCGCCGTGGCGGGCAGCCTCGGGATGTACAAACCCATCCTCCGCCTGATGGCCTGCGGTATGCTGGACCTGACGCCCCTCATCACCGGGCGGTATCCGCTGTTGAACGCCCACAAGGCCATGGCAGACATCCGAGACCGCAACGACACGCGGGTGAAAATCATGATGGAAGGCGAGGGATAGCCGAGAGGACTACCGCGGGCCCTTGCCGCGGGCGGACAGGACGCTATCGTAGCCGCTCGGGTCGCTGCTGACGTTGAAAGCGCCGCCGGAGAGCGGGGCGGCGTACACCTCCGAGTCTCCCCCGGCGCCCACACCCAGCTTCTGCCACACCACAGTACTGCCATCGGCCGATAGAGAAGGGTGCCGATCGGACCGAGTCGGGTCGGCGCTCATGTTCACGGCCGCTGCGGATCCCTTCTTGGCGTAGATGTCGTAGTCGCCCGACGCGGCGCGCTTGGCCCAGACAATCACCGTGCCGTCCGCACTCATTGACGGGCTCTCGTCCGACGACGACGCGTCGTTGCTGATGTTCGTCACGGTGCCGTTGCTCCAGCGCATCACTTCGTTGTCGCCGCCCGCGTACCGTTGCCAAACCACATTCAGGCCGTCAGCGCTGACCACCGCGGACGAGTCGGCTACCGATGGGTTGCTGCTCAGGTTGGTGATGGTGCCTGAAGCGTAGCGGTAGACCTGCCACGTGCGAGCAGTGGGGTCGTACTTGGTCCACACGACAACGCGGCCATCGTTGCTGAGCGACGGCCAGAAGTCGTCACGGGCCGGATCATTGCTGATGTTCTCGACCAGGAATCCCGCGTCGTCGCTGCGGTAGACGTCGCTTTCGTTCGTGTACGTGTCCTCCGCCGACCAGGCCACGCGCGTCCCGTCGCCGCTCAGCCAGACGTCGATCTCGACATTCACGTCATCATTGCTCACATTGGCCCATGTGCTCGTGCCATCGGCACTGCCGATGAACACATCCAGTCCCATGAGCGTGTCGCGGAGCATGGCCATGCGGGTACCATCGGCGCTCAGCGCGGGGCAGTCGTAATAGGTCGTCGGCACGGCCGTGATCGGAACCGCCGGCAAGCCATCCAGGGCACTGACATATATCCAGGTGCCCTCGCCATTGTCCTTGACCCACGCCGCCCGCGGCATCCCGCTCATGGTCAGCCATGTCACCTGAACGGTGAAGGTGAACACGTGGTCTGCATCGTCGGTGAAGACCCACGGGAGCCAGTCGCTGCTGGAGCCATGGGCGATGCTGCCATAGTTCCACTCACTATCGTCACAGGTGGCGCCCCCCGTGATCGCCGTGATACGTGCCTTCGTGGCGAACATGGTGGCGCCGGTGTTGTTGTTGACCCTCACCCAACCCGTCACCCGGTTCCCACTCCAGGTGGGCCGCCCACTGCCCGAGTCGCCAGGGTCGGTGCTGGTCAGCGACACGCCCCCCTTCTGAGGAGTGGTGCCGCGCGTGGAGACGTCGGCCGACCCGCCCACAACGAGCTCGAAGCTGACTGTCTGGCGCGCTGCCGGCTCGGTCACCACCGCGCCGGTCATGGTCAGAATGCGCTGGCGGTGCGCCGCCAGGCGCTCGCGCGCCCCGACATGCCCCAATGCCGTCTCGGCGCCCGGGCTCGCCGCGGGAAGCGGGAGCAACGGGAGGTTGCCTGTCGAGCAACCGCTGGCCAGGCCAGCCAAGCCGACACCGAGAAGCACGGCGCACGGACGCCAGACGCCACGATGAGTGGACAGTGGCCGCACTGAGCCCCGCTCCTTCCCCCAGCCACTCTTCCCCTACGCTAGCGGTAGCCCCGGCCGCGGGTCGTGGGATGGATGTCCTTGCCCAAGGCATCGTTGCTGACGTTGATCGGCGGCCCCCCGGCAATGGAGGCATAGAGCTCGGATTCGCTCACGCCCAGGTCCTTGAGCCACAGCACTCCACTCCCGTCGCTCGAACAGCTCGGGTGGATATCCTTGTGTGCCGCGTCGTGGCTGAGGTTCACCACACCACCCGCGGTAGTGTACTGGAAGAGCTCATAGTCGCCGGTTGCCCAGTAGTACTTCTCCCACACAATAAGGCCGCCATCGGCGCTCATGGTGACGGTCTCGTCGGACGAGAGCCCGTCGTTGCTGATGTTCGTGGCTGTGCCGTTATCCCACAGATATACCTCGTTGTCGGCTCCGGAGAACCGGAACCAGACGATCTTTGTCCCGCTGGAGCTGACCACCGGGGCCAAGTCGGCCACTGCCGTGCTGTTGGTGATGTTCGTGGTGACTCCGGATACCCATCGAAACACCTGCCAACCTGACGTGGACGGGTAGAACTTGTTCCAGACGACGACGCTGCCGTTGGCGCTGAGGGACGGCCAGAAGTCATCGTTCGTCGAATCGTTGCTGATGTTCGTCTTGCCACTGCCGTCGGCGTTGGCAAGGTAGACCTCCACCTCGTCCGTGGCGTCGTTCTCGCCGGCCCACGCGACCTTGGAGCCGTCGGCGCTGAGCCAGACATCCATCTCGGTCACTCCAGGGTCGTTGCTCACATTCACCCACGTCCCCGTGCCGTCGGCCCTCCCGACGAACACGTCGGTCTGCGGGTTGTTGTAGACCAGGGCCATGGTCGAGCCATCGGCCGATAGTGCGGGATAGCGGTACGTGTGTGTCGGGTCGTTGGTCAGGGGCACCGGTGTGTCGCTGCCGCTCAACACGCTGGCGTAGAGCCACTCGCCAGCGGAGTTCTGCTTGGACCACAACGCCGTCGGGGCCCCGCTGAGGGTGAGCCAGGTTACACTCACGACAAACGAGAAGGCATGATCGGCGTCGGTGAAGCTCCATGGGAGCCAACCGCTCGACGCGCCGGCTTCGATAGTTCCGTAGTTCCATGCACTGTCATCATAGGTCGCGCCCCCGCTCACCGAGTCAACCCGGGCGCGCACGCCATACATGGTGGCCCCGGTCCCGTTGTTCACTCGCACCCAGCCCGTAACCACATCACCGGCCCATTCGGGAATGCCGGATCCGTCGTTGCCAGGGTCAGTGCTCGTGAGGGACACTCCGGCCGCATTCGGTGGTGTTGTGCCGCGGGATGAGACGTCGCCGAAGGTGAGCTCAAAGGTCGCGGCGTGCCTGCCGGGCTGTGCGGAGGACGTCTCTTCCTCGGGCGGGACGGCAATGTTTCTGTCGTGCTCCCTGAGCGCGCGCAGTTTCTCCTCAAGATGCAGCCGCGCGACCTCCGCAGACGGAGGGCCGACGATCGGGATGTCGGGCGCACCGGCCGGGGAGTCGCTCTGCAGGCCGCAGCCGCACGCGAACAGCAGGGCGACGGGCACGAAGAGGGCGGCAAACCACGCTCGTCGAGCTTCGTAAAGGACACACGGGAGTGGCACCAGGGCCTCCTCTCGGGGCGAGGTTCGCGCCTCGGCCAAAAACGGCGACCCGCCGGAGCGTCCGGCGGCAAGTGAACTATGATCCCTAGAAGAAGCTCTCGTTCCCACCGAATCCCGACGCCATGGTGACACGTCGGAGCTCGGGGTAGCGCACGAGGCGCGGTCGCGAGAAGACTTTGCGCGGAGTCGTTTCGCACTGGGGCCGTTCGGCCTTCCCATCAGGTTGGCGTGTCGGTCGCGCATCCATGGCGCTCTCCTTGGAGGCGAAGCCGTTGTGGGCCAGGTTGGCCGCTCCGCCATCGGCAGACTAGGGGGCCGGCTCCCGCTGCCCGGCGACCCCTGCCAGGGCACTGCAGTGTGCTTATTCCACAGCGTTCCTCTGTTCGTGCGGGGCCATGGGCATCCTCTTGCTCCGTGGCGGTTCACCGGGCGGACGGAGTCGGATTCCGGCCAACGAGGCGTAAAGCCGCGGCCGGTGTGGAACGATACGAAAGCGACCTATGTTGGCCGTGGGCGGGCTAGCCCTGGGGCCCCCGGGCGGCACGGACTCAGGTGGTTTGGACGCGATGGCTGACAACACAGAAGTCCCCGGGAGCGCGCTCGGTGTTGCTGACCGCCCGAGCGGGCAGGATGGCTTGCGTGTGGGCGACCTGCGCGCCCTGGCTCGGGCGCTCGGGGCTCCACCGGATCATCGTCACCAGGCCGAGGTGTGCCGTGAGTTGGTGGCCGCGGCCGCCCGGGCGGGCAACACTGAGGCCCGGGCCGAAGGACTGCATCTGTTGGGCTACGCCTGTACCGAACTGGGCCGCTTTGCCGAGGCCCGCGAGGCGTACGAACAGGCGGTCGAGGCCTTCCATGCGCTGGGGGCCACCGACCGCGAGCTGAATGCGCGCCAGGGCCTGGTCAATGCCCTGCAGATGCTGGGCGAACCCGAGGCGGCACTCGGACACGCCCAGCAAGTCATCGCGTCGGGCGACTGGTTCCGCCGTTGCGCCGGGCTGATCGCCACGGGAGGCATCCAGGAGCAGCTGGGGCGATACGAGCAGGCGCTGGTGCATTTGGCTGAGGTTGAGCGCTTGCTGGACGCTGCTGAGGCAACACCCGCTCAGGCGGCGTATATCCGGACGTACCTTCACGGGAACCGCTCCAACATCCACCTGGCCCGTGGTGATCTGCGGTCCGCGCGCGACGCCGCGGTCCAAATGGTGGCGGCGGCCGACCTGGCTGATCTGCGCGGACAGCGGCTTGAGGCTCTGATCAACATGGGCGTGAGCACCATGCGGACCGGTGACATGGTCGGAGCGTGGCGGTGGCTCATTCAGGCGCAACAGGCCGCGTCACTCGCGGCCGACGGCCTTCGGGAGTCCACGGCCAACAGCTCGCTGGCGGAATGGTTCACGCTGGCCGGGATGGTCGATCGGGCCGTGCACCACGGGCTCAAGGGCGTGGAAACGGCCCGCCAGACCCGGGCGGCATTCGCCGAGGTGTACGCCTGCCTCAAGCTCGGAGCCGCGTATCTCGAATCCGACGAAGCCGAGTCGGCCGCCGGGTATCTGGCCACGGCGCAGGAGGTCTCCCGGGCCCTGAAGGCTCCCTACTCAAGCATCACCACGGCCGTACTTCAGGGGAGGCTCTACCTGGCTCGCGGGGAGGCCTTGGCTGCCGAGGCGACTCTTCTCCAGGCGATCGGCGATGCGGACCAGATCAGCGCCAGACAGCTGGCTGCCGAGGCGCAGGTCTGGCTTGCCGCTGCTTATGTGGCCGAGCGACGCTTCGGTGAGGCGGCTTCCGCAGCCTCGGCGGCGCTGACGCGCTCCGAGGACTCCGGCGACCTTCATACCCAGTGGCAGGCGCAGTACCACCTGGCAGCGGCCCTCGAAGGTACATCACGGCGCGACGAGGCCCTCTACTACTACCGCAGTGCCGTCAAGACCATCGAGGGCATGTGGTGGCCGCTGTGGTCAGTGGGATTCGCTCAGGTTCCGAGCGTCAAGCGCTCGATCACCAACGCCTACCTGGGACTGTTGGACGCGGCCGAAACTCAGGGGAATCGGGTCGAGGCCGAGCGCGTTCTCGCGCTCTCGCCCTGGCCATTCCTGCGGCGCATGTGGGAGGAGCACCGGGCGGCCCGGTGCCCCACGAACTAGGCCTCCGCTCAGCCCGCATCGCGGGTTGAGCCGGTTGAATGGGAGTTGCTCATCACGGCTACCGCTGGCGGCATGACAGACCTGTCGATCCTAGCGTCTCCGCGCGAGGCGAGTATCGCGGCGTCGGCGCCCCCCGGGGCACCGGACCTGCGGCAGCTCATTGCCGGCCTGGGCTCTCTCGACGTCGTTGAAACACCCGCCGACGAGCTGTCGGCACAGCTTGATGAGATTCTGCGCGGCGCCGCCGCTGCCACCAGCGCGCGGTTGGGCTCCCTGTACGTGATCGAACAGGACGTCCTGAGGCGGGTCAGCACCACCGGAGGCAACGCCCCGGCGTGTGCCTGCGACCGGCCGGAATCGGACGAGCCATGGGCGCACTGCGAGGTGCTCGCGCACGTGGCGGGCACGTGCAGCGTGCTCAACCTCGACGACGTGGGCAACCTGCTGCCCGGCACGCCGGATCGGGTCGCCCGGTTCCTGCGGGGCTTCCAGTGCCCGCGGGTGGTGTCGCTCCTGGCGGCGCCCATCGTTGGGCCCCAGGGTGAGGCCGTGGGCGTCCTCGAATTGCTCGACTCTCGCGGCGTGGATGAGCAGCCTCGGCCCTTTCCCCCTTTCTCCGAAGTCGTGGTGCGCGCTCTGGCCGGGCAGGCGGGCACCGTCATCAGCCACGCCCAACTGGCCGCCAAGCTCCAAGAGGCCCAGTTCGAGACCGTGTTCCGGCTCTCCATGGCCGCGGAGTACCGCGACACCGACACAGCGGCACACATCCAGCGGATGAGCCGGTACACGGAGGTGATCGCGCAGAACCTGGGCCTCAGCGCGCGCGACGTTCAGCTCGCCCGTCTCGCCAGTCCCATGCACGATGTGGGCAAGTTGGGCATCCCTGATGCCATACTCCTCAAGCCCGGCAAGCTGACCGAGGAGGAGTGGCACATCATGAAGTCGCACACCACCATGGGAGCCCGGATCCTGAGTGGTTCCGACTCGCCCGTGCTTCAGGCCTCCGAGCAAGTGGCCCTGACACACCATGAGAAGGTGGACGGTACGGGTTACCCCGTGGGGCTGCGCGGCGAGGAGATCCCGCTTCTGGGCCGGATGGCCGCTGTGGCAGACGCATTTGACGCCGTCACCAGTCGCCGTTGCTACAAGGAGGCCCGATCGCTCGAGGAGGGCTTGGCCGTCATCCGCGGCGATGCCGGTTCGCACTTCGACCCGGAATGCGCCGAGGCGCTCGAACGGGGGTTCGAGCAGGTGAAGCGGATCTACGAGCTATTTGCCGACCCCGAGGAAGCACTGGCGCCCCGCTCATTCAACGGTCTCCTCCCCCTCGTCGGGTAGGGCGCGGAACGGGGCGCGCGGATCGATGCCCGCCCGGCGGCAGCGCGCCCACATGGTCCGGAAGACCATCGCGCCCACCAGCAGCACCACCAGCCACACGACCACCGCACTACGGGTGGCCGCATGAAGCGCTGCCGAGACTGCAGGCCGTCCCGTGCTCACATCGGCCCCGACGCTGGCCATGTACTCGGCTGCGGGGATGGCTCGAGGGCCCTCCGTCGACGGCTCGGGCCGAATGCGCACCAACCATCCCTGGTCATAGGGGCTGGTGACGCAGAGACCGGGATTATGGGTTAGGTCGCGATTGACAGCAATGACCTCACCAGCCACCGGCGTCATCACCGGACGGGCGCTCGAGCCGCGCGCCGAGGACAGCAGGGTGGCGACGGGTTGCCGGGCGGCCAGCCTCCGGCCCACCTCGGGCAGCTGAACGCCCGAGACGCGCGGCTCACCGAGCCACGCGACGGGCGTGATGCCGATCACCACATCGTCGCCATCGGCCCGGAGCCAGGTGTGACTGCTCTTGTGGTACTCGAGGTCCTCGGGGAACGCCATCTGCTGGATCGCGACGCGCCGCACGAGTGACGATAGATCCTGCCGGATCTGGATCGCCAGCAGGCTGCCGATGGTGGCGATCGAGAGCAGCGCCACGGCCACCTGTGCGCGCCGCGACCGGATGAACGCCACATCGCGGTACAGCTCGGGGTTCGTCCGCGGCAAAGCCAGCACGGTTACCGATGCAACGAGGTAAGTAAACAACAACGAAATGGTGGTCGTGTCCACCCCTTTGAAGAAGCCGCTGCCGGGACGGAAATGACACTCAACAACCACAAGACATGCCACGGCGGCGCACAAAGTAAGAGCCACATCGGGCGTGCGGAACCGACGGTTCACGCGCGCCAGACCGCGTGGCATGACCCCATCGTGGGCCCACGAGAAGAACAGACGCGAGATGGCCATGAGCATGGGGGGGACATCGTTGGCCAGCGTGATGGCCGCGGCCAGGGTCACGAACCCGGCGAGGATCGGGGGCATCAGAATCCCGAGAAGCCCGGGGGCCGTGAGAGGCGCTTCGGCGATGCTCTTCTGGAACCACACATACTTCCATGGCACCGCGTGGTAGAGGGCCAGCGCGAAGAGCAGGTAGTAGGCGGTCACGACCACGGTCGCCCAGACGAAAGCTCGTGGCAGTGTCCGGGAGGGGTCCTTGGCCTCGCCCCCGGCCTGCGAGATGGTGCAGAAACCGATGTAGGCGAAAAACAGAAACGACGTGGCGGTGACCAGCTCCCGCAGACCGCCCTGGGTGACAGTGGCCGCGCCTGCCAGGGCCATCACATCCACGGGTGGGGTCGCCTGGGCCATGCGCGCCGCGAAGGCTTCCGGCCCGTTCAGCAGCCCGGTGGCAATAAGGCACAGCCCACCCGCGAACTCGGCGACCATCAAAACGACCACGGTCGTGCCGAGGCACTTGACACCCACCAGGTTTGTGAACCAGAACAGCACGATGGTGGCGACGGGGATCCAGAGCGTCCCCCACGAGGTCGACAGGAACTGCGCGATGCCCTCGAAGCCCCACAGGCGTGCCGTGTCGCGCAGAAGAGGCACGTCGATGTAGGCCAGCACACCGATGGCTGAGGCCATGCCGAACCACTTCGAGAACGCGGCGAGGAACCCGAGCATCGGGCTGAGACCGCGAGAGGCGTATATATAGCCCCCCCCCGCCCGCGGCATGGCCGAGCCGAGGATGGCGTAACAGAGCGCGGAGAACAGGGCGGGCGCGACGCCCAGGATGAATGCCAGCGGCACCAGCGATCCGATGCCCGGAACCTTGGCCTGCACCTCGACGGTCAGCAGGTTGATCCCGCCGCCGATCACCGTACACACTGCGATGGCCACTAATGTGAAAAGCGATAGGTCACGCCTCAGTCCCGGCTGGGATGATCCCCCGGCGCCCTGACAGTCTCCCATACCCGTCCGATCTCCCTCTTGCCCGCACATGGGGGACTAATGCGGCGTTCCCGCCAGCGCCGCGCTCTTCGTTTCGCCCCGGAGGCGGACCTCCCGCGCGGGAGAGGGGCATCGGTCCCACGCGAATCCGTCGGGTGGAACTGTCGGCTCCCTCGCCAGTGCTCGGGCGCGGCGAGGTCCTGGCAGTCAGCGGAACGACACCCGTGGCCGTCGGCGCCGATGGCGCACCTGGGTTGTGCGTCGCACTCATGAATGAGGATGGGGTGTATACCGGAGCCAGACGAAGAGGGGGCCGAGCCTTCTGCCACCAGAAGCCGTGCTGCATCGCCGCCGCCGGCACGGACGACGGTGCCACCTCAGGGCCGTGCCTCGGCGGGCTCCCTCGCTAGCCACAAGCCCGGCCTACGTGCCGGCTCCCGCGCGGCGATGCGGCTCCCAACACCGCGCCGTGTGCCCTGCGGTCCACGGCCCACCCAACCCGCTCGCGGGTAGGGGCATCCATGGTAACCAAGAGGTTCGCCGGCATGCCCACGGCTCGTCGTGGGGGGAGGATCCCGATGCGCGGAATCCCGAGAGCACTGGCGTGCGCGTTGGTCGCCGCTGGCCCGCTGATGGCGGCCGGTCCGCCGACAGCCGTCCCCACACTCGACGAGCTGCGCCAGATCATCGCGCAGCAGCGCGGCTTCGCAGCCCGCCTGACGGCCCAGATCACGAGCGTCGGGGCCGGCCCGTTCGTCTATCCCTACCCGAGGGTGCCCGAAGACTACACGGTCGAGGTGAGGCGGACGAGCGTCGCGTGGGGACCGGGCGAGCTCATCGTCGACCACGCGCCGTGGCGGACGGTGAAGCTGGCCGAGGGCGCGCCCGATCTCGATCCACTCCGTCCGTACCGGTATTGCCGGGCCAGGAACGGCCGGATGTACGTGATCGAGGATCTCGCCATCACGCAGCCAGCGCAGCTCCAGAGCTGGGCGCGCGCGACTGCTATCGAGCAGCCCGAGCCGGACGGCGTAAGCGTCGACACCGTTGAGTCGGCCCTGCAGCTTTCGGCCGGGGAGCCGGCGTCGCTGGCCGGGTTCGTGGCCCCGGGCCTGCAGGGCGACGGAGCCCGGATCACCCGCGAGACACTCGACGGGCTCGGGTGCATCCGCGTCGATGTGCCCTACTACGACCCCACCGGCTACATCAGCACCTGGTTCGCCCCCGAGCGGGGCTATCTGGCCGTACGTAGAGAGACCGCCCTCACGCACAAGGGCATGCGCCGGACGATCGTCCACCACGTCCGCGAGTTCGCCCAACTCGAGGGCGTCGGGTGGTTCCCGGCCCGGATCGAATACACCTCATACCGCCTGCCCCACGGCCGCGACGACTGGTGGTTGGCCAGCTTGCGGTTCTCGGTCATCCGCGGCCTGCGCGTTCTGCCCGAGCGGCATCAGCTCTTCGAGCCCTGGCTCCCGAGCGGCACGGTGCTGGAGCGGCTCGATGGCACCCGCGAGATCGTGGGCGGCGACGTATCTGACCTGGTCGAGGCCATGGTGTCCGGTGACCTGCTCGTCTCGACGCCGGCCACGCCCGTCCTTCTGGGCGGACTCGACGCCGTCGAGGCCAGCCCGCAGATGCCGTAGCAGAGAGGGGGATCCGTCATGCGCCAACCGCTTCTCGCGTTCGTGCTGGCTCTTGGGTTCGCCGCACCATCGATGGCCCAGTTGCCGGCGGGTGTCTCCTCGATCGGCGACTTGCGCCAGGCCATCGCCGAGCATCGCCGCATTGCGGCCGAGGTGCTCGCGCGCGTAACGAGGGTCACGGCCGTCCTCCGCGAGGAATCCGAGCCCGCTGACTGGGGAGCCACCGTTGTCCACCGGAGCGTCGGCATCGCTCCCGGGGCTCTGTTCGTGGACGAGCTAGTGGCCCGCTCGGCCTGGACGATCGCGGGCAGCGCAATCCTCGCCGACCCCAAGTTGGCCACCTACTGGCGCACCGCCGACGGCCGTGTCGTCGTCCTGCGGCGCGAGGCGCCCACCGATGGCCCGCCCCTCGCCCACCGGGCGGATGCCTCCGCTCGCGAGCTTCCCGCACCCGACGCGGCAATCGAGTCGTCGGTCGAGGAGTGCCTCCAGGTCTCCCTGGGACCGCCAGAGGTGCTGCCGGGGCCGATCGAACGGGCGCTGGCCGGCGTTGGCGAGACGCTGCGCGATGAGTTCGTAGACGGCTTGTTCTGCGTTCGAGCGGACGCCCTGCTCGAAGCCGGAGGCTGCCGCTCCGTCTGGTTCGCGCCGGAGCGCGGGTACCTCATGGTTCGCGCCGAGGACGTGACGCAAGAGGGCGGCGAACAGACGGCACGGATCCACCGGGTGCTCCAGTGCGCGCGCGCTGAGGGCGCTGGCTGGTTCCCCTCGCTGGCGCAGACCGTCACGTACCGGCGAGCCCACGGCGCCGCGAAGTGGCGCGTTACTCGGCTCGATCTGGCCGTCACGTGCGACATCGGCCCGCTCGACGAGTCCGACCAACTACTCGCCCCGTGGGCCCCCCATACCACGCGGGTCTACACCGCCGACGGCGAGGGGCCGTCGCACGTCATTGGGGATTGCGGTCTCGACTACGCCGACGCGGCGGTGGATGGTGACCTGGTGGGGGCCCTCCCCGCCGCGCCCGACCTGAAGGGGGGCGCCTCAAGTGCGAAGTGATCTCTTGGCCGCCCTGTTGTTCGCCGCGCTCGTCGTCGCGCCGGCTCGCGGACAGGCCGACGCCGAGTGGGCCGCCGCCACGGCCGAGGAGCTTCTGGAAGCCTTCCCCGAATGCACGGGGGTAGTCATCCCCGAGGCCGACTCCTGCCCTGCGATCAGTGTGGGGCGGCAGGCTTCCCTCGAGGACACCTGCGACGAGATTGCCCGGCGGAACACCCTCAACTGGCAGCCCGTCGGCAGCGCGGTGGTGTTCGCTGTTCCGCCGGCGGAGATCATGGATTGGTCCGCCATCGGCGCCGATGCAGACCAGCGTCCGAGGGTCGAGCCCCGGGTCCGCCCGTGGGCCCTCGTCGGCCGCCCGTGGTCGACCCAGGCCGGCGAGTGGCTCCGAAGCGGCCAGGGCTCAACATGGCGGAGTGTGGTGGACTACCGTGAGTTCTCCTCAGACACGTTGCCCAATGACGCGTGGCAGGCGTGCCAGGCCTGGCTCGGCGCCATGGGGCTGATCAGCACCGGGCCGCAAGCCGATGGTTGGGTGCTGCGGGCTCGCGCCGGCGCCGTGAGGGCCTCCTGGCGAATGGGCGTACTCGACCAGGCGATCGGCCTCTGCGGCGACGTTCCGCGCATCCCCGCTCCCCTCACGCTGACGGCCTCGGGAAGCCTTCAGAGCGTGCTGGGCCGTGTGAAGCCGCCCGAAGCGGCCCCCGGCCTGCTGGCCGCGGACAAGCTTCACGACCTCCCCATCGCCGTCTCCGTCCGCGAGACTCCAGCCGACGAGCTTCTGTGCATGATCGCCATCGCGTGTGGGGGCGAGTGGCGCGCCAGCCCGGCCACGCTGGTCCTCGACGACACGCCGCGGGCTCTCGAGTCGCTGCGGCGGGTCGAGGCCGACCTGTTCGCCAACGGCGCTCAGGAGCCCGAGCACAGCCGCCACGGCACGCGGGCGCTGCTGATTGGAGTATCGCCCGACGATGCCGGGCACGACGCCATCGGCCTCGGTGGGGGTACGCAGTCGCTGGCGATCGAGGTCGAGTGCGGTGGCGAGACACGGCTCGCGCTGCTCACTCTCTGGGCCCCTCCGCGGGCCATCGAGTTCGCGCTGTGGAGGGACGGCCTGCCGCTGGGCATCGTGCCCGGGGGGCCTCACGTAGCCGTCGAGGCACTGGCCGGCTTCTGCGAGGGGCTTGGCCGGCCACTGCCAGAGGACGTGAGGGCGCGGATCGAGCAGCTGGCGCAGACCAGGGTCCCGCTCACTCGAGATAGCCTGGTCAGCCTGGCCGACAGCGCGGGCGTCGAGCTGGTGGAGAGTGGCCTGGGCCTCGACGAGCTCGGCACGCGGAATGCGGTCGCCATCGCCCACCTCTCCTGGGGCCACGCCGTCGCGCTGACTGACTGCGACAGCCGGTTCGTGACCCTCCTCGCCGAAGGAGGTCTGCGAGCCCGATTCCCTCGCCGGATGCTCGAGTCGGGCTTGTCGGGGCCTCTGTTTGTCGATCCGGCTGTGGCCGAAGGGGCGAGGTAGCGGGCCCTCATGGCTGCCATAGCCCCGCCCCGGCGCAGCCGAAGGCGTCAGTGTTCTCAGCGGCAGTGGAGAGCGTAGGACGAGGGCGAGGAAGCTAGTTCGTGCTCCCCCCTATTGAAAGCGTTTTCATGAGAAGTATTCGTCGTGTTCTTTTGCAGGGCTTGACGGGGCTGCACTGACGGGCTAGTGTGTGGTCGGCTGATGGGGTTGGTGCTGTGCTACTACCGGAGGTATCCGATGGGCACAGGCAAACCAGCCGGACCGGTTCCACGGCGGATGTTGTTCCGCACGTTGTGTTTCCTCTTCGCCCTCTGCACATCGCCGCTGCTCGCGCAGGGCCCACACCTGCTGCGCCTCGAACCGCCGG
>Ga0116184_10003087_pt1 | contig 13942 bp, 23 predicted proteins | sample AD_JPNNA5_MetaG_FD_89886 | JGI IMG/M metagenome (GOLD analysis project Ga0116184, IMG submission 89886) | Active sludge microbial communities of municipal wastewater-treating anaerobic digesters from Japan - AD_JPNNA5_MetaG | ecosystem: Engineered > Bioreactor > Anaerobic > Digestate | place... | reverse complement strand
GTGATGAATGCCGCCATGCTTGGGCTGGACATCACCCCGCAGTTCGGGCAGGCCTACTTTGTCCCGCGCAACAACTCCAAGATCAACGCCAAGGAATGCACCTTCATGGTGGGCTACAGGGGATGGGTGCAGCTGTTCCGCCGCTCCGGCGAGATCTCCACGATCTACGCTGAGGTGGTCCGTGAAGGCGACGAGTTCACGGTCGAATACGGCCTGGAGAATAACCTGGTCCACAAACCGAACCTCACCAAGCGCGGCAAACTGATCGCCGTCTACGCGGTGGTCAAGTACAAGGACGGTGGTTATAATTTCTCCGTTCTGACTGAGGCCGACGTTCTGGCCCGCAAGCGCAGAAGCCAAGCCGTGCAGAATGGCAAGTCTTCTCCATGGGATACCGACCCCGAAGCCATGTGGAAAAAGTCGGCCATCCGGTCCTTGATCCCCTACGTCCCCGCCTCTGTCGAAATGCTCAAGGCCGCTGTCACCGATGGCGCGGTGATCAATTCCGACATGTTCAGCCAGGAGACCAAAGACCTGGACCTGGACAAGATCGAGAACGCCGAGGAGACTGAGGCCGAGGATGTGACCGGCCAGGATAAGGAAGATCCGAAGCCTCAGCCCCAGCAGGAAAAGAAGGAACGGCCCCAGGATGCCAAGGATGAATTCCTGTCGATGGCCAGGCCGCTTATGACCACGATCATCAAAGCCCGCGGATCCGATTATTTCGCCCGGGTGCTGGCAACCGTCGGGTATAATGATCTTGAGTCCGTGCCGCTTAATATGCAAAGCAGAATGATCGATGCCCTGCAGTACGAGGTTGATCATATCAACAAATAACCGTCGTCCCACTCCAGAAGCCAGGGCGGCCGGCCTGTCTCCTCGATCGATGCTGGCCGCCCTGGTAGATAATAAAAACGGAGCGCTTATATGAATGCAAAACCTGACGATCACGTTGAATGCCCAGATTGTGGAGGAGACGGCAAAGAGACTTGCAATAACCCTGATCATAATTCCGGGCGGCTTGGATGTCCCGTATGTGGATACGATCCACTACACAAGGTTATAGGCGGCATAAATGATGCGTTCTCGGCCAAGGTGCGTGAGGGGCATTATTGGGGATGGCGGTAGTATCACCCGCCGCGCTGGCGCTCGCGGGCGTTCAATTCGTCCGGCGGCGGCAAAATGATGAATAACGATAAAGGCGTTGACATGCTGATAAACGACCACTTCCAGAACTTCAAGCAATACAATATCCCAAAGGCGCAGTTGGTAATTGCGGACATCCCGTTCAACATCGGCAAGAACGCATACGGCTCTAATCCGGCGTGGTACATCGACGGCGACAACAAAAACGGCGAAAGCCATCTCGCTGGGAAAAACTTCTTTGACACCGACAACGATTTCCGCCCGGCTGAGTTTATGGAATTCTGCAATCGCATGATGCGCAAAGAGCCAAAGGAACGAGGCGAGGCACCATGCATGGTGATATTCTGCGAGTTCGAGCAGCAATTTCAGATTATCGAGTTGGCTAAAAAGTATGGCATTAATGGCTACATCAACCTTGTATTTCGCAAGAATTTCAGCGCCCAGGTACTCAAGGCCAATATGCGCATCGTTGGCAACGCTGAATATGGCCTCGTGCTCTACCGCGACAAGCTGCCAAAGTTCCGCAATGACGGCAAGATGATATTTAACGTCATGGACTACGAGAGAGACGCCGAAGGGCCGCTATATGAGAAAATTCACCCGACGCAGAAGCCGGTTCGGCTCATGGAGCGGCTCATAAGCATATTTACGGATCCCGGCGACGTGGTGATTGACCCGGTTGCTGGAAGTGGTTCAACGCTAATCGCCGCTGAGAATCTTGGCCGCAAAGCATATGGGTTTGAAATAAAGAAGGATTTTTACCGCAAAGCTGTCAAGTGGATTGACAAAAATAGGCTTGTACGCAGCGAAATTAAAGAGTACGGATTCGCTAAGACGCTCATCAATGAACTGCAGCCGAGTTTGTTTGGGTAATCCCACCCACCGCGCTAGCGATCGCGGGCGTTCGATTCGTCCGGCGGCGGCAAAGTAATTACAATAGGACTTGACAATGGCACATAAAATGCTTATACTTAATCGTCCAAACCTATTCGCATTGTCATATCTGCGCCTTATCTCGAGGCCAGTAGTTTTAGGTCCGATGTCCCGCGAGGGCTCGGGAATCCATGCGAATGGGTTTGGGCACCTAAATACTGCTGGCCTTTTTTATTGTGGTGAGGTGCTGTGATGCCTGTTGAAAATGGAGTTGGTCAATCAGCGTACACAGAGACGAAACAAGAGCATCTGCGGACAATTCTGCGGACGCACATCAACATCGTTAAGAGTATCCTTAAAAAACGAAGTTATAGTCTGCCGTGCTATTATTACTACGACATCAATGCCGGTCCTGGGATCTACAACAATGGCGAAATTGGAAGTCCGCTCGTATTCGTCCAGGAGGCCGAGCGCGCCCGCATTAATTACCAGGCGGTGTTCATTGAAATCAAAGATGACAGTTACAACCGCCTGTTATCCCTCTTTGGCGACAATCCGCACGTTAAAATCTATCATGGCGATAATCAAGAGATCCTGCCACTTTTAATCCCCAATACTAAAGACCGCCAGTGGCGTTATGGCATGATCTACACAGACCCGAATGGCATTTTTAACGACAAAGCCATTGCCGACTTTGTAAATCGTGAGTGCTTTTCGGCAACTGATGTTTTAATTAACTGTCCAGCATCAGCCATAAAGCGATCGATTAACTGCTGCAAATGCAAAGACGATCGCAGGCTTGAGGATCGACTGCGCCAGATCAATAAGAAATACTGGATAGTCAAAGATCCACAGAACAGCCGCTGGCAATGGACGCACATCATGCTCACCAACTGGCCGAATCATCCCGAATTTTCACAGATCAACATGTACCGCCATAATAGTCAAGCTGGAAAGGCAATCTTTGCCAAGCTGAATAATACCAATAAAGAGCTGGCATCGTTGACAAATTATGGCCTCTTCGAGCAAGGATGGGCGACCTATAACGACTATCTGAAAAGCGATGAATTTTCCCAAGTGCGCAAAGCTGTTTTCGCGCGGTCAAAAGGTATGTGTGATATTTGCAAAAACAACCAAGCGACAGAACCGCATCATATTGCCTACTCGCATTGGTATGCCGGCGAAGTGGATGCGCTCGAAAATTTGGTGGCAGTCTGCCATCAGTGCCATTGTCGCATTCACGGTAAGGAGAAATAACCATGATCAAAATGGCACTGAATTTACTAAAGCCACACCCGCTTAATGCCAAAATATATGGCGATTCTGCTGATGCGGATTTGGTTGAAAGCATCGAGGCCAACGGCATCCTCTCGCCGATCCTGGTGACCTCAGAGAAAGCAGAGATCGGTCCGAACGTGATCATCTCCGGACATCGCCGTTACTACGCCGCAAAACGGCTCGGCGTGGACGCTGTACCGGTTTTTATCTCTGATATTTATGACGCGATCGACATTGAGGAAGCGGTTATTGTTGCTAATAAACAGCGACAGAAAAATGGAGAACAGATTGGCCGCGAAATACAAAAACTTATGGACATAGTGAGTAAAAGAGCAAGACAGCGTAGTTTAGCTAATCTTAATAATAATAATATACCTGTCGAGGTGGGGAATTTACCACCTCGAGGATCATCAGGTAAATCTCGAGATGTTGTTGGTAGAATGCTTGGTATAGGTGGAACCACTGCAATTCGCGCAGCAAAAGCCGTTACTGTCATTGACGATCTTCTTGCAGGCGGCGAAGTGGAACAAGCCGAAGAGATCCGTACAGCTCTCAACAAAAGCGTCAATTCCGGCTATAGTCTCGCTAAGGAGCATATCGATCGGGAAGAGCGCGCCGCATCAGAGTCTACCAATAAGAGCACATTCAACGCCACCAATGATAACATTGAATGGGCGAAGTGGTCCTGGAATCCAGTCACCGGCTGTAAATTCGGCTGCCCGTACTGCTATGCCCGCGACATCGCCATGCGTTACACCGGACATTTTGACCCAACATTTCACGAGAACCGCCTCAACGCGCCGCACAATACCAATATCCCGGAATCACGCCGTTATGAGGCGGGAATCAAGAATGTATTTGTATGCTCGATGGCTGATTTATTTGGTGACTGGGTTTCAGAGGAATGGATAAATAAGGTCCTCGATAGCATTCGTAAAGCACCGCAGTGGAATTTTATTTTGCTGACCAAAAATCCGAAACGTTATCTTCAATTTAAATTTCCAGATAACTGTTGGATTGGCGCTACCGCCGACACGCAGAATCGGGCTGACGATGCACTTGAAGTATTCGATGAAATGTCAAAGATGGGGACAAAACCTGAGGTAACATTTTTATCTTGCGAGCCATTATCAGAATCTATCAGTCTTCCAGAGTTTGGATGTTATATCGACTGGCTGATTATTGGTGGCCGTAGCAGATCATCAAAACTACCAGAAGCACAGCCAGAATGGGAATGGGTTGAATCTTTACTTATGCAAGCAAGACAGAATGGAATTAAGCTGTACTTCAAGCCAAACCTGACGGTACAGCCAAAAGAATATCCAGAGTAACACACCACCACACACCAACTTCTACTTACCATTCCGGCGCAGCATAGACAGGCAGCAATGGCCGGGCGGATGAAGGGTACACATTATGGCACGCAACAGGATTATCAAGCCAGAGTTTTGGGCAGACGCGAAGGTAGGGCGGCTATCGTTTGGCGCACGGCTGCTATATATCGCCATGTGGAACTTTGCCGATGACTACGGCACGATCAGCGCCAGCCCGCGCCGCCTACTTGGCGACGCCTTTGAAAATGACGAGAGCGTGACGCTAGAAAACGTGCAGGGCTGGCTGACAGAAATTGAGACCCAGGGGCAGATCCGCAAGTATACCGCCAACGAAAAAGACTGGTACGAGATCGTACATTTCAAAGACCACCAGCGTATCAGCCACAAATCCACCAGAGTTAATCCGAAACCACCCGTGCAACTCTCCGGCGACTCTCCGGCGACTCTCCGGCAAGACACCGGCCCTAATGTTAATGTTAATGATAATGGTAATGGCAATGGTAATGGCTGCAATGAACAGCAGCAGGACGCGCCGCCCGCCTCAAAGCCGGAGAAGCCGCTCGCACTTCACGATCAAGCCTACATTCTCATGTTCGCGCAAATCGCCGCGCTATTCGGCGAAGCTGACCTCAGTCCGTCGCATAATCGCATTGATGTCCTAAAAAAAGCCGTCAAGAACGTATCTATAGGCGGCTTTGACCGGATCCTGGAGGCGGCCAACAATTTGGCCCGCTCGCCCGCGCCGGATTGCATGAAGCGGTATGACTGGCTGCTGCACCGCTTCGACTACGCCGAACACATTACCGAGTTCCTGACCGCCAAGAACAATACCCGCCCGCGTCCGCGCAAATATACGCCGGTGCCGGATGACTGGAGACCAGATGCAGACGCAACCACTACCGCACAATGACTACGCCGAAATGATCGCCATCGGCTGCTTGCTCGAGGGCTACCAGCCCGAGCACATCCTTGCCGAGCTGGTGCCGGATGATTTTTATGGCGCCGCCAACCGGATCATCTTCGCCGCTGCGCGCGACGTGGCCGCCGTTGATGCCCCGGTGGGGCTGTTCACCGTCATCGACCGGCTGCGCACCGACGGCAACCTCGAGAAGGTCGGCGGGGAAGCGTACCTCTTGCGCTGCGCCGGCCAGGTGGTGAGCACTACGCAAGCCGAAGGCGCGGTCTGGGGTGTGCGGGACGCGGCGCTGTTGCGCAAGGGGTACATGGCGGCCACCAATGCGGCGCGGGAACTGGCAACGCCGGGGAAGAACGCCACCGAACTCATCGGCGGGTTGCAGTCCGAGCTGTTGAAAATTACCGCGCGCGACCGCGAGCAGACCGCCGTCACCGCCAAAGAGGTAATGACCGCCACCGTGGCCGATATTGACGCCTCGCGCGGGCGCGGAGAGATCTCGGGCGTGGCGACCGGCTTCCGGTTATTGGACTACTGGACCGGCGGGCTGCAAAAGGGAGAGCTCATCATCCTCGCCGCTCGCCCGTCGATGGGCAAAACGTCGCTGATGATGGATGTGGTCCGCCATGCGACGCTGAACGGCACACACGCCTATGTGTTTTCGCTAGAAATGGCCGCGCGGCAGTTGGGGCTGCGGCTGGTATGCAGTGAAGCGATGATCGATAGCCACCGGGTGCGCACTGGCCGGATAGACGACGGCGAGCGGGCGCGGCTAGCGCAAGCGGCAGCGAAATTGTCCGCATGCAAGCTGCACGTCAACGACTCGGCCAATGACCTGGCCGAGATCGTCGCTGCGGTCAAGCGCGAGCGCGAATATACGCCGCTTGGCCTGATCTGCGTCGATTACCTCGGGCTGATCTACAACCGCCATCTGCGCGCCGAGAACCGCAACATCGAGATCGGCATGATGACGCGGCAACTCAAGGCGCTGGCTAAAGAGATTGACGTGCCGGTTCTATGCCTCTCGCAACTTTCCCGCGTCAATGAGGCGGCAAAAGACAAGCGGCCGACGCTGAACGCGCTGCGCGAATCAGGCAATATCGAACAAGATGCCGACACGGTTCTGTTCATCCATTCCGATGATTATTACGACCGCGAGGCCGAGGCCGGGGCGCAGCGCACCGAATGGCGGTCGGATCTGATCATCGCCAAGCAGCGCAACGGCCCGACAGAGGACATCCCGCTAATATTCAAGCGCCAATACACGCGATTTTTCCCGGTAGATGCGGTGCGACAGCCGGCGCAAGTGCCGGACTGGTATCATAACTAACAGGAGGTGACGGATGACGGCACGTGATTTTTTCGCGATGATTCTGATCGTCGCGATGTGGACGATCATCGCAATTACCTGTTGCGGGAGGTGATCATGGTCTGGGTATGGGCTGTGGTATTCGTGCTGCTATGGGGGTTTATTTTTCTCGCCCACCACGGCAGCGCAGCCGAAGAGGCGCAGCGGAGAATTATGGACGCGGAGGAATAATATGTATTTCGCGACGATTGACCCAGGCCGTGAGACCGGCATCGCCGTATGGAGCGACCGCATCGCCGAGCCGCCCGTATCGCAGTGGCCGCGATGGACGCTGGATCATACCGGCACCCTGCGCTACGTGGGAGCGCGCGATTACCTGGACCGGCTGGCTGCGATGATTCGCAATTACCGGCTCGAATTCGCCGTGCTCGAGCGCTACGTCAATTTTGGCCGCCAGTATAAGGACGCCGAGCGCATGGTCACGCAGCAGACGCTCATCTGCGAGGCGTTCGAGGATGTAGTTCTGGTCGGCAAGCGCAGTTGGGACCCGGCCAACACCAAGCCCAAGATGCAGGCCGAGATCATCGCCGAGTATGGTATTGAGGCCCCGCGCAACGAGCACGAGCGCGACGCGGTGCATATGGGCCTTAATATCTTCCGTCGGATGCCGTGGGAACACGCAGACAAGGCCGCGCATCTTAAAGCGGCGGCTGGCGGGGAACACAAAATCAAGTTGGTAGCATGAGTATAGCCCCGGTGGTGCGGCTGGTTACCGCGCCTTTGCCGCCGGCAGACGGACGGGGCGGCTGCTATGGCGCTGCACAAATCAATGTGAGCCAAAATCAGCCGCAAAGATAAGGCTATGCGGCCGGCGCCATACAAAACCACCAGAAGTACTAACCGAATCATCGGCTTGCAACGTGCATTGGGGCACTGAAATGCCGATGGGCTGGCGGTGAATATAGTGGGTGAGTAGGTATGCGGCGTGTCAGCGCCGGGTAAGGGTTGACTAGAGAGCTTGTGGCGTGGTAATTGGGACTGACAGTTTCCCTGGCAATCGCCTCACAGTCCACAAGCAGGAGCCGGGTGGGGAATCCGGCCACACCGAAAGCCCGATAATTTAAGGAGGAGTAAGTAATGGATGCCGATAAATTGAACGCTGTGCTGGACAAGCACGCCAAGTGGCTGAACAACGAAGAGGGCGGCGAAAGGGCCGATCTCAGCGAGGCCAATCTCGCCCGGGCCAATCTGCGCTGGGCTGATCTCCGGGGCGCCAGTCTCCAGGGCGCCGATCTCCAGTACGCCAATCTCCAGGGCGCCAATCTCCGGATCGCCAATCTCCGGGGCGCCAGTCTCCAGGGCGCCGATCTCCAGTACGCCAATCTCCAGGGCGCCAATCTCCGGATCGCCGATCTCCGGAGCGCCGATCTCCAGGGTGCCAATCTCCGGATCGCCAATCTCCAGGGCGCCAATCTCCGGATCGCCAATCTCCGGAGCGCCGATCTCCATGGCGCCGATCTCCAGGGTGCCAATCTCCGGATCGCCAATCTCCAGGGCGCCGATCTCCAGGGTGCCAATCTCCAGGGCGCCAGTCTCCAGGGCGCCAATCTCCGCTTGGCTGATCTCACCGGGGCCAATCTCGTCCGGGCTGATCTCACCGGGGCCAATCTCGTCCGGGCTGATCTCACCGGGGCCAATCTCGCCCGGGCCAATCTCCGCGGGGCTGATCTCCGCGGGGCTGATCTCCGCGGGGCTGATCTCCGCGGGGCTGATGTTGACTTTTCCTGCTGGCCGCTTTGGTGTGGCAGCAAAAACGTCAAGGTTGATGCACAGATTGCACGCCAGTTAGCTGCACACTTCTGCGTGCTGGATTGTGATAACGCTGAGTATCAGGCGGCTCGTGCGGCCATACTTGAGTTTGCCAAGAAGAGTCACATATCTGCTGATCTTGGACTCGTGAATGGCGATACGGAAAAGTAATGGCGCTGCGCAGTGAATCCGGATACGCCGGATATCTGCGACGCTCGGCGCGTGCGTATAACAGCGCCAGAATTTAGGCGGCAGCGGCACTCAGGAGTTGCGACGAATGGTGCTGAGGCGGGATAAGCAGGTGATTGTTCGCCGAATCTGCCTGCCGCCGATTAATTTAAGGAGGATGGCGATGGATTATTTAAATGCGTTTGAGAAGATAGACAGTCTTTTGTATGATGAATCGTCAACAATGGGCGAGTGCTGGATGTTTATAAAAGCTCACATTGCCGAGCTTGAATCCCAACTTGCTGCTATGCAGCGAATAGTGGATGGCTATAAGGATGATTTGAAAATACCAGAAAACGTATTGGGTGTTCTCAAGTTGGCTTATCGCAAACATCATTTATTGGATGACTCCGTTGGCTCAACGGAATTATCTGATTTCCTGATGGACACTATTTGTGAATTAATTGGGGATGATGGGTTCCAAAAATGGCTTGATGAACTGGAATGCTGTAATATTGTAGTTGAATAGGAGGATGTGATGGACAGATATAAATTGCACACAATGAATGTGTATAAATTTAAAGATTTACAAAAAGTAGATCATAGTATAGAGAAATTATGTATAGATGCAGGCGGCGATTGGGTGCGCTACGAAGATCACGCTGCCCGCATTGCCGAGCTTGAAGCCGAGATCGTAGAGCGCCGCAAGGATTACAGCGCATGCATCCGGAATCAAGATGCCCGCATTGCCGAGCTTGAGGCGCAGCTTTTCGCTGCGCAGGAGCGCAATACGCTGTTACAGGAGCAGCTTGCTATACCCAATGCGCATATAGTTAATAGCGAACTTCCCGACTCATTAAAGGAGGCCGAACATGACTAAAAGCGGATGGCTGACCATCGTATTAGTCGGCATCATCATTGAGCTATACCTTTTGGCGCGCGTTATTATCGCAGCCGAACCCGCGCCGCGCGTCATCACCGGACCCGGTTCGGTGCGGCTGGTCTGGTCGCCGAATACTGAGAGCGACCTCGATCATTACACCGCCTATTGGTACCGCGCCGATTCTGCCGGCGTTCTCGGCACTATCGCCGCACCAGATACCACCGCGTCGTTCCCGCTGCCCATGCGCCGTTTTTACGAACGCTATTCATTCACCCTGACCGCCACCGACCGCGCGGGCAACGAGAGCGAGCCGTCGGCATCGATCGAGGCCATCTTTTCGCGCGCGCCCGTGTTGTACGGCGACGTCAACGGTGACGGGATGGTTGACATTGAGGACGGCGAGCTGGTGCGGGCCAGCTATGGCGCGCTGCCGTGGTATGCCAATTGGCGCGAGCGGGCCGATCTGGATGGGAGCGGGCGAATCGACATTGAGGACGGGGAAATCTGCAGACAAAACTACGGGAGACGGTAAAATGGCAAAGAACATCCTGCAAAAAATCGGCATGCTGTCGGCCGATGCCCCGGTCATCCGCCGGAAAGTTGGCGAGACGCTGACCGCCGCGCTGCGCATTGACACCGGCGGGCTATCAGTGCACTCGGCCGGGTGCGATGTGGTATACCCGGCGGTGCTGAAGTACCGGTCAAGCGTGGCCGGCGAAGTGTGGACGCGGGTGGGCGTCAATAATTACCCGGCGAGCAATCTCGCCTACGTCGCCGCCGAACAGGACGGTAATGCGCTGACCGGTGACCTGCCGCTGGCGAGCGTCGTATTTGATTGCATCGCGCCGGGCGAGGGCCTGGTGCTGTCCACCGCCAATCGTAAGGCGATCTTGCGGGGCGACGACAATACCTACAAGCTGCACCCGACCGCTGGAGAGGATGGCGCGTTTGCCGTGGATCCCGCCGAGCCTGATGTGCCGGATGGCGCGGTGGTGATGTTTAAAATTATCGTGACGGAGTTACTATGAAACGCAAACTCCGCAAGGCCGACCGGAAAAAGCTGTCCCACGCGCTCTCCGCCGCGCTGGGCGTGGACGTGGTAGTGGAAAAGGTCATTGTGTGCCCGGAAATGCAGTACACCGGTCAATGGCTGCACTGCACCGGGCGAGAAAAGCTAACGCTGACTGTGAGGGAAAAATGAGCCGCTTACGAGAGCTGTATGACGCCGCGCACCCATACCGCGCGGAAGCGCCGACGCTGACCGAAATCATGGACTGGGCCGCTACCGAGCTGTACCGCGCGCAGGGCTGGCGCAATGATGGCCCACGCTTTACCGAGGAAGGCGCCGAATACGGCGACGCCGGGGACCTGAGCGACGCTGCCGTCGATGGTGAGCGCATCATGGCTGATCTTGTCGCCGAGGACATGCGTTTTGCGCACGCCCAGCCTGGCGCGCTGGATGACTGCGCCGAGGTCGAGGATCGCGCGCCGCGCCAAGAGCGCATCGAGACGCGGCTGAAGCGGGAGGGATGGCGATGAAGCCAATATCGCATGTCGAGTGCTGTGATTGCATGGAATTTATGGCGCGCTACCCGGACAAGCACTTCGAGCTGGCGATTGTTGACCCGCCGTATGGGATAGGTGAGGATGGAAAAAGTAATCACAGCAGAGGCAAATTGGCTATTTCTAAGCAATACACGCCTAAACGATGGGACAGTAAGGCACCAAATGATAAATATTTTGATATGCTTTTCGGTAAATCAAAAAATCAAATTATTTGGGGGGCAAATCATTTTTTAGCGAAAACATCAAGCTGTTGGATTGTCTGGGATAAAGATAACGGTGAAAATGATTTCGCTGATTGTGAACTTGCATGGACGAGCTTTAAAACAGCAACCAGAAAATTCACTTTTCGATGGGCTGGAATGTTACAACAGGACATGAAAAATAAAGAATATCGCATCCACCCAACCCAAAAGCCCGTTGCTCTCTATAAATGGCTGCTGCACAACTACGCAAATCCAGGCGACAAGATTCTGGATACCCACCTCGGCAGCGGCTCGTCCCGTATCGCTGCATGGGATATGGGCTTTGATTTCTACGGGTGCGAGCTTGACCGCGAATACTTTGATGCCAGCGTGGAACGATTCGAGCGGTTCCGGGCGCAGCTTAAATTAGAACTGGATGCCGTATGAAGCCTTATCGCTGCAAGGCGTGCTATGTCGAGCGCGCGACGGTGCTCTGCCGCGAGTGCCGAGCGCCGCTGTGCGATAAGCACAGCTATATCCGCGTGGACGGCAATAACGCCAGCATCACCAAGCATGCGCCGGTGCTCTGCCGCCAGTGCTATCAAGCCCGGCATCCGGAGGAGGTGGTATGACGAGAACCGCTATTGTTGCTGATCTGTTTTGCGGGGCGGGTGGAACCAGCACTGGTTTGATTCGTGCGGCCAGAGAACGGAAAATAACTCTCGACCTTATGGGGAGCAGTGCAAGCGCTGTAAATATCTAATAAAGATTGAATATCACGGCAGGAATTACTATAAGTGCCGCTATCGCAAAATAACAAGTGGAGCGGCAACAGACCATCGAGTCGGATGGCCAGCTTGCGCAAAATTCGAGGAGGATTTTAAAGGTGAAAATTGTCGCTGAAACTTTAACGATCGCGGCCCTGGTTATCTCGCTTGCGCTCGCAGCCTGGAGCAAAGGGAGAGCGGATGCGATCAAGGATTTTCGGACGCACCTCGGAGACAAAGGAGACGAGCTCGGGAGAGTCGGCCATCCGTACCGCGATTACTGGCATTTCCTTGACCAGATTCGGACTCTTGCGACGGCTCTCGCTGGCGCGAGTTATGCGCTCGAATCTGCTTTCGGATCTTGGTTCTTGGCTGTTTTGATCGTCGTCGTTCTCGTGCCTGTTTTTAAGCGGCTGATTTTCAATCTCGAATATTACGCGGATCCGGAGGAGCTGTACCGGCGAGAAATGATCCTTAAAATTTCGACGGGATCTAAGCGGCTCGATAAATGGCTCGGGTACCATAATTGATCAGGGAAAACAAATGAAAAGACAGGCTCCGTTCTGGATGGTCTACGTTCGCGGCAACAGAATCCCGGTTTTTGAGCACAAGAACCGGGAAGCAGCCGAGCGCGAAGCGCAGCGGATCGCTATAAAAGAGGGCAAAGAAACCTTTGTCCTTACCCCTATCGGGGGATATTTTCCAAACCCGGAACCTATCTTTATTACTGATTGTAAGGGTGAATAATGGCCAACGGAGAGCGCGCCGAAAGGCGGATTGACCGTCAATGGTGGGGGAAGCGTCCGCTGGCCGATTATTCCCGGTCCTATCGTCCCCGCGTAAATAAATTCTTCAAGCGCCTGCTGCACAAAATTGAACGCAGGCGGGGTGAAAAATTAAAGGAGGAAATGTGGGAACAAACGCGCCAAGATTAAGCCCAAACTTAAAGGTAAAACCGATTCCTCCACCGCCTCCCCCTCCACGCATCCGCGGGTGCGGATGCGTGGGCTGCCTGATTGATGCTGTTTTGGTGCAAGTCGGGATCGACGAAACCGACGAACTGATAAATAAGATTTTGGGGCATAAGGAGGGATGATGAAAGAGGTTTACACTAAAATCGGCGAACGCTGGGTAAAGGGCAAGCAATGCCCGTGCGGTCAGATATTTAATGAAACTCCGCTGCATGTTTATGATCCGCCCTTTGCTCCAGCAGTCTGCCCGAAATGTGGCACAGGCAGAGGAAAGTTTCTGGATGGCGCTGTACTCGTAGAACGCGGCGAAACACGTGGCCTTTTCGGGATCAAGAAAAACGACAACTGGAAGCTGAAAGAATTCAAGGAATTCTAAACATGCCAGTATGGATCGGGATGATGGTGCCGGTGGCTGATGAATATAGAGAGCAGTTGACACCTGTTGTTATAGAGTTCAAGGCGGTCACTGCGGGTGCTGCCGGGATCACCATCTCCGATCTCCTGGCGACCCGCTATCGCGAAGACGTGTCCATCGAGCAATATAACACCGAATCTATACCCGCTTCCCTCGAGGTTGTGATGTCCGAGCCGTCAGGGAAGGTCGTCGTCAGGGTGGAGATAGTATGAGCGAGCCGAAAGACTACCTTCTTCTGAAAGCATATCTGTGCGGTCTTCGAATGGGATACCAATTGAGGGCAAGAGATGCAGCCCGGCAAGAAGCAGCTGAGCGCCTGGAAAGACAG
>Ga0116184_10003083_pt1 | contig 13954 bp, 10 predicted proteins | sample AD_JPNNA5_MetaG_FD_89886 | JGI IMG/M metagenome (GOLD analysis project Ga0116184, IMG submission 89886) | Active sludge microbial communities of municipal wastewater-treating anaerobic digesters from Japan - AD_JPNNA5_MetaG | ecosystem: Engineered > Bioreactor > Anaerobic > Digestate | place... | reverse complement strand
TGCCCACGTCGGAACCGCCAGTGCGAGTCCCCATGCCAGCACTCCTAGGCTTCGGAGCATGCTATGAGTCGTCTCCCTTCGCGGTGACCACCGGTATGGTCCAGCCTCCCCTGGCCGCGTCCCAGTCGCGCGCAGACCAACCACGCACAGACCACCGTGCCCACACATTGTGGGTCGGCAACCAGAGAGCGTCCTCAGCGGTTGCGTGGACGGCCACTCAGGTGAGCCCGGGGCCGGATCGGGGTTGGCCCCCGCGTCCGGGGGCACGCAGCGGACCAATGGCCCTGGTGGTATCATTGGCTGCCTACGGGGCAGCCCCACCTAGTCAGGCGTGTGGCTCAGACCACCCCCCTCGCCCGCAGCGGCACTGGCCGGAAAGCAGAGCACACGCAGGGAGTCGGCCCCGAAGTGGACCCACCAGATGCCGCCCCCCGGGGCCTGCTGGGGGAGCCCGGAGTACACGCCTTGCCGCTCGTGGCGTGGCAGAGGCGCCCACGCGAGCGCATCGCCGGTCTCTCGCGAGTGCGCCACCAGGCAGTCTGGCCGGTCGCCCCACTTCAGGATCGGCCTGCCGGCTGCGTCCAGCCACGCCGCCCCAACCGCCGAGGCGCCCGCAGGCTTACCGCCCGCGCCCATGACCTCGCGCGGGCTGCGAATAGCCATGCTCCCGGTCTCGCTTCCGCGACGGTCGAGAACGTACAGGTTGAGGACACCCGGGCTTACGTCGTCGAGTCGAAGCGCTGCGCCCCCCAGCGTGGGCCACGGCGCCGGGATGAGGCTGGTGATCGCGAGCCGCTCCGGGTCGACTGCCAGAAGGAAGCACTCCCATTTCTGCAGGTAGCCCTCGGACGCACAGCGCAGGTACAGATCGCCCGATGTGTCTGCCGCGACGCTGTCGAAGTGGATCCGGTCCCAGTGCCGCTCACCCGCGAGGGCCGCGACCCCCGCCTCGAGGACGGCCCAACCGCCGTAGGCGACCAACTCGCCCTCCTCGTCGTACTCGTCCAGGATGGGCGTACCCTCGGCGTCGAGGATCAGCATGACGCTATCGGTCGCGCTGTAGACAAAGGTGCGGCGACGCGAGTCCTCGGCTACCGAATCGGCGGTGCAGAGGTTGAGCGCGCGGCTCGTCGACCCATCAGCCCGCACGCAGAGACGTCGTAGCTTCTCATCACGCTGCACGGCCCGCTCCCACGCGGGCTTGAGTGCCGGCAGGGTACGGACAAGCCTGCCGTCGGTGGCGAACTCCTTCAGAAGCCCGCTCGGCCCGTCGAGAACCAGTAGCGTCCCACGGGGCGTCACCGTCCACGCCTTGACCGTCCACGGCTCGGGCGCTTCGATCGCCTGTGTGTACCCGATGGCGCTGTCGGCGGTGCCGTACGGGATTCGGAAGAGCTCCTCCAGCGGCCACTGGGGCAGGTCGGCACCCGACGCGGCGCATGCCCACGCGGCTAGGGCTGCCATCTGCAGCCCCCAGAACCAGCTTGCCCTCCTGCGCGGCGTTCGTACCATGGCGACCTCCCGAACGTAGGCAGCTACGTGCGGCCTAGTGGATAACGCACCGGAAGCCGGGACCCAGGCTGTCCCCGACCTCCGGGACACCCCGCACGCGGAGCTCGAAGACCGGGACCCACTGCAGCCGCGGAGCCCGGAGCTCGCAGAACCGGCGCGCCCCCTCGGCGAACCGCCCGGACAGGCGCAGCGCCTCATACTCCCTCCAGGCGACCTCGCGTGGAGCATCGCTGGCCGGCGGCCACGGCTGCACTGCGCCCCAGGCGACGAGATCGGGCTCGAGGCCCATCCTCTCGGCCCACCGCGCAGTCAGGGTCAGTAGAGCGATGCGGAGGCCGTAGGCTGCGGGATTCGCCGCCGGAGTTGGGTAGAGGTGGCGAACTGCACCGCGGAGCTCGATCTCGCCATGGAGGGCAAGCGCGGTGGCGCTGATCACGTCATCCGGTCCACCGGTCTCCGGCCCGACGAACGCGATGGGCGCGCCCTCGTAGGTCGTGGAGACGGTAAGGCTCGCGCTGTCCAGGCCGGTGGCTGCACGGAGGGCCCGCTCCACGGGAGCGAAGCGCGGATCTTGCTCAATCCGGCCCGGGGTCAGCGTCGCACGCACGAGGGCCCCTGCAGCGATAGCAGGGGACTCCGGTCCGTCGGTGGCGAGTCGTTCCGCGCCAGGCTGCGCCTGGCCCGTGGGGCCCATCGGCGCGAGCTCACCACCGGCAGGGGCAGGGAACTCGTTTGGCTGGGCAGGGATACGCTCATCGCCATCGTGGAAGCACAGATAGAGCCGCCCCGCAAGGTAGACAGCAAGCTCGTCAGGAGCGCCGCCGGCTTCGGCGCCGGCTACCGCCATCAAGCGTTCGCGGAGCGGCGGACTCAGGTCGCTCACTCGGACACCCGAGCCGAGCGCCAGTGCCCCGCCCGCGTCCCAATCCAGCTCGAAGGCAAGATCGAGCCAGTCGAGCCCCTCCGGCCGAAGATAGAGGCTCGTCTCCTGGCGAAGGGAGCCCAGTGCGCCAACCGCGCCCACGGCGTACGGGATCCGGTGGCAAGCGACGGCCACGGCTCGTAGGATGTCCAGCCTCGGTGCCTGCTCCGCGGCGACCTCCAGCGTCCCGGAGGGCATGCCCACTCCGGCAAGCATCAGCCGGCAGCCCATCTGGTCGGCCAAGCTCTCCAGAGCCGGCACCACGGGGCCCGGCGCTATACTCACGCTGCGGCGCTCAGCCCAGAAGCCCTGGGTGCCGTCTGGCGGGGCGAATGGCCACGACGGCGCGTTCACGATGGCGCGACAGGGGGCGCAGATGAGAACCGCGAGCACGACGGTCTGGCATCCAATCGCCACGGAGCGCCAGCGCCTACCGGTCATCGAATGCCACCTCGACCATCTCGATGGCTGTGTCGTCGCAGTGGGGAATGGCGACCCGCAACTGGCCGTCGAACCCGCAGCACGGGAGCAGCTCGGGGCTCGCGACTCGGCGGAAGTCGATGGCGTCCACCAGCCGCCCGTCGGCCGATACCCGAGCAACGCGGCCCAGAACGGTCGGGATCGTCGGCGGCGCCTCGTCGTACTCGATGCGCGCGGCTGGCTCGGCGAGCTCCAGAAGCGCGCCTGTCCCGATACGGCCCAGCACCCCGACGACCAGAAGCTCGGATCCACTTGCGTTCTCGAAGGTTGTCTCCGGAACGGGCGTCTGTGCCGCCACGCTCTCTCCCTCGTAGAGGGTAAGGTGCGCCCTCTCGCCTGCCACGTACCGGTAGGCCCGTCCGCCGCCAACCGGGTAGAGGCCAAGCGACTCGCGGACGACCTGCAGCTCCCGAGAGAGCCACACGCAGCGGGGCACTGCCGTAGGCGAACCGACCGTAACCACGAGTTCGTCTCCAGTACGGCTCACGCCGATCACCGGCGGCTCGCGGCGCCACTCGGGGTGGCGCTCGCCGATGGCCGTCCTCAGTTTCTCCCACCCGCGCGCCTCCCGCACGTCCGTGCCGCCGTCCAGGCCGGCCCGCGCCGATCTGACCTCCTCAAGCTCCGTGTTGCCATCCAGACGGTAGAGCCTCACTGCCGGCCGCGGTGGTCCCCAGAGCATCGCCACTTGGCCGCCAGCCAGCGGAACGCCAGTCAGCAGAGCCCTCCCTGCTGTGGGATCGGGCGGCGGGACGAAGCCCCCCGGATCCGACTCCGGCGGCAACAGCGGCCACCCGTCTGCCAGGATCAACCTGACCTCCTCCATCAGCCTGAAGGCCCGATCCATGCGAGGCGGGGGAGGAGGGGGCACGCCAGGCCAACCCCGGCGCGCGGCCACAGTGCCCTCGCGGGTGAGCCAGAACAGCACACGCCAGCCGCGGTCGACAACCAGCAACGTGCCTTCGGGCGAGTACGCAACCGACGGCGGCCAGAGGGCCACCGTGGGGACCGCCGGGCCCGAAGCGACCGGCAGCTCCTGGGCGAGCACTAGGCCCCCAATGCCGTAGGGCAGACGAGTCAGCGTGATGCCTCGTTCACCCGCCGGCTGCCAGTCAGTTGGCTCGCCGAAACGCGCAATGCCGAGCTCCACCGAGGGGTTCGAGAGCAGGTTGCCGGGCGCATACAGCGGGGAGTCATCGCCGGCAAGAGAGGAGGCAGCCCAGAGCAGTGCGACGGCGCAGCAGGCGCACGCCGCAGATGCGGCAGATGACAGACCGACTGGGTCGCTCGGACGTATGAGAAGCGCCCCGCTGGGCACGACGTATGGGAATCGTAGTCATGACTACCTAGCGGCGCAATAGGCTTTTCAAATGTAAGCGGATACATTCCTGGGCCGCAGGGGCGGGCTATTGAGCGTCTGCTTGGTGGCGCCTCCATGGGCGTCATCCGAGTCCCGGCTTCTCTCCGCGAATCAGACCGCTGCGGGCTGTCTCTGAAGCCCCCTGCCCTTCTGCGCCCGCAGACTTCGTGCATTTGCGCACGGACTCCGGTGCGACCCGGCGGCGCGGTATGGTATGCTTCCTCCAGTAGCTCGCCAGCACGGGGTGCGCCAGTGGCACCCCGCACTCCTCGTACGTGATCGCGATGGTTGGCCCTTGGCAGTGGGCTGCGTGTCAGCCCGACCGATAGGGCCCTTCGCGTGCCTGGTCGTCGTCGACCGGTGGCACGGGCCAAACGCAACCTGGGTGGTGCAGAAGGTACATGGTCGTTCTCGTCGTCAACTGCGGCAGCTCCAGCCTCAAGTACATCCTCTATGACATGCGCACCGAGACCGTCGCCGCCACGGGCCTCATCGAGCGCATCGGCGGCGGAGGCGACCAGCACGCTGTTGTCCACCATCGACCCACCGACAAAGACCGCGTTGACTACGAGAGCAGCATCGAGGATCACTACGCCGCCGTCCAGGAGACGGTCAAGCTGCTGACGACGGGCGAGGGCAAGGTCCTCAACCATCTGGATGAGATCGATGCCGTGGGCCATCGGGTTGTCCATGGCGGAGAGGCATTCTGCAGCGCGGTCCTGATCAATGAGCCGGTCATCAAGGCCATCGAGGCCTGTGTCAGCCTGGCCCCGTTGCACAATCCCCCGAACCTGCTGGGCATCCGCGCCTGCATGGCTGCCCTCCCCGGCAAGCCGCAGGTCGCCGTGTTCGACACCGCCTTTCACCAGACCATGCCCCGCCGGGCCTATCTCTATGCGCTGCCCTATGAGCTCTACGAACGCCACGGCATCCGTCGCTACGGCTTCCACGGGACGAGTCACTACTACGTCGCCCGCCGCGCCGCCGAGATGCTCACCCAGATGGGGCGCGACGGCGCCCACGCCCGCATCGTGACCTGTCACCTCGGGAACGGCTGCAGCATGAGCGCGGTCGCCGATGGCGTGTGCGTCGACACCTCGATGGGCATGACGCCGCTCGAGGGGCTAGTCATGGGCACCCGGAGCGGCGACATCGACCCGGCCATCATCCCCTTCCTCGAGGAGAAGCTGGGCAAGACCGGCGCCGAGATCGAGCGGATGCTCAACCGCGAGAGCGGCCTCCTGGGACTCTCGGGCACCTCCAACGACATGCGCGATGTCTCCGAAGCCGCCCGCAACGGCCATGAGGGAGCGCGGGCCGCCGTGGATGTGTTCTGCTACCGTGTCCGCAAGTACATCGGCGCCTACGCCGCGGCCATGGGCGGTCTGGATGCGGTCGTGTTCACGGCCGGCATAGGAGAGAACAGCCCCGAGCTCCGCGAGCGCATCCTGATGGGCTTGTCATTCCTCGGTCTCGACGTCGACCCGGAGCGGAACCGCTCAGGGCGCGGTGATCGAGTGATCAGCACACCCGAGAGCCGAGCCGCTGCCTTCGTGATCCGCACGCAGGAGGAGCTGGTCATCGCCCGCGAGACGCTCGAGGCCTGCAAGCAGGCTGTCGCCGCCGGCTAGCCGATGCGCCTCCCGCGGCGACGTTCCAGCACCCCGAAAGCGGCCGGGCTATCCTCCGCGCCGAACGACCTTCCGTGATCGTGCTATGATAGGATTGGCGAGGCACTGGCCTCACTGCGCTCGCCCAGCAGACGCCGCTCGGGCGGCGGCACCTTCAGGGAAGGCGTGCTCCCGGCTGGCTCGGCCGCCGCGATCTCGGCCGAGGCAGGTGGCACTCCGGAGATGGATCAGGAGCTCATCGAGGTCCGAGTCGATCGGATCGTGCTCAGTAGCGACCGGAAGCCACTGGTCGTACTCACCGACCAGCGGCATGGACGTGTGCTGACCATCCCGATCGGCATGGCGGAGGCCACGGCCATCCACTTCGAGCTCGAGTCGCAGAAGTTTCCCCGGCCCCTGACCCACGACCTGATTGCCAGTGTCATGCGGGGCCTTGACGTTGCCCTGGATCGTGTGGTCGTGACCGAGATCCGTGACGGGACCTTCTATGCAGAGATGTCCCTGCGCGTCGACGGCCAGACGCGGATCGTTGACGCACGGCCCAGTGATGCCATCGCGGTAGCGATTCGCATGGGTGCGGGAGTCTATGTCTCGTCGGCGGTCATGGAAGAGGCGTCCTTGCCAGCCGAAGGGCTCGGCATTCGCGGTCCAGAAGACTCCGATGAGCGGCAACGAGAGCTCCGGCAGTTCCGTGACCTGCTGCTCGACCTGGACTTGCACGACGACTAGTGCGTGCTGCCCCTCAGGCTCGGGCCGATGGTGTGGCCGGCGCGCCTGATCCCGCGACGTGGAAGGTTGGAAGCCCACTCGATGAATGTTCCCAGGAAGGTCTGGGTCCGGTCGGCTGTGGTCCTGGTTCTGGCCGGCGGGCTCTACGTGTTCTCCCGCCTCTACACCCAGTGGCTCTGGTGCAAGTCATTGGGGGACTCCGCGGGTCCGGCGCACCCTTACGAGACCGTCTACATCAAGACGCTGCTTACCTCGGCCTATCTGCTGGTGGCGTCGGCACTGGGCGTGTTTCTGATCATTTATCCTAACCTGCGTCTGTCTCGCCGGACCCCCAAGCGCGACGACCACTACATTGGCCCGAGCCTTTTCCAGTACGTGGACCGCGAGATGATCGATGCTCACATAGACCGTTGGGTCTTGGGCTCGGCAGCACTGATTGCGATCTTCTTCGGACTCACGGCAAAGACCCGGTGGTTTCTGCTCCTCCAGTTCATCCATGCGCAACCCTTCGGCCAGACCGACCCGCTGTTCGGGCTCGATGCGTCCTTCTACGTGTTCCGGCTGCCGTTCCTGAGCTTCGCCCTGGGGCATCTGCTGAGCGCGCTGGTCCTCGCCATAGCGGGAACCACTCTCCTGTACCTGTATCAGGACCGGATCTTTATCACCGGCGGCACCGTGAAGGTGACCCCCGAGGTCCGGCGCCACCTGTCTGTCCTGATCGCCGCTGCCTTGGTGCTCAAGGCGGGCGCCTACTGGTTGGCCAGGTATAAGTTGTTGAATGTCGACCGCGGACTCTATGGCGGACCGGGCTACGCCGACGTCCATGGCCGGATCGGAGTGCTCACAATCTCAGCGGTGCTGGCGGTGGCGTGTGCGCTGTTCTTCCTCGCCACAATGCGCTCGGGTACCAGTGTCCGCCTCAACGGCATCGCCCTGGCTATCGTGTTCGGCTTCGCCATCATCGCGGGCAACGCGTATCCGCGAGCCCTGCAAGTCTATGTGAAGGGCGGCGAGAAGAAGCTCGAGATGCCGTATATCGAACGCAACATCCAGGCGACTCGAGCGGCGTACGGGCTCGACCGCATCGTCGCCACTCCCTTCCCAGCGGAGAATCGGCTCACCAAGCAGGATCTTGCCGAGAAAGAGACGACGGTCCGATCGATCCGGCTATGGGATCACCGCCCGCTCCGCGATGTCTACGCGCAAAAAGAGCAGCTCTATCCCTACTACCAATTCGTGGATATCGACGTGGACCGTTACGAGATCAACGGCCGGCTCCGCCAGGTCATGCTCAGTGCGCGCGAGATCAATGTGGACGGTCTCCCCCCGGCGAGCCAGACCTGGCAGAACCGCCACGTGGTTTACACTCATGGATACGGCGTTTCGATGAGTCCCGTCGATCGCGTGACCTCTGAGGGGCTGCCCGAGTACTTCCTGTATGGGCTACCCACGGAGTCGTCGGGACCCATTCAGCTCACCCAGCCGCGAATCTACTTCGGGGAGATCGGCCATGGTCCCCCGGGCGGCTCCGGTAGCTCCAGCGCCGGCTATGACGATCGCTTCGCGCCCCGGCCTCCGTCGCGTTCGACGCCTCAGTTCGTTGTGGTGGGCACCAAGGTGGAGGAGAATGACTACCCTCTGGGCGCCGACAAGGCGCAGACGACTCGCTACATCGGTAAGGATGGCGTCCTCCTCTCCGGCCTGTTCCGCCGCCTGATTTTCGCCCTGCGCCTCCACAGTGGCTACCTTGTGGTGAGTCCTGATATAACTTCAGAGAGCAAGATCATACTCAACCGCGACATTCGCCACCGCATTCACGCCCTGTGCCCGTGGGCAGTGCTGGCGCCCGATGTCGATCCGTACATCTCCATCGACGATAACGGGGTACCCTTCTGGATCATCGACGCCTACACGCGGACGGACCGCTACCCCTACTCCTCCGTGGCGGGCCGCTATGGACTGAACTACATCCGGAACTCGGTGAAGATCACCATCGACGCGTACGACGGAACCACGCGATTCTGGGTGACGGACGAGACCGATCCGCTCCTTAAAGCTTACCGCAGCATGTTCCCCGCATTGTTCTCACCGCTCTCCGAGATGCCCATGGATCGCCAGAAGCATCTTCGGTACCCGCTCATGATGTTTCACATCCAGTCGATGATGCTGATGCGCTACCACGTGGAAAACAGCGGGGTGTTCTACAGCGGCGAGCAGCAGTGGGTGCAGCCCATGGAGCTGCACGGGCCCATGAAGACGCAAGCAGGCCAAGCGCCAGCGTCCCAGCAGCCCGGGCCTCCGCAGGCCGGCATGCCTCGGCAGGTCGAGGGTGTGCAGGAGGCCATCGCCATGTCGCCTTACTACGTGGTGATGGACGTGCCGGGACAGAAGCAGGACAACCTGGTTCTCATGCTGCCTTTCACGCGGCAGGGGCGTCCGAATCTGGCGGCGTGGATGGGCGCCTCGTGGAGCCCGGGTACCGGGGCCCGGCTGGACTTGTTCGAGTTCCCGGAGAACCGCACCATCTGGGGGCCTTACCAGTTCGAGCAGAAGGTCGACAGCGACCAAGTGATTTCTCAGCAGCTGACACTGTGGACTCAGGGGGGCTCCAGCGTCATTCGCGGCAACACACTGGTCATCCCCATCGGCGGGTCGCTGCTCTATGTGGAGCCGCTCTACATCCAAGCCCACGGCACTCAGGGACAGGGCATGTCGTTCCCGGCACTCAAGCAGGTGATCTGTGCGTTCGGCGACAGGCTGGCCATGCGCGACACGCTGGCGCAGGCCCTGGAGGCCGTGCTGGGGATCGCGCCTCCACCCGTCGCAGTGGAGCCGACGGCGGCTGGCGCCGACGGTGCGCCATCGGTGGTGCCCCAGGCCACGGCTCCCGCACCGTCTCCGGCACCGCCGAGCACCACGGCGGAACCGGTTCCGCCCCCGGCCTCCACCCCTGGTGTGGAGCTCCCGCCCGAGCTCGTGCAGCGGATCGAGGAGCGCCTCCAGGAGATGGAGGAGAGCCTGCGGGAGACTCGTAGCCTGCTCCGGCAGGCCGCGCCCAAACGGTAGAAGCACATGGCGGTCCTAGCCGCGCTGGTCGAGGACCGTGGTGCCCTCCGGTAGGTCCAGTTTCAGACCGGCTGGATCCGCCGCCCCTCCGTAGCCGAAGTGGAGGTGGAGGGTCAGATAGTCTGATGCCGTGTTGCGTGCGGAGGGCTGGGAGCGCACAGGGTCCAGCGGCACGCCTGCCTGGGTCAGGAGGGCACGGATCTCATCGCGGAGCTGCGCGAAACCCTCGGCATGAGCGTGCACCGGCAACATGGAGTCCACGTTGGCGTGGAGGATGATGGTGTTCAGCCCCACGCGACGGGCGAGATCGGGGTGTGTGTCTGCGATGCGCACTTCGATCGTTTTCACTCGCTGGGGTAGGAACCATTCCTCACCCACGACACGGGCGGGTGTGGCCAAGACGGCCTGATTGGTTAGCCATTCGTTGACGGAGAAGAGCTTCACGAAGTCCACGGCTTCGGTCTTCTCGATCACCGCCAGTCTCATGGGCTTGACGTACCATGTTCGGGTGTCGCCCTGCTGGAGCATCTGCACGAGGTCGCCATCCATGCTGGCCCGCATGGTGTCTGGCCGGACGAACTGCACCTCGATTCGGTTTGTGGGCCGCCCCCCGATCGGGATGATCGCGGGCGTGATCGTTCCGTGGGCCGACCAGACACTCACGCCGTCCAGGGCCTCGCACACTGCGGCCACGGGGTCGGCTCCCGGCCCTGACGGCCACAAGAGAACCAGCAGCACACAGATGGCGAGGGCCGTGGCGGCCGAAGCGGGGCGCCACGCAGGAAACCGCGCGGACCACGCCAGCGACCGCGGGCGCCGCGAACGGATCGCCAGGGCCGCAACCATGGCCGCCACCGCGGCCTGGCGGTCCTCGACGGTGGGCTCGATCGAGGGCCACTCGCGCAGAAGTACGCTGACCGTTTCGACCTCAGCCTGGTCATGCCGACAGGCCTCACAGGCCTCCAGGTGCCCGGCCAGTTCCGGGTACCTCGGGTGGGCCTCCCTCTTAGCCTCTGGTTCCTGCAGGAGCCGTCTGGTCTCCGAGCACTTCATCCCCGATGCCTCCGGCATCTCCCAGCTCCGGCCCCAACTCGCGGGCCAAGCGTTTCACCGCGTAGTGCAGGCGTGACCCCACGGTGCCGATGCTGCAGTGACAGACCTCCGCGATCTCCTTGAGCGACAGGTCGTGGAAGAACCGCAGCACCACGACCTCCCGGTGCAGATCCGGCAGCGACGCTACGGCCCGTCGCACCTGGTTGGCGCGAAGCTTGCGGTCCAGCATGGCCGCTGGCTTCCCCGCGTCATCCGTGTCTTCGGCGAAATCACGGATCAGCTGCAGGTCCGGCCCGTCTGCCTCCGTCAGCTCCGGGCGGCGCTTCGCGCGCCTCATGGCGTCGCGGCACGCATTGGCCGCGATGGCGAAAATCCACGTCCTCAAGTCGGCCCGGTCGTCGAAGGACTCGAGACGCCGAATCACTTTGACAAAAGTCTCTTGGGCCAAGTCGTTGGCCGACTCAGTTCGCCCGACGAAGCGTGCCACGAAGTTGAGCACCGGTGCGTAGTGGCGGTCCACCAGCTGCCCCATGGCCTCGCGGTCCCCTCGGCGGACGCGCCGCACGAGCTCTTTGTCGGTCGGTGGCGGCATCAGGTTCTGTCCGGCCCCCACGGCCTCCGGAGGCAGCTGGACCATCCGCCGGGTGCCGGGCGCCTCTTCCCTCCATGCCGTACGTATTAGACGGGGTGGAGGGCAGTGCTTTTCACCCCGAGTGCTCGCGAGAGTGGCGGGCCGACCCTCGCTAGCGCCGCCGGCGGTCGAACTCCGGCTTCAGCTCCGCGTAGGTCTCGCCCAGATGCTGCACGATGACCTTCGACGACGAGATGGTCGACATGAAGTTGACATCGCCCACCCACCGAGGGACGACATGCATGTGGAGGTGCTGGTCAATCCCCGCTCCTGCCGCCCGTCCCAGGTTCATCCCGCAGTTCAGGCCATCCGGGTACACGCTCGCCTGCAGGACCTCGACGCACAGTGACGTCAGGTCCATCATCTCCGCCCTTTCGGAAGCCGTCAGGTCGGGCAGCATCGCCACATGGCGGTAGGGCGCGACCATCAAGTGACCATTGGTATATGGATAGAGGTTCATCAGAACAAAACACTCCGTGCCCCGGTAGAGCAATAGGTTCGCCGCATCGTTGGCCTCTGCGGGCTTCTGGCAGAAGATGCACTCCGCCGGCTTGGCCGACCGGATGAAGTCCATGCGCCAGGGAGCCCACAGGACCTGCAGGCCGTCGGGTCTGTCGGAAGGCATCCAGCACCTCAACGCGTCGGGATCGGCAGGGGCTGGCCCTCGAGGCTGCCTCGCCGTCTGTTACTTGCGCCCGGGCCGTGCGGTCTCCTTCATGTCTCGGCTCTCCCTTGCCCCCGGCGCGCCCTCCCGCGTATCCTCTCCCAACTCATATCCTGGTCACCGGAGGCCCTCCGCTGTCTACCTCGTTGCGCAGCCGACCCGCCCGGCAGCCAAGCCGCGATCGCCGCCATGCGCGCCCTCTCGCCCCGAGCTCGCGTGATGAGGCCGAGCGAATGGAGAGCGCGGCCCGGGCAGTTGTGAGCGGCGCGAAGACCCTCCTTGCCGTGGCCAGTGTGGCCCTTGCGGCCGCGCTCAGTCTCGCCCATGCACTGGGTCCGAACCGGCTGGCCGCCATGACCGTGTTGCCGGTCTGGACTTGGGTCGCGCCGGGCATCGCTCTCGGCCTACTCAGCCACGGCAGGGGGCGCCGCAAGCGGACCGCCGTCCTCCTTGCCATATGGACCGTCAGCACCCTGTGCATCGCCGAGGAGCCGCGGCAGTTGCTGACCCTGGGGCGGCCGTGGCCGACGCGCGCATGGGTGGACGCCCGGGAGCGAGGAACCGCCCTGCGCGTGATCACCCTGAACTGCTGTGGCTCGGCCCGAGCCATCAATGACGCGCTGAGCCATCAGCCGGACATCCTGCTCGTGGCCGAATCGCCGACACCCGACCTGTGGCTTCAGGTCAGGAAGGCCCATCCGGACTACTCGGTTCTCGAGGGCTTCGACGCCAGCATCGTCGCACGTGGCCCGCTGCGAGGGATACGGCAGGACGCGTACGACCCTCGGCACATGATGATGGCCCGGGCCACGATCGACGGACGGGTGCTGAACGTCATCGCGCTGCGACTGCCACGCCCCTACTTCGCCCTCGACCTGTGGGAGATGAGGCATTGGAAGCGTGCGGCCGCCTCACAGCGCCACCGCGAGAAGCTGCTCGCGTCGGCATTGCGGTGCGTCCGCCAGACGGACCCGGACGTGCCACTGATCCTTGGGGGCGATTTCAACACTCCGGCTGGCGACCGACTCCTCAGCCTGGTACCACGGACCCTCACCGACGTGTTCACCGCCCGGGGCATCGGGCTCGGGAACACTTACCACACTCGATGGCCCCTGACGCGGATCGATCATATCTATGTGAGTCATCATATTACACCTGAGGCGGCCGTGACGCGGAGAGCGCGCGGGACCGACCACCGGATGGTGATCGGCGATGTGCGCTTCGCACAGGGGGGCGACTAGGGTGCGCGAGCCGCGGGCCCCGGAGCCTCCACTGTGGGACGACGTGGTTCTCCGGACCCAGTGGACACTCGCTGCCGCAAGCCTCGCCCTGTGTGCCCTAATGGCATACGCGTACGCGGTGCGGCCGCCCGGTTGGGCGGCGCTCACCCAGTACCCGGCCGGCTTCTGGATCTTCCCCGGCCTGGTCCTCTGCGCGTTCAGCCATTCACGGCGGAGGACGCTCCGAACGGCCATTACTCTCGTCGCATGGCTGGTGTTCGTGCTGGTGCTGGCCGAAGAGCCTCGCGCGCTGTGGACGGCGTTCCGCCCGTGGCCCGACCCCGCGTGGGTCGTCGCGCGGCAGGACGGGCAGGGGCTTCGCGTGGTGGGCCTGAACTGCAAGGCGCGCCGCGCGGCTTCGGTCGAGGAGGCCCTTACCTACGAGCCCGACGTGGTGCTCTTGCAGGAGGCGCCGACAGCGGAGGTCCTCGACGAGGTCGCGGCGCGCCACCCGGGCTACGAGGCCCTCTCGCATGGGGAGCTCGCCATCGTGTCCCGTGGCCGCCTGACGTCCGTTCCGGTTGATCCGCCGCTCGAGGACTTCGTCCTGGCGGCGGACCTGGTCGCCGCCGGCCGTCGGCTGATCGTAGCCAGCGTTCATTTCAGTGTGCCCTTCCGGGGCATGG
>Ga0116184_10003067_pt1 | contig 14027 bp, 18 predicted proteins | sample AD_JPNNA5_MetaG_FD_89886 | JGI IMG/M metagenome (GOLD analysis project Ga0116184, IMG submission 89886) | Active sludge microbial communities of municipal wastewater-treating anaerobic digesters from Japan - AD_JPNNA5_MetaG | ecosystem: Engineered > Bioreactor > Anaerobic > Digestate | place... | reverse complement strand
GTCCAGAAGGAAACGGGAGACCCTGACAGCAGCAATTGAGGAGTCACTGCAACACCTGATAGCAAGAAACCCTCACTACTTTGGCCAGAGACTTCCTTCAAATCAATGCTGGAGGCTCTTCAAAGATTTCAGGGACCGGATTGCCTACCTGGACATAGAAACCACCGGTCTGGAAGGGGAGATCAACACGATTGCTTTGTATGATGGTATTTCCGTCTATACCTATGTTCAGGGTCAGAATCTCGAACGGTTCAAAGATGATATTTACAAATACGATGTCATCTGCACGTACAATGGTAAGTGCTTCGACGTTCCCGTTATCGAATCAGATCTAGGGATAAAGCTGGATCAGGTCCATATTGACCTGCGCTATGTGTTGAAAAGTGTTGGATTCAGCGGAGGCTTGAAGGGTTGTGAGAGAAAAGCGGGGATTGACCGGAATGAACTGACGGGACTGGAAGGTTACCATGCACCGATTCTATGGCAGGAATTCAAGGAAAAGCGGGATGAGAAGGCGCTGGAGACCCTCCTTGCCTACAACTGCCAGGACACCATCAACCTGGAAACGCTGATGGTTATGGCGTACAATCTCAAGCTGTCCTCGACTCCATTTCTCGAAATGCATAGACTGGAGTTACCTCTGATGCCGCCGATACCATACAAAGCAGACCTGGCGACAGTGGACAGGGTTAAGAACATGGGGGGATGGTCGTGGTATTAGACGAAGGGCAATAGATTAACAACAACTATTATCATTCAAAGACTTTTGGCCATCTCATTGCGAGGTGGCTTTATTATTTTATGGAGGAAATGAATATGAGAGAAGCTAAACAGGAAAATCAGAAGCCCCTATTCGGTACCAAGGAATGGGCAAATTACAACATCAATTGCGTAACAGGGTGTAGCCACGATTGCCGCTACTGCTATGCCAAGTCGATGGCCATCCGGTTTGGAAGGAAGACTCTGGATAACTGGAAGGACGAGGAGATCCGCACAGACCAGCTTTCGAAGAGATACATGAAAAGCAAAGACGGGAAGCGGTTCATGTTTCCCAGTACGCACGACATCACACCAGCCAATCTTTCAGCATGCATCCAGAAGCTGACCAACCTCCTTGCACCTAGGAAAGAGGGAGTTATCGTGACCAAACCGCACTTTGATTGCATCAAGGCTCTATGTGATGTCTTTCCCATGTTCAAGGACCAGTTCATCTTCCGCTTCACCATCGGTTCCAGCGATTCCGATACACTGCGATTCTGGGAACCTGGAGCGCCTGACTTCGAAGAGAGACTGGCATCGTTGAAGTATGCTCACTGGAAGGGATATCAAACGAGCATATCCTGTGAACCCATGCTGGACGATAACACACAGAATGTCGTGAAACAGGTGCTGCCCTATGTGACGGAGACTGTCTGGATAGGGAAACCGAATAAGCTGAAGGGGAGATTATCCATGAATGGCCATAACGATGAAGAGACGATGGCAAGGGCAGAGGAGTTGCTGCAGTCCCTTTCAGACCAGTTCATATGGGATCTCTATGACAGGTATAAGGACAATCCGAAGATCAGGTGGAAGGAAAGCATTAAGAAGGTCGTGGGGGATTGATTACAATCACGGAATAAATATCAACCCGTGTTTGCCTTTCCCCAAGGAAAATAAAAATTGTCATCATCTGTTACTAGATGATAATACTCAGGAGCGCGATCTGCCGATTTCGTCACTTGAGTTATAACAGCACAGAATATTTTTATTTTATCCCTTTTGAAACCTTCCCCAACCAAGAAAGATATTAATTTTTCATAGAATTCTCCAGTCAAACAAAAATCATCAACAATAAGAATTTTTTTATCTTTGAACTCGTTAATAGCATTTGGGATATAGATATTCCATCCTTTGCCTACATTAAACTCATAGTAATCCTTTATGCGGGGCATTTCCTTTTCTCCGAACTCCATATAGGAAATGCCAATAATAGCAGGCATATTACGATTAAATTTATTTAATATCAATTCCGCCAATATCGCTCCACGTGAACCAGGTGCTAGAATCAATTCTGGGATGAAATCATTTTTCTTAAGATTGAAGCATGTTGCATCGGCAATTAGTTGTAGCTGTGCCCAAGTAAGTGTTTTCTTCTGTTTTTCTAAACGAGCTGCCTTAACACCATAATATATCGTTAATATTACACCTATTATTGATATCAAACCAAATATGATGTTCAGTGTCATTCAATTCACCTGCTGAAAAGCTAAAAGCAGCCCTTATAATATCCTTCACAAATTGCAGTTCTCATTGCACAGTAATTTTGTAAATTATTTTCCCATACCCACTTCACTCTTTTACATCCTTCGCGCCAACTACAATCAAATTTATTACATTTGGACTCTGGATATGCATCGTTTAAATAACGAATTATTTCACTGGTACAGTCTGTCATTGAAGAATGACTGAAGTTATAATGATCCGGTGCAACGCCAAATTCTATTAGATATTTATTCTCATAGCAGTATGCTAAATCAGGTACTATATAAGGAAATAAAACAACTGGCGTTTTATCTATATATTTCTTAACAATCTTTGCTACTTCTTCTGACAAATAATTTAGCTCTCTTCCTGTTGGTTGAATAAATGAAGAAAAATTTAGCTCACTAACTGTTGGAAGCTTTTTTATTTTATCATAAAACCAATCCATTAATTCTGTCAGTCTATAAAACTCATGATTTCTAACAATAACAACAGCGGGTTGCACCTGCACTACGTCGTTATTAAAAGATATTATTTTATCGATGACAGAAACCGGATTAATAGATCCCTTGTCTACATCATATGGGTTTTCTATCGATAACAGAAATGCAGAAATACCTGCAGACGATGAAGATTTGACTGTACTAGAGTTAACTAAGACACCGTTTGATAAAACATGTACAGTTTCGCCTAGTCGAGAATATACTTTTTCAGCCAACCTGAAAAGGCGGTCTCCCAAAAGGAGTGGCTCACCGCCGGAAAAACGTATCTGTATATTTTCATGTAAAGTTGATCGTATCCAATCTATCAATTTGAGATAATGATCAAATACGTCATCTTCTATATCCGCATTACTCAAATGAGAAGTAATTCTCGAGTTGTAGTGGCAATAAGAACAATGCAAATTACATCTGCTAGTGACTGCAATACTAATACATAAAGTATCCTCTGGGGTCAAATATCCTAAACTATTTAGTTGTACAGAAGGGACAATATTTGTCTCTGATGATGAAGACATTTTATAATACCAGCTCACTTCACTGATATTTCAACCAAAACATGTTTATTACGCACTGCTCTTTTTAATAATGCCTGTTTTAACTTTTCCTCCTTTTTAGGATCATTTAATTCAACTTTAGCCGTAACATTATGTTTGCATACAAGTATTTTCGGATCGTCTTTCATATTTTCACGTACCCCAGTCTTCATTATTTGAATTGATTAAATGAATTTTGCCTAAGCAATTATGCATAATGATTCATAATTGTCAATATTCGGCTGTCATAATTCTAAATATTCATTTAAGGTATTTTCTCTTCATAACTGTACGATGAGATACTTCTAGTAGCGGTAATTATTTAGTTTTCCGTCCTCTCACTCTTTGCTTTTCCTTCATACCATCCACATCATACATGAGCACACCATCCTTCCTCGCTATAGCCAGTTTGTGAACCTTCCTCAAATGGGTCAGATGGACAGACACGGTTGCTTTTGTCGTCTTTGCTTTCTTGGCCATCTGCTCAATGGTCGCTCCATCCAGGAGCATCTCATCGATCTTATCTGCAGTCGTCCCTATTCCATGCCTCAGCCAGTTTCTGTTCTTTAGAGATAACTCATGTGCCTTCTCAGCGTACGCTGTGTCCGCTCTGTCGAGCTTCAATCCGCTGCTCATTGGAATAGAATGCCTCCCTTTTATCTCTTTCGTACATCTTAGCACTTATTTCAGACCGAACAATATAAAAAAGGAGAGGAACGATTATGCTTGTTATACCTCATAAGAAACTCAAATCGCGCGAGGCAACCATGGAGTTCCTGTTAGATCCTGCCCGACTCAAGACCTTTGTCCTAGACCTTCGCGCTTATCTCAAATCAACTCAGCATCAGTTTCATAAAGTGGGATTCGAAAACGACCCCAAGCACTGTGTCCACCGAGGCATGTATGACAGACCTGAAACAGTTCTCTTCAGGAGGTTCAATCACTTTTGCTACGAACAGGGTTTAGACTGGGAAGGCGCTCGCGAGATGGTGGAGCTCATGTTGAATGAACGATTCTTGTGTGAGTGCGAGATTCTGTGGAGGTTAAAGGATGAGCAGGTGGAGGAGAGGTTGTCGTCGAGGTGAGAGTAGGTATGCTTCCCTAGCAGAACAATCTTCAACTCTACCAGAAGGCGGTCCTTGTTAATCCTAACGAATGTAATCCTGTCCATTCATGCCATTTGCAGTTCTCACAGGCATATGGTTTCTTATCCTAATAGAACCCTTTTGCACGAATTATCCACACGGCCTTCTATTTAGTTATGGAATTATGTCACTGCTGTCCAAAATAGCCTGAAACGGGATCAGCGGCCCCTATAAAATCAAGCTTTTTGGACGGGTTCTTTGACATTTCCAAGATCAGGTTGCCCTCTTCTTTTTTGTTTCCATCAGGATGCTGTCCAATTCAGCGCCAGTTGTTCCTGGTGGACCACGACCGGCGGCGGTTCATAGGGCTCATCGATCCAGGCCCACAAGTCCCGGTAGGTAAAGAGGTTGTAACGAAGCATTGCCACCAGGTTCGACAGCGACCATTGGAACTGGGAACGGTGCTTGAGGTACTTCAGCACGAGGATCGCGATCAATGCTGTCCAAATCTGGGTCAAGAGCGCATTGGCTGAAGTTCCCACAAAAGTCTTGATCTTCAGGTTCTGCTTGATCGTCTTGAAAAAGATCTCGATCTGCCAGCGGTCCTTGTAGATGGCCGCAATCGTCGTCGCCCCGAACGCCAGGTGATTGGTCAGCAGCACGATAACCTGCTCGTTGGCTTCGTCCCAGAGCTCGATCCGCCTCAGCTGCTCCGGATACTTCTTGTGAGTGTAGTGCCCCAGCAGCTCGATGATGTCGTCGCGCAGGATATGCCGGTTCTTCGGAATCGCCCGTTCCTCCACGATCCGGTAATGGGCATTGCCCTTCTGGCGGGTTACGAAGAAAACCCCGCCCCGGTTCCAAGTCCAGAAGAGGTCAAAATCGACATAGCCCCGGTCTACCACCACGATCGAGCCGGCCGGAAAGGTCAGCGTGCGGGCAATCCGGACCTCGTGGACCCTGCCGGTCGTGACGCAGGCAAACACGGGCAGATAGCCCTCATGGTCCAGCAGCAGGTGAAGCTTCACAGCCCCCTTGGTCTGCCGGTACTTGGCCCAGTCAAACAGGCCGGCGCACAGTCGGATGAGTGTGGCATCGAGGCTGAAGAGTCGGTTGTGGAACCGGAACGTCCGTTTGCCGAACACCTGCTGCTGGCAACGGCCCAGGATCTGATAAAACAGCTTCTCGTAGAGCTGCCAGGGCCGGTGCTCATTGGCGTAGGCCAGGGTGGAGCGCTTCGGGGTCTTCTGAAGGCCCAGATGCCGCGCCTTGCCGAAGCAACTGGCCAGGCCCCCGCAGATCTCCCGAAGGGAGTGGGCCTGCCCGAGCTGGCAGAACAGCATGGCCACGAACTGGTCCCAACAGTCAAAGCCCTTGGCGCCTCGGTCGGCCCGGGTGGCCTCCACGGCTTCAAAGAACTCGCGTCTAGGAAATAGGTGTAGAATTTGACCGAAAATGCTGCTAAATCGATTCACGAGGGTGCCGCCTTTCAGGGTTCGTTTTCTTGTGGCAAAGAAACGTTTACCTGATTGGGTGCACCCTTTTCAATTGCTAAAACCTATCTTGGACAGATGTGGAATTATGTAATATCTGAATCAGTGCTGCCATTTGAGTGCAAGCAGTTTTATCTTTAATGTTGACATTGATTCTATATCCGTCTCTTAAGATGATCATATCTTTTTCGATTGATGCACTTCTTAGTGCATCGTCGGAGTAGTCGAGACATACCGCACTTAAAGCTACATCGACTGGATCAGCAATGCCGACTTCATCGCCTAAAAAGTGACCAACTGCTTGACCGAATAAGGAGTCCCTGAAAAATCGCTTTCGCCACTGAATATTTCTTTCACTAAGCACTATCACGCCTGACTTACTACTAAAGACGATTATGGGTCTATTGTCTGTTATTTCAAATATTTCGCGTATGTCTTGTCTAACATTATCTGGCGCATCTTTATAAAGGTAAAAATTCTCTCGCGAGCAAAAAAACATTCCACACCACTCCAGATATAATCGAACAATTTCTTCCTGATCGACTGTATTGGATCTTAAGCTTTGACTTAAGTATCGTTGACTCTCTTCGAAGAGATTTCCCATAAAGCAAAACGCTGCACTAATTGCCTGGCCATGTATGTGACCGCTCTCTGCCGCACGCTTAAAATATAATAAGGCTTCTTGCATGCTATTTGAAGGTACGCTGCCGTCTGAATACATCATTCCCAGACGAAAACAGGCATCAGACTGTCCATTATCTGCTGCCTTCTTATACCATTTGAATGCCTTTTCGACGTCTGAATTTACACCATCGCCTTCCTCATACATGTTACCTAACTTATATTGAGCATCAATATCACCATTTTCAGCCATAACTATAAGATGATCTATTCCAGTAAATTTCTTTGCCACTGGTATTGACTGAGTATCTACATGTTGCGTGAATGGAGTTGTCTGTTTGGGAGTTTGTGAATTGAACAGTCGCTCCCCGCATTCGATACAAAATTTCGCCTTTGCAGGATTTTGCACATGACAACTGGGACATTCGGCATAATTAATTTTACTATTATATATTTCATTTCTTATCTTAGTCTCAATTTCAATTGCTCTCGCAGAGCTAATTCGGAGGCTTTGCCTCAGAAAATCAAGTTCTTCCTTTCTTTCGTCATGTTGATTATTTTCAATATATCTTCTAAGCATCGAAGAATAACTATGTTCATTATCCTGACTGATCATTTCGCTAATCGATGCTTCTTTAACTTTCTGTGATCGATTATCAGAGCTATCATCCTGATTGATTAGGGCATGTATATCCTGCATTAGCTTCTTGATAATATTCAGATTTATTCTTGATATATCGAGATCGGCGATTTCCAACTTTGTATCTTCGTATTTTATGTATATTGAATCTTTCTTTAGCAGCTTGCCAAATGATAGCTCGCTTTTCGAGAGTTGCTTGTAACTGAGCTTTACGGGTTGCTCCATTTTGTTTTTCCAGTAAATGCCTTTTAGCCCAAATGCAACACCCTCCTTAGCAGAACCAAGCATAGTCGCATCAATCAGCGCAATTACTTCTTCATCTGCGTCTATTCTATAGCTCTTTCTTGCATTTTGTTCTTTATCTGCGGGAATACTTTTACCCACATAGCATTTTCCGCCCAACGGGCTATCAATAAACATAGCCTCTAGCGTCTTTCTATCCATAGTGACCCCCCAATTACGTACTAAGCTCATTTATTGAATTCATGCCGGATATTCACCTAAATACTAGATAATAATTTTATCCTTCTTAAATGACCATCATGCCCATGTATTAAACATTATAGAATGAGGGCGTTTCGCTAAGCATGTCTGAATCTCCTGACCAATTTCCTTACTAATACAAATAAACCAATAATTACAAAGGCAATACATACCAGTGGGACAACAATAGCAAGAATTGATATGGAGGAGGCAAAGAATAACTCACCTGTGGATACTAAGAAATTGCCAAATCCACCAGTTGCACCCGTTGAACCGGCTCTGATTGCTGCTGTACCCCCGTGAAATATTCCTGCAGTGCCCCCACCCGCAATTACTGCCGTAGACCATTTTGCTAAAGGGGAAAGCTCAGTCAACATCGCTGCCGTAATTACTATTCCTGCTATTATGGCGATGGGGGCACCAATTACATCTAAGAGATTGTCTATCCATGGAATGTAATAAGCTAAGACTTCAAGCACTGTCGCGGTTCCGAAAGCATATAGGGCGCCTTCAGATCCAATCCATTGAAAACCAGGTGAGAGATTAATATAGCCGTAATGGGAAGCAAGACCAAGCGCTAGCATTGGAACAAAGACGCGAAAACCACAGGCTGCACTTAAACAAATTCCTATAAATAAGCCCAATAGATTTTCCATAAAATGCCCCCCAAGATAAGATATTTGTCCTGGATGAAAACTGTTTTCTGTTCCCCTCTGATAACGGGCAGAATGTCATAATGCTTTAAATGATATTTATAAGATCCTTCAATTCCTTTCCAACCTTAAAATACGGCAACCTCTTGGGCTTCACTTCGACCTCTTCCCCCGTCTTGGGATTCCTTCCCGTATAGTTACCATACTCCCGCATCACGAAGTTCCCGAACCCCCTGATCTCAATTCTGTCACCCTTTGCCAGAGCATCCTTGAATCCATCGAAAATGAGGTTCACGATCCTGGCGGCGTTCACTTCGGTCAGGTTGTTCTTTGTGGCGAGTAGGGTGATAAGGTCAGATTTGGTCATAAAGGAGATCCTTTACCTTGAACTAATTAAAGCTGAGCGCATGCTGTTATCACGGATAATATGTATCTCGTATTAAGCGGTTTATTGCATGTCACACTGGGGTAGCCTTAAGGTCGGCAAAAAGCACTTCCAAACAATTCTTACTCTTGCCCCAGTCGACAATCTGCCCTTTAATTAAGGTTGCGGCATCGACGCGGGTTCCTGTTCCAGCCTTGCGCACACTCACATAAAGGATACCCTCATACGACCATATGCTTGATGGAACTACAGCCTCTAGGAGACATCCATCTTCATACTGCTGCACTTGCCGCAAAACTTGGCCATTGCGTGCAAATGAACAAAGAGCCGAGACAATCATTATGCCCGGAGGATTCAAAAAGTTATCCGAATACTCTTTTCCGGTCTTTATGCCAATTTGCTCATTTATGGTTCGAGCAGACTCGATACTCTTTTCAATGGAAATGCCCAACGGAATCATTTTGTCGCAGAACGCTGTTAACTCTTCTAGAGTGAGGTTCTTCTTCGCCATTGCAGCGTGCTTACTGACAAGGTCCCTGACCTCCTTAATCCGAATGAGATTTTCGTACCGTACTTCTTTTGCCCACTGTGGGGCTAATGTCGGGACCGATGCTGGCGGTGATGAGGATGAAAATAAAAAAGACGAAACTCTATCCTTTTGGCTCGTAGAATCCGAACAACTGCATATTGACACACATGCAATAAATGTCATCAAGACCATTAGACATAAGCGTTTCTCAAATATATTATTATGCTTCATACTGATTACCTATTCCCTCTTGCTGACCTTTAGCAATCCTGATTTCTTATTTCATGCCAGACTATCTTACTTTTCTGCATGAGCCCTATGCTTCATCCAATTCTCCCGATACAACCCCGCTAGTTCAGATGACTTGATGATTAGCACATTCTCCGTGTTCTGAGTCTCTGCCGACTTCGTAAAGTTGAAAGAACCAGTTATTACCGTCTCCTGGTCAATTATAATAACCTTATCGTGGGCTCTTGCATGATTTGAGTCGATGTAAGCGGGAATGCCTTGGTTTGCGAAGAATGTGGCAGGAGAATACCCGTCTTTCTTCTGGCTCTTGTCCAGAATGACAAATACCATCACGCCCCTTTTATGGGCATTGACAAGAGATTTGGCTATGGGTTCAGAAGTGAAGATGTATGCCTGAATGAGGATCTCGGATTTTGACTTGTCGATGGTGTCAATGATTGCTTGAGTGCAACCGCCATTGGGGCTGAAAAAGACACGGACAGGGGTGTCTTTTGGAAGGATGATATCAGCTGCGTATATGGATGGGACTAAAAGAAGGATGGTAAACGAGAGGGTAATAGTCCTGAATAGCCTGAATGATGCCTGTTTCAACTCCCCCATCTCCGACCCTCCAGTCAGGAACAGGACATGAAAAGCAAATCATTCACAAACAATGCAATGAATATACCAATGGATTCTTTTACTTAGCTTCTCTTCTCGGATATATCGACTAATGTTTTTCCGTACCGATCCTATCCCTGATGCAGGCGATCAGTGTCCTCAAATCGGCTTCATCGAGTTGGAGTAGAAATTCAAGGTAGGCGTCTGTCTTCAGCAGTCTCTTGAGAATAAAGACGAGATCTTCCTTTGCCATCCCTTCCTCCCCCCAATTCCAGGATAACTTGTGATTCTATATATATAAATTATTGATAATTCAAGGATATTCTTGAATTCCCAACAAATTTCAAGCGAAAGGAGAATCTCATCATGCTCAACCAGTGCGTTCTCACAGGCAATTTAGGTGCGGACCCCGAAGTGTTTTACAGCTCGGAGGGGAATCCCGTCACAAGCTTCAACATCGCCTTTCACAGCTCCAAGAAGAAGACCTGCTGGATCAGGGTAGTCTGCTTCCAGAAGCTCGCCGACATTGCTTCAAGGTGCCTTCACAAGGGTGCAAAGATCGCTGTCATTGGTACTCTTGACCGACACGTGTGGGAGACCGACGAAGGGGTATCCAAGAGCACCTACCAGCTCATCGCCAATACCCTTGAGTTCATCAAAACCGACGGCAGGGGTTTCAAGGAGGGAGAAGCAAAAGAAGAAGTCCCCTTCTGAGAAAGGAGGGGATGCCATGCAGGAGAAAACCATAGGGCTCATTATCAGGGTTGCGGAGATCGTTATAGGCATCGCAATACTCATCAAAGACATCTTCAACGGAGGAAATAAACATGACGACAGTGGAGCTTCAAAAAAGAAGTGAGAAATCCCAGAACCTGAGGGTCATCCAGGTGGACGAGACCTGGTTCTATGTGGAGTCCGACGAGGGGAAGATCTGCTACAAGGTCTGCTATGCGGGAGAGGACCAGTACTCCTGCACATGCGGGGATTTCGCAAGGGGAATCAAGAACGACCAGAACTTCAAGTGCAAACACGTCCTGGCAGTCGCAAGCTGTGTTCCCAATGGCGATCAGGAGAAGGCTCAGTTCCTGGAGAGAAGAAAACCCAAACTCGATGAGCGTTTCATCACGACAATCGAGAACAAGGATTTCGTTCTCTATGCAGGGCTCCTGGATCTTGCCCACCAGAAGGGAATCCTCAAGATCGATGTGGAACCCTTACAGCTTCCCACCAAGGAGAACGACCACATGGCAATCTGCAGAGCAACGGTGATCTCCAAGTCTGGAGAGGTCTTTTCCGATGTGGGAGATGCCACTCCTCAAAACTGTCACCCCCGAGTTGCCAAGCATCTTCTTCGCATGGCCAGTACCAGGGCAATCGCCAGAGCTCTCCGATCCATGACCAACGTGGGAATGACTGCTCTGGAGGAGATTGGGGATTTCGGAGACATCATCGACGTCAAGCAGGAAGACCGCAGCATCCGAAAGGTTGCACAGGCTGCACCCAAGAAGATCGCCAGAGCGAAGGAGACAAAGTCCATTGCAGACAAGGTGGACGATCCTGACAAGAAACAGGAACCTGTTACTCAGACCAATCAGGATAATCCCCCTCAGACCCAAGCTGCTCCTCAGGCTGGTGGCAATGGCAACGGAAAGGGCAAGACCAAGCAGGAAACCGTTCCCAAGATCTCGTCGGCACAGGCAAATGCAATCGCCAACCTCTCTCGACGAAGGGGAATCTCCGTGGAGGAGCTCGAGAAGATGTCCGTTGATGCCTTTGGCGTCAAGATCGAGCACCTCTCCCAGAAGGATGCCTCATCGCTCATTCGACAGCTTCAGCAGAGCTCCTAGTCCGCAATCCCAATCATAACCATCTATCTCCCTTTACTCATCATTCGGGGCAGGGATGCACAGGGGTTGGTGTGTCTCTGCCCCTGCTTTTTAAAAAGCGCAGGATCCTGCGTATTTTCCATCAGGAGGATTTCCATGGAATTAAATGACTTGAGAAAGGAACCCCATCTTTCGGCATCCAGCATCGGGGATTATATCGACTGTGGACTTCTTTACAAACTGGGAAGGGTAGACAGATTCCCCCCTGAATTTCGTGCCGATGCGCTGGAGTTTGGAAGCTGTATCCACCTTGCCCTCTCAGACTTCCACCAGGCAAAAAAGGATGGGAAGACCATGACGGCAAAGGAGCTGCACGAGCGCTTCGAGAGATACTGGAGAGCTGCAGCAGGTGGTCAGAATATCCATTATGCAGAAGGAAAAAGCTTCGAAACCCTGCTACTGGAAGGCAAGGAGTTACTCACGACCTACTATCACAAGTGCCCCCACGATCAATTCAAGGTTCTGGCCATCGAGGAACCCTTTTCCTTCACGCTGGAAGGATGCCCCATCAAGATCATCGGCGCCTTCGACCTGGTAGAGGAGGATGAATCAGGCACCATCATCGTTGTGGACTGGAAAACCAGCGGCAGAGCATATTCCGCTGACGAAGTGGACCGGAACTTCCAGCTGACCCTGTACCAGATGGCGGCAAAAGCAAACGGACATGCAGACAGGGAGATCCTGCTGAGATTTGATTGCCTCATCAAAACCAAAACCCCGAAGTTCGAGCAGTACTACACGTCGAGAGCCGAGAATGACTTCAAACGAGCGGAAAAGAAGATCGTCGAAGTCTGGAGGGGCATATCCAATGGAGTTTTTGTGCCAAATGATGGTTCACAAAATTGGCGATGCAAGAACTGCTCGTACAAGAAGCACTGCGATGAGTGGTTCGAGAGGAGTGAACCATGACAACTGAAGCGATAAGTGCGGCACAGGACTATCTGACTGTCATCTACGGGGACAGGAGAAGGAGGATATTGAACATAAGACTGCTACTGGAGAATCATCCAACAGCGGCGGTCATCGGATTCATGAAGAGTCTTCTTCGGGAAAAGGAGAAGATGCTCAGAAAATACATCCTTCGGGATAAGTCAAACCCCTTGATCGATGATTTAGTGGCTACTATGTGGCGAATCTACATGTGCATTCATGTACTGGAAGAGGAGGTGATCAACAACCATGAGCTTGAACAAGGAGCAGCAGAAGGCAGCGAGCTTTCTGGAGGGAACGGCAGCAGTGATCGCTGTACCGGGGTCAGGAAAAACACGAACCATGATGGAGAGGATAGGAAAGCTGGTCATTGAACACGGGGTAGCCCCAGAGAACATCCTGGGTCTTACCTTCACGAGAAACGCAGCGGAGGAAATGCGTCAGAGACTTATCCCCGTATTGGGCAATCAGGCATCAAGAGTCACTCTGAGTACTATCCATTCATTCTGCCATTACCTGCTTCGTAGCGAAGGGAGGATCTTCGAGATCCTCTCCGGCAGAGACCAGCTTGTTTTCATCCGCAACATCATGAGGGAGCTGAAGGTCAAGAATCTCTCCATCGGCATGGTCATGCAGGAGATATCCCTTGCCAAAAACAATCTCATCCAGGTTGAGGAGTTCAGAACCCTTTACGAAGGCGATAAGACCATGACCAAGGTTGCCGATATCTATGAACGCTACGATCAAGAGAAGAAAAAGAAGTATCTCTACGACTTCGACGATCTTCTGGTCAGGGCATATCAGCTCCTCAGCGAGAACCCATCCATCCGGGAGAAGTACACGGAGCGCTACCTCCATCTTCTATGCGACGAATGGCAAGACAGCAATCCGATCCAGGTTGAGATCATGAAGGCTCTCACTGCTGATTCAGGCAACGGGTCCAGTTTCTGGGTGTGTGGAGACGACTGGCAATCAATTTACGGATTCATTTCAGCATCAGTCAGGAACATCATCAACTTCGAGCAGATGTTTCCGGGGTCTAGGATCTTCATTCTCAACCGGAATTATCGCTCGACACCCCAGATATTAAGGGTCTGCCAGAACCTCATCGAGCACAACGAAAGGAAGATTCAAAAAACCCTGATGACAAAGAATCCTGATGGGGAAGAAGTAATCGTTTTGGAGGGATCCAG
>Ga0116184_10003059_pt1 | contig 14049 bp, 13 predicted proteins | sample AD_JPNNA5_MetaG_FD_89886 | JGI IMG/M metagenome (GOLD analysis project Ga0116184, IMG submission 89886) | Active sludge microbial communities of municipal wastewater-treating anaerobic digesters from Japan - AD_JPNNA5_MetaG | ecosystem: Engineered > Bioreactor > Anaerobic > Digestate | place... | reverse complement strand
CTGCTCGGGGGCACCGTCATCAGGGACGAGCAGTCATGACCGCCTTCTATCACCTCGCGCGCGGCGCAATCGTGCCGCTGACCAAAGTCCTCTGGCGTCCCACGATCACCGGGATCGACCACATCCCGCGCAGTGGGGGTGTGATCCTGGCGAGCAACCACCTCTCCTTCATCGACTCCTTCGCGATACCCATCGCGAGCCCTCGGCCGGTGAGCTTCCTCGCCAAGGCCGACTACTGGACCGGGACCGGGGTCGGCGGATCGATCCGACGCGGCTTCTTCACGGCGTCGGAGGCGATCCCGGTCGACCGGCACTCCTCCCGCGCCGCCCAGGAGTCCCTGGACCTCGCCCTCGACGTCCTTCGTGCCGGGCGGGCCTTCGGCATCTACCCCGAAGGCACGCGCTCGCGCGATGGTCGCCTGTATCGCGGCCGCACGGGAGTGGCCTTCCTGGCCCTCACGGCCGGCGTGCCGGTCGTGCCGGTGGGCCTGGTCGGGACTGATCAGGTGCAGCCGGTCGGCGCCAAGATCCCCACGCTGGCCAAGGTGCGGGTCGCCTTCGGGACTCCCATCACCCCCGAGTCGTATGCCGGGATGCCAGCGGGCAAGGCCCGGCGGGCGCTGACCGACGAGGTCATGAACGCGATCGCGGCACTCTCCGGGCAGGAGCGCGTCGACGCCTACAACGAATTGCCACCGGAGTCCGGGCCAGCCATCGGCGTCTGAGGCGACCGGGCACCCCCTCGTGACCCGGATGGCCTCAGGGGTGGAGTGCGTCGAATTCCGCCTCGGCGACGATGTCCTCGTCGGCATCGAGTCGGACGTGGGCGAGCAGTGAGTGGATGACGCGCAGCGCCATGGCCGCTCGCTCGCCCCAGTCGGCGAGATAACTGAACTGCCACCACCAGAGCGCCTCGTCGCAGCGCCCGGCCTCGTGATGAACCAGCCCGTGCGTCAGGGCGGAGGTGATGATCGTCAGGTCGTTGGACAGTGAGCCGCTGGTGAGGGTCGCGTCGGTCACGGGGTCGACGACGTCGGCGTAGTCGTCCAAGCCCTCGAACATCTGAGCCAGCCCGGCCCGGAGTCCGTCGAGCTCGGCGTCGGGGCCCGGATCGGCCTCGAAACGTTCGGCGAGCACGACGTCCTGGATGGCCCCGAGGTGAGCGCCCATGACAAGCACCTGGGAGAGGCCGAGCAGCGTCATCGCCAGGGCCGCTTGGGGCGCCTCACCTGCCGCCACGACACTGACGGTGTCGACGAAGCGACGGGCGTCGACCGCGCACTCGTCGGCGAGCACCTGCTGCTCGTCCGGTGCAGCCGCTGAGGCGATCCCTGAGGTGGCCACTGAGGCGGCGCCCGTGGCTGCCGATGCTGCGATGTCAGGCATGGATGAGTGTCCTTCCCTCAAAGGCGCGGCCCAAGGTGACCTCGTCGGCATATTCGAGGTCCCCACCGACCGGGAGGCCGGACGCCAGGCGGGTGACCCGTAGGTCCATGTCCTTGAGCAGCCGGCTGAGATAGGCCGCCGTGGCCTCGCCCTCGAGGTTGGGATCGGTGGCGATGATGATCTCGGTGACCTGGCCGCTGGACAGTCGGGACATGAGCTCCGTGAAGCGGAGGTCCTTGGGGCCGATGCCCTCGATCGGATTGATCGCCCCTCCGAGCACGTGGTAGGTGCCCCTGAACTCACGGGTGCGCTCGATGGCCACGACGTCCTTGGCCTCTTCGACGACGCAGATGGCCGTGGGGTCGCGGCGTGGGTCGGAGCACACCCGGCAGCGCTCGGCCTCGGAGACGTTGAAGCACTGCTCGCAGAAGCGCACCCGCTCCTTGACCACGAGCAGGGTCTCGGCCAACCGCTGCACGTCGACAGCATCGGCCTGCAGCACATGGAAGGCGATCCGCTGGGCACTCTTCGGGCCCACACCGGGCAGGCGGCCGAGCTCGTCGATGAGGTCCTGGACCGCTCCTTCGTACATTCCGACAGCGTATGCCGTGGCGCCCACATCGCCGCCGGTCGCCACGGCATACGCTCTCGGATTGGCGCGAGGGGACCGCGATGCCGGATGATGGTTCGGCCCGTGCGGAACCTGCGCCGGGGCGTGCCCGGCAGGAGGACCCCACCCGTGAAGAAATCGACGCGCCTGATGATCGCCGCACCCGTTGCGGCGCTCCTCGTGCTGGGTGGTGGAGCGGGCGCCTACGCCGCCCACTACCAGGACCGTGCGCTGCCCGGCAGCGAGGTGGCCGGAGTGAGTGTGAGTGGCCTCACGCGGGCCGAGGTCGCGTCCGCCATCCGCCAGCGGGCCCAGCAGGTCGAGGTGACGATCGCGGCAGGGGACGGATCGCGCAAGGCCACGTTGTCCGAGCTCGGGTACACGGTCGATGTCGACGCGACGGTGGACAAGATCTTCGCGCCCAATGCCCAGTGGACCAATTACGCCAGCGCCCTGGTGTCCGAGCACGATCAACCAGCGGTGGTCGTCGTCGACGCCAAGGCTGTCGACAAGACGATCGCCGACCTGGTCGCCACGGCCGGGACCAAAGCTGTCGACGCCCGTGTCGACCTCACCGAGGGCTCCGACAAGTTCACCGTCACACCCGATGTGGCGGGCACGACCGTGGACCGCGCCAGCTTCCAGGACGTCGCGCAGAAGGCCGCCCGCACGCTGTCGTCGGCCACCGCCACCATCAAGTTCGTCACCGGCGAGGCCGCGATCACCACCGCCGAGGCGGAGGCCGTGGCGACCAAGGCCAATGCCCTCGTGGCCACGCCTCTCACGGTCGCCGCGGGTGAGAAGACCTTCGCCGCCACGGACGTGGAGAAGGCCGCGTGGGTCAAGGTCCCCGTGGTCGACGGCGCGCTGGGCGAGCCGACGGTCGACGCCGCGTCCGTCGCAGCCTGGGTCAGCGCCAAGGCCGACGAGGTCAAAGTGGCCCCTCGGACCGGCAATCGGACCCTGAGCGCCTCGACCGGTGAGGTCCTGCGCGTCACCACCGAGGCGAGGGACGGTTCCGAGGTGGTCAACGCCGCCGCCATCGGGGAAGCCGCGGCGGCAGGTCTGCTCGCCGGCACGGCATACAACGGAGTTTTCGAGTCCAAGGCGATCGCGGCGACGTGGAATGAACGCCGGGTGGCCACGGGAGCCGAGAATCTCGCCTACCCGGCCGCCGACGGCGAGAAGTGGGTCGACGTCAACCTGTCGAACCACACGATGACCGCCTACGAGGGTGGCCGAGCCGTCATCGGCCCCGTGTCCATGGTCAACGGCGCGCCCGCGACCCCGACGGTAACGGGCACGTTCGCGATCTACACCAAGTACGCGTCGCAGACGATGCGCGGCCAGAACGCCGACGGCTCCAACTATGTCGCCGAGAACGTGCCCTGGGTTGCCTACTTCACCGGTGGCTACGCCCTCCATGGTGCCCCGTGGCGTGACTCCTTCGGTTACACGGGCTCGCATGGTTGCATCAATCTGCCGGTCGCCACGGCCAAGCAGGTCTTCGACTGGGCGCCGATCGGGACGGTCGTCGTCAGTCATTACTGATGGCCCGGCATACGAACCGTCATGTCGTATGCCGTGTGCTTTCGTAGACTGAAGTCTCCCGTTCCACCCCCGACCAGGAGTCCACGCGTGCCCATCGTCGTCCAGAAGTACGGGGGCAGCTCCCTTGCCGATGCCGAGGGCATCAAGCGGGTGGCGAGCCGGATCACCGAGACGAAGCGATCGGGTCACGATGTCTGCGTCGTTGTCTCCGCGATGGGGGACACGACCGACGAACTCCTCGACCTCGCCGAGCAGGTGAGCCCGCTGCCCCCAGCCCGCGAACTCGACATGCTCATGACCGCCGGTGAGCGGATCTCGATGGCACTGGTCGCGATGGCCATCCACGACCTCGGCTTCACCGCGCGCTCCTTCACCGGCAGTCAGGCCGGCGTCATCACCGACGAGGCGCACGGCAAGGCCAAGATCATCGACGTCACTCCAGGGCGGATCACCTCAGCGCTCGGCGAGGGCCACATCGTCATCGTCGCCGGCTTCCAGGGTGTGAGCCAGACGACCAAGGAGATCACCACTCTCGGTCGGGGTGGCTCGGACACCACCGCCGTTGCCCTTGCCGCGGCTCTCGACGCCGAGGTCTGCGAGATCTACTCCGACGTCGATGGGGTCTTCACCGCGGACCCCCGCGTCGTGCCGCGGGCGAGCAAACTCGACCGGATCAGCGCCGAGGAGATGCTCGAGCTCGCTGCAGGGGGGAGCAAGATCCTCCACCTCAGGTGCGTCGAATACGCGCGCCGCTACAACCTGCCCATCCACGTGCGCTCGACCTTCACCGACAAGACGGGCACGATCGTGGTGGACCCCAGAGAAGGAGAGACCGTGGAAGCACCCATCATCGCTGGAGTCGCCCACGACGCGGGCGATGCCAAGGTCACCGTCGTCGGGGTGCCGGACCGGGCGGGCATGGCGGCCGCGATCTTCGAGGCGGTCGCCCGCGCCGGCCTCAACATCGACATGATCGTCCAGAACGTCTCGGCGGTGGACACCGGTCTGACCGACATCTCCTTCACCCTCCCCAAGGGGGACGGCAGGGCCGCCCTCCAGGCCCTCGAGTCGATCAAGGCGCAGGTGGGCTTCCATTCCCTCCAGTTCGACGACCAGGTCGGCAAGTTGAGCCTCGTCGGGGCGGGTATGCGCACCAACACGGGCGTCTCGGCGACCTTCTTCAAGGCGCTCGCCGACGCCGGTGTCAACGTCGAGATGATCTCGACCTCGGAGATCCGCATCTCGGTCGTCACGCGCGAGGAGCGCCTCGCCGAGGCCGTCCGCGCCGTGCATTCGGCCTTCGGACTGGACTCGGAATCCGGCGAGGCGGTCGTCTACGCGGGAACCGGTCGCTGATCCCGAGCGTTCTCGTGATGCCATGACCTCCTCGCACACTGCTGTGCCTTCACCCACTCTCGCCGTCGTGGGGGCGACGGGTGCCGTGGGGTCGGTCCTGCTCCAAGTCCTTCCCACGCGAGCCGTGGTGTGGGACGACATCCGACTCGCGGCCGGGCCCGAGGACGTCGGCAGGACGATGACTGTCGGTGGGCGACAACTCGAGGTTCACGCCCTGACGGAGGACTTCTTCGACGGTGTCGACGTGGCCGTCGTCGACATCCCGCCACCGATCGTCCCGCGCTGGGTGGAGCACGCCGTGGCGCGTGGGGTGGTGGTCATCGACAACTCGCCCGTCTATCGCAGCGAGCCGGACGTGCCCCTCGTGGTGACCGAGGTCAATCCGTTCACGGTCAGGGACCGGCCACGCGGCATCATCGCCAACCCCGGGGCCACGGTCATGACGATGATCGACGCCCTCGCCACCCTGCACGCGGGCTGGCAGCTCGAGGAGTTGGTCGTCACCACCTTCCAGGCCGCCTCAGGTCTGGGGCGCAAGGGGATGTCACGCCTCTACGACGAGATCGCGGTCGTCGCCGGTGATCGCCAGCTGGGCACGCGCCCGGGAGACATCCGTCGGCTCATCGAGCACGAGCTCGGCGAAGGGGTGTTTCCCGGGCCCCTGGCCCTCAACGTCCTGCCCATGGTCGGTCGCCTCGCCGAGGACGGCTGGACGAGTGAAGAGGTGAAGGTCCGCGACGAGACTCGGCGCATCCTCGGGCTGCCGCATCTCAAGGTCTCCGCGAGTTGTGTTCGCGTGCCGGTCATCTCGAGCCATTCGGTCGACATCCACGCACGCTTCGCCCGACGTGTCGACGTCGCCAAGGCCCGCCAGGCTCTCGTGGAGTCGCCCATGGTGGTCGTCCTCGACGACCTGGAGCACGGTGAGTTCCCGACACCCACCGACGTCGTCGGCGCCGACCCCCGCTTCGCCGGTCGAATCCGCCAGTCATCGGACTTCCCCAACACCTTGGACCTGTTCGTCAGCGGCGACAACCTTCGCAAGGGCGCTGCGCTCAACATGATCCAGACTGCCGAACTCGTCCGGGCCGACCTCTTGGCGCCGACCTCCTGAGCGGGCGATGGACCCTGCCCCATAGGCTGGATCCATGACCGTGAAGACCGTTGCCATGCTCACCGCGGGTGGCCTCGCCCCCTGTCTCGCCACGGCCGTCGGTGGCCTCATCCAGCGTTACTCCGAGGTCGCCCCGGACGTCCGGATCATTGCCTACCTCGATGGGTATGCCGGGCTGCTCACCGGCCGCTCGGTGGAGGTCACGGCGGCGGTCCGAGAGCAGGCTCACCTCATGCACCTGCACGGAGGCAGCCCGATCGGCAACAGCCGCGTCAAGCTCACCAACGTCAAGGACTGCGTCAAGCGCGGGCTCGTCCAAGAGGGTCAGGACCCGCTCCACGTCGCGGCTGAGCAGTTGACCAAGGACGGCGTCGACGTCCTGCACACCATTGGCGGAGACGACACCAACACCACCGCAGCCGATCTCGCGGCCTACCTGCACGACAACGACTACGAACTCACCGTCGTCGGCCTGCCCAAGACCATCGACAACGACGTCGTCCCCATCAAGCAGTCGCTCGGTGCGTGGACCGCTGCCGAGCAGGGCTCGATCTTCGCCCAGAACATCATCGCCGAGCACTCCTCCAACCCTCGGATGCTCATCGTCCACGAGGTGATGGGCCGCAACTGTGGCTGGCTCACGGCCGAAACCGCCCGTCGCTATCACGAGTGGGTGGGGACCCAGGAGTTCGTCGAGGGCTTCGGGAATGACCCGCGCTGCTGGGACGTGCACGCGGTCTATGTCCCCGAGGACCACGTGGACCTGCAGGCCGAGGCCACGCGCCTCAAGGCGGTCATGGACGAGATCGGCTGCGTCAACATCTTCCTGTCCGAGGGTGCCGGCGTCGCCGACATCGTCGAGGAGATGAAGGCGGCGGGTGAGGACGTGCCGATCGACCCCTTCGGCCATGTCCAGATCGACAAGATCAACCCCGGCGCGTGGTTCGCCAAGCAGTTCGCCGCCCTCGTCGGTGCGGAAAAGACGATGGTCCAGAAGTCGGGCTACTTCTCCCGCTCGGCCGCCTCCAACGCCGAGGACCTCGAACTCATCAAGCGCTGCACCGACCTGGCTGTCGATTCGGCCCTCGCCGGCGTGTCCGGCGTGGTCGGGCAGGACGAGGAGCAGGGCGACGAGTTGCGTGCGATCGAGTTCCCGCGCATCAAGGGTCACAAGAAGTTCGACACGTCGGTCCAGTGGTTCCAAGACCTCAAGGCCTCGCTCGGGCATGCCTAGACTGGCACGGTGACGCAACGCAGCGGGGGTGGCTCGCGCCCTCCCCGTGACGGCGGTCGCGATGGCACCCGCAGGCCGAGCCAGCAGTCGGCCCGCGGGCGCGGCGGGGAGCCCCGTCGCGAAGGTGACCGGACGGCATACGTGGTCGACACCCGCGCGCACAGCGCTGGTGTCTACCGCCGTCGCCGCATCGTGGTCGGGCTGATCTCCGGGCTGCTCGTGGTGCTCATCGGTGTCGTCGGGTATGCCGTGTGGCAGGTCGTGCGGCTCGGCACCGGGATCCAGCGTTCCGACATCCTGAGTGGGAAGACCGACGGCGGGGGCGCCACCGGTGAGGAGATCAATCTGCTCCTCATGGGGCTTGACTCCCGCTTGGACATGAACGGCAAGGCGCTCTCGGCCGACCTCTACGAGAAGCTGCACTCGGGTGACGCGAGTGATGGTGGGATGAACGCCAATGTCCTCATGTATGTCCACATCCCGGCCGACGGCTCCAAGGCGGTGGCCTTTTCCATCCCGCGCGACGACTATGTCGACCTGCCCGGCTGCCCTGACGACATCTGCAAGGGCAAGATCAAGGAGGCCTACGGACTCACCTTCGACCAGGAGTCGCGTCGTCTCGTGCAGAAGGGCGTCAAGGGCGACGAGTTGCATCAGCGCTCGCGAGATGCGGCTCGAAAGGCGCAGATCGAGACGGTCGAGAAGTTCTTGGGCGTCAAGATCAACCACTTCGTCGAGGTGACGATGATCGCCTTCTTCGAGATCGCTGATGTGGTCCAGCCGATCACCGTCTGTGTCAAGCAGCCCACGGTCGACACCTACTCGGGGGCGGACTTCGTCGCCGGTCCCCAGCAGATCAATGCCGAGCAGGCCGTGGCCTTCGTCCGGCAGCGCCGTGACACGAGCAACCCGAGCCTGATGTTCACCGACCTCGATCGGTCTCGTCGCCAGCAGGCCTTCATCGTGTCCCTGCTCACCCAGCTCAAGTCGAGTTCGACCTTCACCAACCCCTCGAAGATCAGCGGCATCATCGATGTGGCGAAGCAGAACACCGCCATTGACTCCGGCCTCGACCCGCTCACGCTGGCCAAGACCGCGAGCGCGATGCAGGGCGGCAAGCTCAACTTCTACACGCTGCCGATCGAGGAGTTCGGGACGACGCCGGGCGGCGCATCGGTCAACATCGTCGACGTGCCGAAGATCCGGGCAATGGTCAAGGACATCATCAACCCGCCCAAGGCCAGTGCTGCGCCGTCGTCGAGCACCAAGCCTTCGCCTTCGCCGACGCCGACGATCGATGGGGCCGGTGTGCGCATCGACGCCGTCAACGCCTCGGGGCGTGCCGGAGCGGCGCGGCAACTCATCGATGGCCTGGTCGCCAAGGGCTTCACGGCGGGCTTCGCGGGAAATGGCACCCCTCAGGGGGATTCCGAGGTCTCGTATGCGCCGGGCGCCAAGGCGGAGGGTGAGCGGCTCGCCGCCTATCTCGGCGGTCTCCCGGCTCGGGAGGAGGTGGGCCTGGCCAAGGGCACGCTGAAGGTGACGATCGGGTCCTCCTTCGATCCTCCTGCGGGTCTGATGCCCTCCAGTGGTGGGGGATCGGCGTCTCCCGGTGCCACTTCGAGTGGGTCGCCGAGTGGGCCGGTGGACGCCACCGGTGGCGGAACGACCGGCCCGCCTCCGACCGCCCTGACCGAACTCGGTGGGGAAGGCGTGCCCTGCGTCAAGTGATCGACGTCCTTCAATGCGTGTCTGCGTCGAGGGGGACCCTTGGACGTGATGCCCAGAACTAGGGAGCGGTGAAGGTCCAGGTCCCGTCGTAGGCGTCGATGCAGATCATCGATGGGCCCGGGTCGACGGGTCGCGTGGCCTCGACCTCACCGGCAACGCTGAGCAGACGGTTGGTTCGGACCTGGGTCCGCTGCTCGAAGCTCACGTAGGAGTCGCCCCGGTAGGACATCTCGGCCTTCCCGCCGGGACCGCCGTAGAGATAGCACTGCTCGTGATGGGAATCGTTGCTGCCCCCGGTCGTGGGGAGGGCTGGGAGAGAAGAGATCGGCCAGAGCTCCAGGGTCCACGGACCCTCCGTCTCGAGGTGGAGTTCCCGCACGAGGGTGTCGTCATCGGAGATCAGCAGATCCGCAGAGTCCGCGCCGCCCAGCCCGCTCCCCGAATCGACTTCCTTGCCGTCCTCGTCGAAGGCCTCCCACGGTGCCCAACTGTCCTCGCTGTCGAGGAGCAGGAGGCCGTTGCGAACCCCATCGGGGAATCGCACCGTCTCGTTCCCCTCGCCTGACCAGGTCACCGGCTCGAACGTGCCGTAGGCCTGATCGAAGCTTGCCTTCACCGCAGCGCCGGGGGGCGGCCCGGAGTACGCGAGGTCGGGGCTGGTCGCGGCAGTCCCGATCAGCGTGGGTGCCTCGCCGGAGTTGATGGACTTGCCCTGGCTCACCGCGATCCCGATGACGGCTGCCACGACCGCGATGACGATGGCAAACTTGGCGAGTTCCCGGGAGATGCCGGGCCGCGGCGCGGTCACCGCTGACGGGGTGCTGCCTGCCCCTGCATGAGGCGGCGAGGACGTGCTCGCCCCCTTCTTCGCGCCGGTCGGCCACCTTCGGTCGGGATCCACGGCATACGGCGGTTTCTTCTCCGCCCCCTTGGCTCCGGGACGACGCCACGCCCTGCCCTTCGGCTGGTAGGCGTCCCCCGGCGCAGGGTCGTTCGTGCTTTCCCCGTCCCCACTCGACATGGAGACATTGTGCCGGTTGCCTTTTCGGTGCCGGGCGTCAGGTCCACGCGGAAGTCGCGTGGTGAAGCCGAGCGAGTCGTCTCAGTCGCCGGTGGGTGGGTCCGCCGACTCCGGTCCGTCGACCCGGAGCGAGCGCCGCAGGACCTTGCCGGTGGAGGTCCGAGGCAGCGCGCTGAGGAACTCCACGGCCCGGGGGTACTTGTAGGGCGCGATCTCGGCCTTGACGTGGTCCTGCAGAGCCTTGGCGAGTTCGTCGGAGCCCTCGTGCCCCTCGCGCAACACCACGAAGGCCTTGACGATCCTCCCCCGCGTCGGGTCGGGCACGCCCACGACGGCGCTCTCGAGCACCGCGGGGTGGCTGCTCAGCGCGACCTCGACCTCGGGTCCGGAGATGTTGTAGCCAGACGACACGATCATGTCGTCGGAGCGCGCCTGATACCAGTAGTAGCCCTCCGCGTCGCGGATGAAGGTGTCGCCGGTGACATTCCACCCGTCAACGACGTAGACCGACTGCCGCGGATCATCGAGATAGCGGCATCCGGTGGGTCCTTGGACGGCAAGCCGCCCGGGCGTCCCATCCGGGACGTCGGCTCCGTCGAGGTCAATGATCCGGGCGCGATAGCCGGGCACGGGCTTGCCGGTCGAACCGGGCCGGATGTCGTCATCGCTGCTGCCGATGAAGATGTGGAGCATCTCCGTGGAGCCGATGCCGTCGATGAGTCGCAGCCCGGTGGCCTCGTGGACTGCATGCCAGGTCGTGACCGGCAGATGCTCGCCCGCCGAGATCGCCCGCCTGAGAGTGGCCAGTTTGGGGGCCATCCCTCCCGCGATCATCGCCTTGTAGGCCGTGGGTGCTGTGAAGCAGACCGTGGCGCCCGAGCGCTCGACGATGTCCGCCAATTCGGCCGGAGTCGCGCGCTCGACCATGACGGTGCTCGCACCCACGCGCATCGGGAAGACGACCAGCCCGCCCAAGCCGAAGGTGAACGCGATCGGGGGTGTGCCGATGAAGACATCGTCGGGCAGCGGCTTGACGACATAGCGGCTGAAGGTGTCGGCGTTGGCCAGGATGTCGCGGTGGAAGTGCATGGTCGCCTTGGGGCGTCCGGTCGTGCCCGACGTGAAGGCGAGCATCGCCACGTCGTCGGCGCTGGTGTCGCAATTCTCGTATGCCGTGGGCTTGCCCTGCGAGCGGACCGTCACGTCCTCGGGTGCGTCCCCGGCATACGGAAGGATCCGCAAGCCCGGGATGTCGGCGCCCTCGAGGTCGGTCAGGAAACGGTGGTCGCACAGGGCCAGGTCGACGGCCGCGATCTCGCAGATGGCTGCGAGTTCGCGGGCGCGGAGCATGGGCATCGTGGGCACGACGACGGCACCGACCTTGAGGGCGGCAAACCACAGCGCGACCAGCCACGGATGGTTCGGGCCGCGGAGGAGGATCCGCTTGCCCGGCACGATCCCCAGGTCGTCGATGAGGACATGGGCGAGGCGGTTGGCCTGCGCGAGGAGGTCAGCGTAGGTCCAGACGATCGAGTCGTCAGCGGACCGAACGCAGGCGCGATCCCCGGCGCCACCGTTGACATGATCGTCGAGGAGGACGGTCGTGACGTTGAGTCGCTCGGGGTAGGGCAGCCCGGGCACGTCGAAGTGGAACTGCGGCCAGGCATCCCTCGGGGGCAGGTGGTCGCGGGTGAAGGTGTCGACGTGGGCGCTCGGCGCCAATGGTGCGGGGTCCGTCACGAGGGCCCTCCTGTCGCGAGTGGCGGGGGGAACAGTGTTGCAATCGATCTGACGACCGTCAATAATCCGTCATAGACACGAGGCGCTCGCCGAGGGCCCGTGTCACGAGCCGTCCCCGATGACGAGAAGCGAGCGACCCGATGCTGCAGCCCGAGGAATTCACCGACGTCACCTACGTGGTCGAAGAGGACGCCTACGCCATCGTGACGATCAATCGTCCCGAGCGCTACAACTCTTTCCGCGGACGGACCGTCGATGAGCTCATCGCCGCCTTCAAGCACGCATGGGCCGACAAGCGCGTCGCAGCCGTGATCCTCACCGGCGCGGGCGACAAGGCCTTCTGCTCGGGGGGTGACGTCAAGGAGCGGGCAGCCACCGGTTCCTACGGCGAGACCGAGTCCGGACTCTTCGAGATCCAATATCTCCACGAACTCATGCGCACCCTGCCCAAGCCGGTCATCGCGGCCGTCAACGGGGTGGCCGTCGGCGGCGGGCACGTGCTGCACGTGCTCTGCGACCTCTCCATCGCCTCGTCGACCGCCCGCTTCGGTCAGGCCGGCCCTCGGGTCGGGTCCTTCGACGCCGGTTACGGCTCGGCCTATCTCGCGCGCGTGGTCGGGGAGAAGCGAGCCCGCCAGATCTGGTTCCTCCTCGACCTCTACGACGCCCAGACCGCCGAGCGCTGGGGCCTGGTCAACGATGTCGTCGAGCCGGACCAGTTGCTCGACAAGGCCCGCGAATACGCCCGCAAGATCGCGTCCTACTCGCCGACGGCCCTGCGCTTCCTCAAGCACTCGTTCAACGCCGACAGCGACCACCTCACGGGCATCGGCAACGTGGCCTTCGCGGGACTGGACCTGTTCGTCCACAGCGACGAGGGCATGGAGGGCGCCCGCGCCTTCGCCGAGAAGCGCAAGCCGGACTTCTCGCCCTACCGCTGAGCCCGCCCGGGGTGCCGGGGATGGCTCGGCGGCCAGCACGGCATACGGCATCGTTTCGGCGACCTCCCGCGGGGAGATGACGGCTGCTGTCATGTGAGCGAGGCAATCGCCGTGAGCAGGCTTGCGTATGCCGTGGGGTGGCGCGGGTCGATGAGGTCGAAGTGGTCGCAACCGGGGAGTTCGACCAACTGTGCCCGCGCCTCACCCTCGCCCCGGCTCGCGAGATAGGAGTGGGCCAGCGAGGGGGGCACCCGGTCGTCACGCCCCCCAACGATGAGCACCGAAGGGGTCCGCAAGCGGTGACGACTGGGATCTGCGTCCCGCCAACGTGCCGGAGCGCTCTCGCGGCTCGCTCCGAGGAAGGCGACGGTCGCCCCCTCACCCAGCCCCAGGGTGTCCGCCTGAGCCAGGTCGCAGACGGGGCCCAGGGCCACCACGCCGGAGAGGCCCGTCACCTCCTCCTTGGACGCGGCCCACAGGCCGAGCTGGCCGCCGGCGGAATGCCCGACGAGGACGACCTCCCCGGGCAGGTCGGGATTGTTCCTGATCGCTGCGAGGGCCGCGAGCAGATCGGCGCCGGTGCCGGGCCACCCACCGCCGGGCATCCCGGTTCGGGCGTACTCGACATTCGCCACGTGGTAGCCGTCATCAGCCAGAGCCTGCGCGAGGGCATCGAGGTGTTGCCGGTCGATGTGGGCCCGCCAGAATTCGCCGTGGACGAGCGCGAGAGTCACGTCTCGAACGCCGCCGCACTGGACCGCTCGGGCAGAGGGACGGGCGTCGTAGACGCTGCTGTCGCGCGTGCCGTAGGGAAGGGTCGCGCGCGGTCGCCGAGGTTTGGGGGCATCGAAGACCGGATGGCGCATGGGTGACGTCATCCCGGCCCGATCAGAAGAATCCGAACGCCTGGCTGCCGAACGAATGCACGATGCTCTTGGTGCGCCGGTAGTTGTTGAGAGCGTCCTTGTGCATCTCGCGCCCGAAGCCGGAGTTCTTCCAGCCGCCGAACGAGGTGTGTGATGGCCAGAGGTAATAGCAGTTGCACCACACCTTGCCCACTTCGAGGGCACGCGCAAACTTCTGCATCTGGTGGTAGTCGCGGGTCCTTGGGCGTTCTGCTCGATCCGGTCGGCCATCTTGAGCAGGATGTTGCTCCGCTCGGTCGGCGAGGTCAGCGCCCAGCCCGAGGCGGCTCGCTCGGCCGCGTCGCAGGCCAGGTCGACATCCTTGGCGTCAGATCGTGGGAAGTCACCGATCAGGGCGCCATCGATGGGGGAATGGTTGGGGAAGTAGTTGCCGGACACGGGCGGGACCCATTCCCCGCCGATGTAGTTGCCGTAACGCTCCTGCGTCTCGGGCCGGGTG
>Ga0116184_10003057_pt1 | contig 14055 bp, 12 predicted proteins | sample AD_JPNNA5_MetaG_FD_89886 | JGI IMG/M metagenome (GOLD analysis project Ga0116184, IMG submission 89886) | Active sludge microbial communities of municipal wastewater-treating anaerobic digesters from Japan - AD_JPNNA5_MetaG | ecosystem: Engineered > Bioreactor > Anaerobic > Digestate | place... | reverse complement strand
TATTTTCCCATCCGTGCACCCGCAGGGGGTGTCATAAAGGTTCGGGAGACGAGCCCAGCTATGTACTGCCTTCGGCTTGTCGCGCCCATGTCACCTGCTCCTGTTGGTCTCCTGACCAGCAGTTTTTTTCCCATCCGTGCACCCGCAGGGGGTGTCATAAAGGTTCGGGAGACGAGCCCAGCTATGTACTGCCTTCGGCTTGTCGCGCCCATGTCACCTGCTCCTGCTGGGCTCCTGACCAGCAGTTTTATTTTCCCATCCGTGCACCCGCAGGGGGTGTCATAAAGGTTCGGCGCGTTTTCAATCTTTATTGCCGGCCGGTCCCGCTCTCACGGCGCTATCCCCACGATAATCCGCGTCTGGGAGAAATAGCCGGCTTTCATATCGGCCGGCTCGGTGCTCAGCTGCCGCCCGCAGAAATACAGCACCAGCCCGCCCGCCTCCAACTCCGCGAAGCCGCTCTCCGGATAGGTTTCCGCCAGGTACGGCACGAGGTCCATCACATGCTCCGAAACCACCGCCACCTCCGCGGCTGGTACGCGCGCCAAAGCTGAGACCGTGCCAGTTACCTTCTCACCATTCACTTCAAAAACGACTTGGCTGCCAATCAGGCACTGCGCGGCTTTCAGGTCAAATTCCTCGGGGGTGTTCAGGCGCCCGCTTATGTGGCGCTCCATGTATTCCTGCAGCGGAAAGGCGCTTTGCACCCGGCCCAACACATCCAGGCCCGAATGCATCCACAAACCGGTGTATCCCAGGTGCTCCCAGGCGACCACATTACTCTTCCCGACCTCAAAGAGGCCGCTATCAAATATTTCCGGTGTCCAGGCATACACCGAGAAGGCAGGCAACGCGATGCGTCTCTCCTCGCAAGTCGGTGTGAAGACGGCCTTTATCTGTCCTTCCAGCCAACTGACACCGCCAAAACGCATCCAGGTATCTGCTGGCGGTGGCGTCGGCTCTGGCTCTTGGGTAATTACAGCGCGCCCCAATCCGGAGCGCAAGCCCAGGCTCGGCGCGGCTTCAGTTACCATAACTGGTTGGGCTGGCTGCCCGGCAAGAAACGGGTCCCTTATTGCCGGCGCGCTCTCCACGGCAGGCGGCATCTGAGGGTTGTACTGTCGGAAGAGCACAACCCCCAGAGCAATCGCGAGGATGCCGGAGCTGATGCTGACAGCCTGCAGCAGTTTCTTCCAGAATTTAGTCATCCTGCTTTCTCAAAGCGGCGTAAGAGCCGATCGAAATCAATCCAAATACCGCCGCGGCAGTTTGCAGCAGCGCCGGGCTCAATCCGCCGCCGGTTTGAGGTGAGCGGCTCGGTGCCGGCGTGGGGGTAGGTGTACCGGCTGGGTCCTCCGGGTCTGGCGTAATGGTGACCTCAGGGGTCGGCGTCTGGGTCTCCGCGGGGGGCGTGGTCGGCGTGCTGGTGGGCACATCCGTTGGCACCTCGGTCGGGGTATTCGTCGCGGTGGGCTCCAGCGTTGGGGTGTTCGTCTCGGTAGGCTCCAGCGTGGGCGTATTCGTCGCGGTGGGTTCCAGCGTGGGCGTATTCGTCGCGGTGGGCTCCAGCGTGGGCGTATTGGTAGGAGTGTTCGTCGGCGTGTTCGTCGGGGTATTGGTGGGCGTGTTCGTCGGGGTATTGGTGGGCGTATTCGTCGGGGTATTGGTGGGCGTGTTTGTCGGGGTAGGTTGTCTGTTGACGCGGTAGTTATCCTGCTTGTTCCCGACATTCACGTTGTAGGTGCCCCAATCGTCCGCGGCAATCGTATACGCGTTAATACAAAAGGCTCCCAGGCTGTTTGTGGTCAGAATCCCGGAAGCGACAATCTGACCTGGGTCGCCGGAAGCCCCGCCGGGCTGCCCGATGATATTCCAGGGATATGCCGTATTGGGATCAAAGTTGTCTCCGTTGATATAAACAGTTTCTCCTACATTGAAAAGGTTTACATTTTGTTGGGCGGTGCCGCAGTCATTGCGGGTGGTCCAGATTGCGCCGCTGTTGCCCTGCGCGCTGGTCTGGGAAAAAATCATCGAAACTACTGATAATACAGCGCTGAGGGCGATGATTATTCGTAACCCGTGCTTCTTCATGGCTGTCCTTTCTCTATGAATTCGTGATACCATCACGAATTTTTTTCATACCAGATGCGTCATATTAATACATCCGGGGAAAAGACTCAAACGCATGTACAAAGAATCACTAAAAAAAACATCGTTTTCCAAAGAAAAAACGGGAACCTATTGAACTATGGCGCCTCCGCTCAGCTGTTTCGCTGCCAGCCAGTTCCTGGATTATAATTAGCGACCACAACCACTTTTGAGGACTACCTTATGCCACCCATTTCACTGACCGGCATCAAGCCGACCGGCAACCCGCACATCGGCAACTACTTCGGCATGTACCGCTCCGCCCTTGCCCTCACCCAAAAATACCTGGGCATGTATTTTGTCGCGGACCTGCACGCCCTCACCACCACGCCTGACCGCAAGGAACTGCAGGCGCTGATTTACGAAGTGGCTGCCAGCTGGATTGCCCTGGGCCTGGACGTGGAGAAGTCCATCTTCTTCCGCCAGTCCGATATCCCCGAAATCCCCGAATGCACCTGGCTGCTGGCCTGCGTCACCCCCAAAGGACTGCTGAACCGCGCCCATGCCTACAAAGCCGCGCTGGATAAGAACCTGGAAGCAGGGCGCGACCCCGATGACGGCGTGAACGCCGGGCTCTACAACTACCCGGTGCTCATGGCGGCCGATATCCTGCTCTACGATTCCGATGTCGTGCCGGTCGGGCTGGACCAGAAGCAACACATTGAAATCACGCGCGACATTGCCGAAAACTTCAACCGAATCTACGGCAAAACGCTGAAATTGCCCGAGGGAATCATCCCAGAGGATGTGCAGTCCGTGCCAGGCATCGACGGCCGCAAGATGAGCAAGAGCTACAACAACACCCTGCCCATTTTTGCCCCGGAGAAAGACCTGCGCAAGCAGATTATGCGCATTGTGACCGACAGCACCCCGCCCGAGGCTCCCAAGAATCCGGATACCTGCAACCTGTACCAGATTTACCGCTTATTCGCACCCCCCGAAAGACTCGCTCAGGTGCGGGCGCTGTACCTTGAAGGCGGCCTGGCCTACGGCGCCCTTAAATCCGAGCTGGCGGAGTTGGTCCTCTCATACTTCGGCGAAGCCCGCCGCAAGTACAACGCGCTCATCGCGGACCGCGCCTACCTGGACCAGGTTCTGGCGCAGGGCGCGCAGAAAGCGCGCGCCATCGCCGCGCCTGTGCTTAAACGCATGCGCAAAGCCGTCGGGATTGACGCCTGACGCGCCGCACAGGTCAGAACAGCTGAAAATACTTCCGAAAGACCGCCCGGCGGGTCAGGGGCGCCTTTCATTAAAGCCGAATATTACGAAGCGGTCATCGATTAACCAGCTTCTACAGGGAATTTGAATGCAAAAAGAACAAAGAATTAAAGAAACGAACCTTTCAGTAGGCCTCGGGCTGGGCGCGAACATCGTCCTCGCGCTGGTAAAGTCCATTGTGGGTATCATCGGCAGTTCGCCAGCGCTGCTGGCGGACGGTATCAACTCCACTTCCGACGTGGTTTACTACCTGGTTGTGTCGGTTTTTGTGCGCGCTGCGAACAAACCCGCTGATGATGAACATCCCTACGGCCATACCCAGTATGAGAGCGTTGGCGCCCTGGTGGTTGGCGCTTTCGTGATTACCACCGCCCTCACCATCTTCTGGAATGCCATCGACACACTGGTGCAGCTGCTGCAGGGTAAAAGCGACTTCAGCGGCGCCAGCCAGCTTGCCCTATGGGTTGCCATCGGAACCGTGCTGATTAAAATCGGGCTTTTTGTGGTTACCGCCTACCTTGGCAAGAGAACCAACAACGACACGGTCCTCGCCCTTGCCTCCGACCACCGCAACGATATTCTGGCGGCTTCCGCAGCCGCCCTGGGCATCTTTATGGGCAGGTTGGGCTACCTCTGGATGGACCCCGTTGCCGGCGCCCTGGTGGCTTTCTTCATCCTGCGCACCGGTTTGTCTATCGTTCGTGAGTCTACAGCCGCATTGATGGATACCGTCCCTGGCGCGCCCCTGAACGATAAGGTGACAGCCCTTGTCCGCTCCGTCCCCGGCGTGCAGGAAATTGACAGCATCCTCGCGCACCGCTTCGGGCAGTACTACACCATCAATCTGACCATCAGCGTGAGCGACCAAATCAGCGTGCACGACGGCGACATCATTGCCAGCCAGGCCGAAAAAACCCTGCTGGAAAACATCCCGGATTTGCGAAATGTGCATGTGCATTACCACCCGACCGAGCGGTACCGCGCCGAGCTGTAAACAGGCACTCCTTTCTCACAACGCCGGAATCCCATCCGGCGTTTTTGCTGTCTGATAGGATATAATTTTTTCAGATGCGAACCTCCGGCTAAGCTTTTTTGCCGGCACAAGGCAGAGGAGGAAGTGATGATAAGCAACTTTACCTACTACAACCCCACCAAAATCATCTTTGGAACCGGCACTATTCCCAAACTGAATAAACTCGTCCCGCGCAAAGCCAAAGTGATGGTCCTCTACGGCGGCGGTTCCATAAAAAAGAACGGCGTGTACGACCAGGTGATGGCCGCCCTCAAGAAGCGCGAAGTGCTGGAATTTGGCGGCATTGAAGCCAACCCGGATTACGACACGCTGATGCAAGCTGTCAAAAAAATCCGCAAAAAGGGCGTCGATTTTCTGCTGGCAGCCGGCGGCGGTTCGGTCATCGACGGCGTCAAATTCATCGCGCTGGCAGCCCTCTACCCCGGCGAAGACCCCTGGGAAATTCTTGCCGGCGACGGTCTCTCCAAGGCAAAGGAAGCCCTCCCCTTCGGCACGGTGCTCACCCTGCCTGCCACCGGCAGCGAGATGAACAGCAACGCCGTCATCTCCCGCCGCAGCATTCAAGAAAAGCTCTCCTTCAGCAGCGACCTGGTCTTCCCGCGCTTTTCCATCCTGGACCCCGAGACGACTTATTCCCTGCCGCAAAAACAGGTGCGCAACGGCCTGGTGGATGCCTATGTGCACGTGCTGGAGCAGTACCTTACCTATCCGGTTGGCGCGCATGTACAGGACCGGCAAGCGGAAGCTGTCTTAATGGCGCTGCGGGACGTCGCCCAGGCTGCGCTGCGCGTGCCGCCTGATTACAACGCCCGCGCGAACTTCATGTGGGCGGCCAGCTGCGCCCTCAACCACACCCTCAACCGCGGCGTGCCCGAGGATTGGGCCACGCACAGCATCGGCCACGAGCTCACCGCGCTTTACGGCCTGGACCACGCCGAAACCCTGGCGGCTGTGCTGCCCTGGCTGCTGTGGGTCAAACGCAAGCAAAAGCAGGGCAAGCTGCTGCAGTACGGCTACCGCGTGCTGGATATCAAGACCCAAAAATATTCCGAGCGGATTGACCAGGCCATCGAAGCCACGTCGGCTTTCTTCCACAGCCTGGGCATGCCCACCACCCTCACCGCCTACGGGATTGACCCCGACGAGGCCGCCCAAAAGGTGCAGGCGCGCATGGAAAGGCACGGCTGGACCTTTGGCGAGCACAATGATATTGACGGCAAAACTGCCGCGGAGATTTTGAGGCTGAGCAGGTAGGGACTCTGTACCTCAAAAATCAAAAGAGCGCTAACCGCGCTCTTTTGATTGTTAAACTTTCACTTCCGCCTGCGAAAAAGATTCTTGAACAGCGCCCAGGCCAGTTTCGCACCCATCATCAGGTAGAAAAATCCGTTGAACAGAAAGCAGTATTCCCGCGCGAAATGCTTGCGGTAGTAGCGGTAGTACGAGCGGTGCCACTCCAGGATGGAGTTGGCCGGCTGGGCTTTGCTGCCGCCTTCGCCGCCGTAGTGCACGATGCGCGTGATGGGCACGTACATCACCTTCCAGCCGGCTTTGCGCGCCCGCAGGCAGTAGTCGCTGTCCTCCTGGTAGGCAAAGAACTGCTCATCGAACGGCCCCACCTGCTGCCAGGTTTGCCGCCGGATAAACATGCACGAGCCGGAAACCGCCTTCACCTCCGCGATTTCGTCCTCAGGCAGCCAGCTTTGCAGGTAGCCGTTCAGCGCGCGGCTTTTGGGGAAGAGCCTGCCCAGCCGGAAGAAGTAGCCAAATACTTCGGCGGGCCTGGCCTCTCCGCGCCGGCTCTGCTTCTGAAAGCTCCCGTCCGCGTTCAGGACCTTTGGGATGGCAATCCCTGCCGCTTCGTTTGCGCGCAGCCAGCGCACCAGCGGCGAAAACGCGTCCTCCAGCAGCAGCGTGTCGGGGTTCAGCAGCAGAAAAAATTCCCCGCGCGCCTCTGCCAGCATCTGGTTGACCGGCCTGGTAAAACCTTCGTTGCGCGCGTTGCGGATGAGGCGGACCTGCGGGAATTCCGCTTCCAGCATTTCCGACGTGCCGTCCTTCGAGCCGTTATCGGCCACGATGATTTCGTAGCTGACTGGGGCAGCGCTTTCGTCTGGGCTTTGGGATGATTCCTGAGGGGGAAGGAACCTCAGGATGGAACGCAGGCAGGCTTGCAGGTAATCTCGGGCGTTCAGCGTCAGAATACAAATGGAAAGGGTCGGGAGGGTTCCTTCCTGGTTTGCGGTATTCTGTGCTGCGTCGTCGGGAGGTGTTGTCATTAAAAAGCGCCCCGTAATCTGTGAATTTGGGAGTGGTTTCTGTTTCTGATTATACAATCAATTGCGCGGGAGGGAAAAACAAGGTCGCGCCTGTTTCGTGATTGCCGGTTGAGCGTGTTCATATTTTCCCCGTAAGGAAGGCTTATTAGGCTTCCCCACGGGGGAAGCTGGCGAGCACAAGCGAGACTGAAGAGGGGAACATAGGCTTCCCCTGGGGGCTGCTTGCGTGCCGGAGGCTAAGCTGGCGAGCGCAGGGAGACTGAAGAGGGAACAGCACGACAAAGCCCCTCTTCCGCCCTGCGGGCACCTTCACCAAAGTGAAGGCCGTGATTCTCCGCCCTGCGGGCACCTTCCCCCAAGGGAAGGCCGTGATTCTCCGCCCTGCGGGCACCTTCCCCAAGGGAAGGCCGTGATTCTCCGCCCTGCGAGCACCTTTCCCCAATCAGGAAGGTAAAAATCCTTACCCCTCCCGCACCCAAATTTCCGCGCCCTGCTCCATCACCGGCAAACGCAGCACCCCGTTCTGCGCGCGCGCCTGCCCGCCGCTCAAAACCCCGCGGAAACGCTCCTCAGCCGCGAAGCCCGCCTGCGGCAGCGCCAACTCCCGCGCGGGCGCCGCTTCCGCCGAGCGGTTGGCACAGACCAGCACGCGTTCCTTCCCCAGCACGCGCTGGAAAATCAGCGTGTCATCATCCCCAAAGAGTATCTGGAAAGCGCCCTCTGCCAGCGCGCGGCTGCTCTTGCGCAGTGCGATGAGCTTCTGATAAAACCCGAACAGCTCCATATCCCAGGCGCTTTCATCCCAATTCATGCACGCCCGGCTGCCAAAGCCTTCCTGGTCGGTCAGCCCGATTTCATCGCCATAATACACGCACGGCACCCCCGGGAAGCAGAACTGCACAGCCGCAGCCAGCTTGCTCAGGCGCTTATTCCCGCCCATCTCGCTCAGGATGCGCGCGGTATCGTGGCTATCCACCGAATTGAGCTGCTGCAAGGCAATCGTCCAGGGCACCGCCGCCAGGTGGTCCTGCCAGCTGCGCAGCACCAGGTCGGTCGGCCAGCTCTCGCTGCCGCCCAGCTTGCCTTTCCACCCCACCGCGTCCTGCTGGTAGGGGCGCAGCCAGTGCAGCAGCGGGTCGGTAAAGCCGGAGTAGTTCATCACGCCGTCCCAGCCGTCACCCTGCAGCTGGGAGGCCGCCTCAAAGAAGTTTTCTGCCACCAGGTAGGCTTCCGGTTTGGTTTCTTTCACCGCCCGCCGGATTTCGGGAATGATTTCCTTATCCAGCTGCTGGGCATCCAGGCGGCCGAGCATGTTGCCCACGTCCACCCGCCAGCCGCTGGCGTTCCAGGGCGGGCGCAGCCAGCGGCGCATGATGCCGTCCTCGCCGCGGTACATCAGGTCGCGCAGGCGTTGGCTGGCGTAATTCAGCTTGGGCAGCGAGCCAAAACCCAGCCAGGAGGCATACTCGCCGGGTTTTTCGCCAAAGAAAAAGTACTCCCTCTCCGGGCTGTTGGGGTCGGCCTGGGCTGCCTGGAACCAGGGGTGCCCGATGCCGCAGTGGTTGGGGACAATATCCAGAATGTAGCGCATGCCGTGGGCGCGCAGCGCCGCGCTCAAGGCCTCCAGAGCCGCGTCTCCGCCCAGAACCGGGTCCACCTGGGTGTAATCGGCCACATCATAGCGGTGGTTGGTGTAACCAGTGAAAATTGGGTTCAGGTAGAGCGCGTTCACGCCCAGGCGTCCCAGATAATCCAGCTTTTGCCGGATACCTTCCAAGTCGCCGCCGTAGAAAGGCAGCAAACCGGGCTCGCGGGGGGCGGGCTGCCCCCATGGGAAGGTTTTTCGGTGCCAGTTGCGGTAGGGCAGCACTTCGGCCTGCGGGTCGTTGCCCGGGTCGCCGTTTTCAAAGCGATCCGGGAAAATTTGGTAAAACACGCTGCTTCCCAGCCAGGGAATGGCAGGCGCATCCGCCAAAAGCTTGAAATCAAAGAGCGAGAAGGGCACGCCCTGCCCGATGCCGGCCGCGTTCAGCCACCAGACCACCCTTTCCGTGCGTATGGCAAAGCGGTAGGGCACGCCCGGCTCGTTCACGCGCAGGTCAGCTTCCCAGGCGCGCCAGCCGTTTTGCGCTTCAGCGGGGCGCATATCGGTAAACTGCTGCTCGCCGTTGGGGATGGTGCGCAGTACCACCTGCAGGATGGGCGCGCTTTCGGGCGCGAGCAGGCGCACGCGCACCAGCTCGCCCAGGCGCGGGCGCGGGTTGGAAAGGTAATCGGCTGTGCCAAAGTGCAGCACCTGGTCCAACCAATCGGGTCTTTCGGTTGTCATGTGCATTTGCGTCCTCAGGGGGCTAATTTTACCAACGAATGGCGTTTCGGGTAGAATACTCCTACGCGCCGGGGGCTGATTTGGTTCAACTTCGCGCGCCTGCCCAGCAAAAATGATTAAAATAGAATGCGGCGCGAACCTTTTGATGAGGGATGCGCAGGAAAGGAGACCGGGGATAAATGGCAAACGAGACGCTGGATAAAGCCAAAAAGAACAAGGCGGACGAGTTTTACACCCAAATGCCGGATATTGAGGCGGAACTGCGCCACTACAAGGAGCATTTCCGCGGTAAAGTGGTGCTGTGCAATTGCGACGACCCTTACGAGAGCAACTTTTTCAAGTATTTCGCCATGAACTTCAACCACCTGGGCTTGAAGAAGCTGATTGCCACCAGCTATTCCGATTCTCCGGTGGCGTACGGGCAGCTGCCGCTCTTCGAAATTCAATCGCTCAAAAGAAAGCCGAACGGGGAGAAGCCGGCCTGCAAGATTGAAATCACGGAAGTGCCGGATGTGAATGCGGACGGCGCGGTGGACCTGGCGGACGTGGAAACCCTGCTGAAAAGCCGCAAAAACGCGCTCACGCTGCTGGAAGGCGACGGCGATTTCCGCTCGGCGGAGTGCGTGGAACTGCTGAAACAGGCCGATATCGTCGTGACCAACCCGCCCTTCTCGCTCTTCCGGGAATATGTGGCGCAGCTGGTGGAATACGACAAGAAGTTTATCATTCTTGGTAATCAGAATGCTATTACATATAAAGAAATCTTTAAGCTCATAAAGGCAAATCTTTTATGGCTTGGTGTAGACAACAACGGCACAAAGTGGTTTCAGGTTCCGCTTGATTACGATATTAAAACTGAATCTCGCAAGAGAATTGATTCAAACGGGAAAAAATATTTTAGTTTTGGCAGCATTTTATGGTTTACCAACCTGGATATCGCAAAGCGCCATGAAGTTTTGACCCTGTACAAGCGCTACACGCCCGAGGAATACCCGACCTACGACAACTACGACGCCATCAACGTGGATAAGGTGGCGGAAATCCCTTACGACTACGACGGCGCGATGGGTGTTCCCATCACATTCCTGGATAAGTACAATCCTGACCAGTTTGAGATATTGGGATTAACATCAGGGCGGGACGAATTCGAAGCACGACCAATTAAGAGATATATCAATCCAATTCAAGTTAATGCTGACCGTTCATTATCTAATGGCAGTAAGGCAAATACAAGAGCAACTTTGTTATTACCATCAATACCAGAAGGTATTTACTACACAGCAGACAATGCTAGTGGTCCGCTTGAAATACTTTACGCTCGTATCATCATCCGCAGGAAAGGAACCGCCCAATGAAAATCGAACTGCACGAAATCAGCATCCGCGATGTCACCCAGGGCTACGTGGATAATGACGAGGAAGGCGTGCTCGGCTACGGCGGCCGGCTCAATATCCGCCCCAAGTACCAGCGCGAGTTCGTCTACGACACCGAAAAGCGCAACAAAGTGCTCGAGACCATCCGCAAGGGCTTCCCGCTGAACGTGATGTATTGGATGAAAAACGCGGACGGCAGTTTTGAAATGCTGGACGGCCAGCAGCGCACGGTCAGCTTCTGTCAGTATGTCAATAACGATTTCTCCATCGACAATCGCTTCTTCCACAACCTCACCAGGCCCGAGCAGGACCGCATTCTGGATTACAAGCTGATGATTTACTTTTGCGAGGGCGATGAAGACGAAAGGCTGGATTGGTTCAAAACCATCAACATCGCCGGATTAAAGCTGACGGACCAGGAAATGCGCAACGCCATCTACACCGGTCCCTGGCTTTCGGACGCCAAGCTCAGGTTCAGCAAAAGCAACTGCGCGGCTTACGGGCTGGCAAATAAATACGTGAACGGCTCGCCTATCCGGCAGGAAATCCTCGAGACGGCGCTGGATTGGATTACCGGAGGCGGCCCGAACAAAGAAAACCGCATATGCGCCTATATGAGCAAACACCAGCACGACCCCAACGCCAACGAGCTGTGGATGTACTTCCGCAGTGTGATTGACTGGGTGGAGATTACCTTCCCGGTCTACCGCCGGGAAATGAAGGGGCTGGACTGGGGCGGGCTGTACAACCAGTTCAAAGATACCCTTTTGGACACAGATAAACTGGAACAGGAAATCAGAGCGCTGATGATGGATGATGACGTCAGCAACAAGCGCGGCATCTACGAGTATGTGTTAACCCGCAATGAGAAAACGCTGAACATCCGGGCTTTCTCCGAGAGCCAGAAAAGGGCCGCTTACGAGAGGCAGAACGGCATCTGCCGAATCTGCGGCAGGCACTTTGAGTTCTCCGAAATGGAAGGCGACCACATCACCCCCTGGCACCTGGGGGGCAAGACCCAACCCGAGAACTGCCAGATGCTGTGCAAGGACTGCAACCGCAGGAAGGCGGGTATTTAATCTTGATTGAGCCGATTAACAAGAAACGCCTGGTCCTCTTCCTCGCTTTCGCCTTTGGCATCGCCTGGCTTTTTTCCCTGGTCATCGCGCTCAAGGGCGGGCTGGCCCAAAGCCCCATCCTCATCCCGGAACTGAACCTGAGCCTGGCAGCCGTGCTGCTGGCCGGCGGCGTGATGATGGCGCCCGCCCTGGCCAATCTGCTCGCGCGCGCCCTCACCCGCGAAGGCAAAACCGACCTATGGCTGAGGCCGGCCCGCTTCGAGCGCCCCTGGCGTTTTTGGCTGCTGGCCTGGCTGCTTCCGGCTGTTGGCACAATCCTTGGGGCGGTGCTCTACTTCGCACTCTTCCCTTCGGCTTTTGACCAAAACCTTGAAACGCTGCGGGCTCTGCTTTCCTCCGCCGCGCCGGACCAGAATATCTCGCCCTGGGCCTACCTGCTGATGAACACCCTCCAGGCGCTGCTGCTCGCACCCATCCTGAACGCGCTCTTTTGCTTTGGCGAGGAGTTCGGCTGGCGGGCTTACCTACTGCCCAGGCTGCTCCCGCTGGGCACCCGCAGGGCCGTGCTGCTGACCGGGCTCATCTGGGGCGTGTGGCACGCGCCGGTGATTGCCATGGGGCACAACTACGGCCTGGACTACCCGGGCGCGCCCTGGCTGGGCATCGTGGCGATGATTTGGTTTTGCGCCGCGCTGGGCACCATTTTCAGCTGGCTGACGCTTAAGGAAGGCAGCGTCTGGCCGGCGGTTATCGGTCACGGCGCGATTAACGGCATCGCCGCGCTGGGGCTGGTGGCGCAGAAAGGCGCACCCAACACGCTGCTGGGGCCCGCTCCCACCGGGCTCATTGGCGGGCTGTTTTTTACACTGCTCGCGCTCGTGCTGCTGTTGAAACCCGGCGCGCTGGCGCCTGGCAAAGAGAAGTGGCGCCCCGAGCCAATTCTCCTCCCGCAAGACGGGGAGCCAAACCCGCCCAAACCGGAATAAGACGCAAAAGAGGCTGCCTGAACAGGCAGCCTCTTCTTTATTTTCTTCAGGCCGGAAATCAGCTTTCCTTGAAAGCCTTAAAACCTTCGCCCAGCGCTTCGCTCACCTGCCCAATCACCATAAAGGCATCCGGGTCAGCCTCGTGCACGATGGTTTTCAGGCGCATCACCTCCGCGGCTGTCACCACGCACCACAGCATGGCGCGTTCCTGGCGGGTATAGCCGCCCACCGCCGGGATAATCGTCACGCCGCGTTCCAGTTCCTCCTGGATAGCCGCAATGACCGCGTCCGGCTTGAGGGTGATGATGAAACCGGACTTGGTGATATTCGCGCCTTCCGAGGCCAGGTCCGCCGCCACGCCGGAGAGATAAATCATCATCAGGCCGTACAGCGCCTTCTCCCAACCGAACACAAAGCCCGCCAGCAGCACCACCAGCGAATCCGTAATCATGTACGCCATGGAGATGGAGATGCCCAGCCGCTTGTTCAGGATTCGGCCCAGGATGTCGGTGCCGCCACTGGTGCCGCGCCCGAGATAAACAATGCCCAGCCCGATGCCAAGCAGAAGGCCGCCAAAGACCGTGTTGAGCACCGGGTCATCGGTCAGACCGGCAGAACCGGTCAGGTAAATCAGCAGGTCAGTGAAAATGGAAAAGCTGACGATGGCCAGGATGGTGCGGGAGGCAAAGCGCGGGCCGCCCAGGTAGCGCCAGCCTAAGATGAACAGAGGCAGGTTCCCAAGCAGCACCACCAGGCCAATCGGCCAACCGAGCGTGTAATAGAGCAGCTGGCCGGCGCCGCTGATGCCGCCGCTGACCAGGCTGGCGGGCACCAAAAACAGGCGCAGGCTGAGCGCCTGGACAAATGCGCCGAGCAGGATGAGCAAATAATCGCGCAGAGCGCGTGGAGTGTATTCGATTTTCTGAAAAAACTGTTTAATCACATGCGTTTCCACCTTTCCGGAAAACTGAAAACCGATGCCAATTATACGCTAAAGCCAGGCGGGTCTCTGCTTTAGTAAGCGGCGCGGTATTGTCACCCGGAGGCCGCGATAGATTTGTGCTTTTTGCGTCATCGCGAGCCCGCGAGAGAGCTTCGTCAAGGCGAATTCGCGAAGGGCTTTGTCATCGCGAGCCCGCGAAGCGATCTCCCTGTTTACATACAAGGCAGCCCGCCGCAGTTCCGCATCCCTTGCCAGCGCGCCCTTGACAGTGAACATTTGTTCTGTTATTATAAATTTAGAACGCGCATCCAATCTATTAAAGAAAGCGAGACGCAATGGCGAGACGAAGAAGCGGTTTGAGCCCAAGGCATAAAAAAATCCTCGCTTTTTTGGAGGAATACCAACAGGATAAAGGGTACCCCCCATCCATCCGCGAAATTGGCGACCATACCCAAATCAGTTCTACCTCGGTGGTCAAGTATTACCTGAACCAGCTGGAAGAAATGGGTTACATCGAACGCCGCAGCAACGTCTCGCGCGGGATAAATCTCATCAAAAATGCCGGCGGCAGCATCCTTCAAACCATGAAAAACGCCGCCGCACAGGCGATGGACCAGCTGGTCACCATCCCGCTGGTCGGCAATATCGTCGCCGGCGAGCCGATGCC
>Ga0116184_10003053_pt1 | contig 14060 bp, 7 predicted proteins | sample AD_JPNNA5_MetaG_FD_89886 | JGI IMG/M metagenome (GOLD analysis project Ga0116184, IMG submission 89886) | Active sludge microbial communities of municipal wastewater-treating anaerobic digesters from Japan - AD_JPNNA5_MetaG | ecosystem: Engineered > Bioreactor > Anaerobic > Digestate | place... | reverse complement strand
TCTTTCTTCGTCGTCCCCGAAGGCGCCGTTACATCCTTCTCCCCGTATAACGGATACCGCTGATCCGCCGGCTGCGTCTCGTTATACTTGTCATTCAAATATACCGCCATCTCTTCTGCAAACTCTTTATCCCGTAGAAGTTCTTTTATGACCTCTTTATCGCCGCCGTCCTTCCGTTGTAATTCGGCCAGCATATTTTTCCATTCCCCGATACGGCGTTGCTGAAATGCTTCAGGCCCCGGGCCTCCTTGATCGGTTCGTTGGACCATTCTTAAAAGCGCCTCCTCTTCAGCAATTACCGCGTTGATCTTTCGGATTAGATCGCCAGACCAGATACGGGCTTGTAATTGAACAAGCGGCGCCGACCAGCCCATCTCTTTTATACGTTCATTAAGCAACTTTTCAATCTCTTGCCGTCTGTTTTGCGAAATTCCACCGGCAGATTCTGCTGGGCCGGGTGTTTCTGCGATAATTTTTCCGTCCGGAAGAATATCGTATGTCCGATCGGTAGCAGCAATATTCTGATTGGATGAAATGGTCGTCACGGCCCCGGCAGGGACTATTAATTCTGCTCCGCCGGAGAAGTAATTCCGAACAACAATATTCGACCCGATGCGAACTTCCTCTTCCTTATTGTATTCGCCCTGGCTAAATGACTTCTTGTACGCTTCGTAGTAACTATCCTTTGACCAGGATTTCTGCGATGTCAACCCGGCCAGGTCTTTGCTATCGATCTTTGATGCCATCTCTCCCTGCCGGCCCTGCATCTTTGCCTTGAACCACTGCGCAAGCACCACCGAATAATACACCTGCCGCAGCTGCGCATACCGTTTGGCAGAGTTCACTTCCCGCACCAACCCCGGCAATATGTCCTTACGGATAAGTTCCGATGAATACGCGTTCATTTCCTTCTGCTTCGGATCTGTGATGTTATAGAACGGCGAGTCTTTGAGGTAATCCTGCTCAAGCATGACATTGAGCGTGGCTTTGTAGATGTAGGCGCCGGTCGCTGTTTCCTTGATAATAACTTCTCCGGGAACGATCCACGGACGGGTCAATGTAGGCACTTCCATGTCTCCCTGGCCGTATAACTGTTCTGCCTTGGCGTATAGTTTAGTCCAGTATTGCCTTCCCTGTGCCGTATCAGGAGAAGTGGATTTCGCCATATCCTTTTTCAGCTGGAGGTCTGCTGCAAGAAGGATCCTGCCAAGGTCGGTTTTCTCTAAATATGGGTCTATGACGTTTTGGGGAGAATCCGGCCGCAGGTTCACCCAGAACATGGTGTTGGGAAGGCGAAGGCCGATCTGGAAGTAGTTCCACAGCTCGCCTGCTGTTGCATCGAGCTGCTTAGTTTTCTCATCGCCCTTATCCAGCATGAGCCGGAAGCTGTCCTGGGTCGGGTTGTAGATGACCGACCGCAGCTGCACAGGGCTGAAGTTGTCTGCCGGAAGAAGATTCGCAAGATATCCCGGCACCTGCATCTGCCCGGCTACTTGCGCGAATCCTGTTTGTTCAAAAATAAGACAAAAGGAAATAGCAAAAGCAAAAATTCGCTTAATCACCGTGGACTCCTTTTTGAAAAAACTTTTTTTAACCTATACAAATGTGGTTAAAAGAAATCGCACAATCTGTCTGATCGTGGTTTATCAACCTTAGTTAAAGTATAATAATGAAATCGGCTGTTTCAAGACCAAATGGGCTATTTTTTGAAAGCGTTGTCAAAACGCAACTTACGGCATGTTGTTTCTTTGTAAGTGGTTATAATGGATTTACTTTAAGGCGAGCGTAAAAACGCGGGGAATGTTGCCAAAGGGCTTGAAAATGAAAAATCCTTAAATAATTGTTGCTGATTTTTTTTCAAAATGCGTTTTTTAATGAATGCCCGAAAAAGCGCCCAATGGTATCGCTGTTACGTTATGGGCTAAAGGATAGGACTCTTTTCCGGGATAAATAATCCAAAGATGTTTTAAAGAAAGCTCTTTTAATGCTGACCGCATTGACGGCGTAAGGGACGGCGCCTGCGCATACTTTACTTCAATGCCGTAAAGCCCGCCTTTTCTGGTAAATAACATGTCTATCTCCGCGGATGCGTGGACGCCCCAAAAGAAAACTTCTTCTTCCTTGAGGCGTAGCGATGTAATCGCCTGCTCTAAAGCAAAGCCCTCCCAAGAGGCGCCGAGTTTCGGGTGCGATAGCACATCTTTCTTGCTCTCCAGAGAAAGCAATGCATGCAACAGGCCGGAATCGCGGAAATATAATTTGGGCCGTTTGATGAGCCTTTTCTTGGTGTTATAAAACCATGGCCTCATTTGCCTGATCATGAATGTTCCGGACAGCAGATCAAGGTATCGTTGCGCCGTATGGTCCGACACTTCAAGGCTTTTGCCTATCTCAGAAGCGTTGAAAACCTGCCCGTGATAATGGGCGAGCATGGTCCAGAACCGCCGCAAGGAACGCGCCGGGATATTAATACCGAGCTGGGGTATATCCCGCTCAAGAAATGTCGCAATGAAATCCTGGCGCCATTGATACGACGCGCTTTCGCTGGGAGCCAAAAACGACCGCGGAAACATCCCGCGTATCCACAACCGCTCTGCCTTTGCATGGCCGACAAGCCCAAGAGAAAATCCGCCCAACTCGAAATAACTGATCCTTCCTGCCAGGGATTCTGACGACTGCCGGATAAGGTCTCGCGACGCGCTGCCCAGGATTAAATATTTTGCTTTTGATGAACGATCCGCAAGGACCCGAAGAACAGGAAATAAAGCCGGTAACCGCTGTATCTCGTCTATGATAACCAATCCTTTGCAATCTTCGAGCGCCAGCAAAGGATCACCGAGTCGTCCAATATCCTGCGGGTTTTCCATATCGAAAAAGGTGGCGCTGGATGGCCATTGGCCGGCAAGCTGGTGGGAAAGCGTGGTTTTGCCGCATTGGCGCGGCCCCAAAATAGCGACTACAGGGTTACGCTTCAACAGGACAAGCAACGATTTGATTTCTTCGGTCCTTGGGATGATCATAGGAATAGCATACCATGAAAATTCGACATGTCAAGTCGAAATTTCAAGGTATGTTTTATACGATAACAGCGAATTCGCCGCGGGGACGGGATGCGGAAAAACGGCTGGCTAACTCGGCTGCGGGCGCACGTAGGATTTCTTCGAATTTCTTGGTAAGTTCTCGGGCCACACACACTTGTTTGTCTGGCCAAACAGCGCTTACGTCTTCCAGGGTTTCAACGATCCGATGGCATGATTCGTAGAAAATGATCGTGTAATCGAGCTTTGATAATTCATTCAAGCGGTTGCGCCGGGAAATCGGCTTGTTGGGCAGGAATCCTTCGAAAATAAATTTATGCGCCGGCTTGCCGGACAAGACGAGCGCCTGGATGAACGCTGTGGGCCCGGGAATAAAGGTCATTGGGATATTGTTTTCGATCGCAAGGTTGATCAGGTTATATCCCGGATCGAGAATTCCCGGCGTTCCGGCATCAGACACAAGTGCGACATCTTTGCCGTCCTTGAGCATCTTGATCAGAACATCCGCTTTCGTAATCCGGTTATGCTGGTAAAAACTCGTTGTCGGGGTCTTGATGTCATAGTGGGTAAGCAGGATCTTCGTATGGCGGGTATCTTCGCAGGCGATCATGTCAACAGCCTTGAGCGTCTCGATCGCACGAAGCGTTATGTCCTTCAGGTTTCCTATGGGCGTGGCAACAATGTATAACATTTTGACCGGTTAAAGGCTGCTGGGTATGTGTCTCCCAGCTCGAACAGTCCTCGGCCTTTCAGGCCTGCGGAACTCGCTGGGAGACACATACCCAGCAGCCTTTAATTATTCGACAGTTACCGATTTCGCAAGATTCCGAGGCTGATCGACATCGCAGCCGCGTTTGACCGCGATATGATATGCCAGAAGTTGCAGCGGCAACGCAACAAGAAGCGGCGAGAAGAATTCATCGATCTGAGGGATGTAGATTACTTCATCCGTAAGCGCCTTGATCTTGTTGTCGCCTTCGGTGGCGATCGCGATGATCTTGCCGTTGCGGCTGCGGATCTCCTGGATATTGGAGACCATTTTGTCATACACCCTGGACTCGGGCGCGATACAGACAACTGCACGGTATTCATCGATGAGCGCGATGGGCCCGTGCTTCATCTCCCCTGCCGCGTATCCTTCTGCGGGGATATACGATATTTCCTTTAATTTTAATGCGCCTTCAAGCGCTGATGGATAGTTTATGTTGCGGCCCAGGTACAGGAACGAGCCGAAATGAGAATGCCGGTGCGCCAGCGTCGCGATCGCTTCCTGGTGCTGCAGCAACGCCGATTGCAGCGCAGGGATCTTCCTGAACGTATCAAGATACCCGGTGATCATCTCCTGCGGCATGATATGCCTGATTTCCGCAAGATAAAACGCGATGAGATAGAACGCTGCCAATTGCTGCGTGTATGCCTTGGTCGAAGCGACACCGATCTCCGGGCCTGCATACGTGTAGATCACTCCGTTGGATTCGCGCGTGAGCGTTGAGCCCAGAACATTGCAGATCGACAGGATGGGGCAGCCCAATTCGCGCGCCTTGCGCACGCCCGCAAGCGTATCCGCGGTCTCTCCTGACTGGCTGACGGCGATCACGAGCGTATCTTTGTCGATCAAAAGGTCGCGATACCGAAATTCGCTTGACACGTCGACGGAAACGGGGATCGCGCACACCGATTCGATGATATATTTGCCGACAACGCCTGCATGATATGCGGTACCGCATGCGACAACGCTGATATTCTTTATTTCTTTCAGCTTGCTTTCGGGAATATGCTGTTCCTGGAATTCAATGCGGCTGTTCTCTTTGATGCGGGCCGACTGGAATGTCTCAAGAAGCCTCGGTTGCTCATTGATCTCCTTGAGCATAAAATGCTTGTATCCCTGTTTTTCAGCCGCGGCGATATCCCAGGAGATATGCGAAACTTTCTGCGGCATTTCTTTGCCGGACAGATCCGTGATCTTGCAGCTATCTTTGGTCAGCACAACCATCTGGTTTTCTTCGAGGAATATGACCTCTTTGGTCGAGTCAAGGATGGCGGGCACGTCCGAGGCGATAAAGTTCTCTTCCTTCCCGAGCCCCACAATCAGGGGGCTGCCGAACCTTCCGCCGATGAGCTTATCCGGCTCTTTGCTCGATATGACGCCGATGGCAAAAGACCCTTCGACCTTCATGAGCGTTTTGCGAACCGCGTCCTCGAGGCTTGAGTCTTTTAAGAAATTTTCGATCAAATGCACGAGGACTTCCGTATCGGTTTCCGAAACGAACTTATGCCCTTCTTTCTGCAGATCAGCCTTGAGTTTAATGTAATTTTCGATAATGCCGTTATGGACAATCGCGATCTCTTCCTTGCAGTCATAGTGGGGATGTGAATTCACCTGGTTCGGCGCGCCGTGCGTTGCCCAGCGGGTATGGGCGATGCCGACGGTGCCGACAAGCGGTTTTTTCTGGAGAATGCTTTCGAGGACCTTGATCTTGCCCGGTGACTTGCGAAGGGATATCTTGTTCTTGTTCGAAAGGATAAGCGCCATGCCGCTTGAATCGTAACCGCGGTATTCAAGGCGCTGAAGGCCGGTGAGAAGCAGCTGCTGGGCCTGGCGATTGCCGATGTAGCCGACTATGCCGCACATGGGAAGTGAGTCCTGCGTTTGTGGAACTGTGGGATATATGGTATGCGCATGTTTAACATGCGCATACCACAAATTCGCGCATATGACTTATGCCGCGCCTAGCGCGGCATAAGTCATGCGCTTATTTGCGTCCCCACGGGGATTTGAACCCCGGTCGAAAGCTTGAAAAGCTTTTGTCCTGGACCAGGCTAGACGATGGGGACAGATCTATATGTAATTTATTCCGAATCCTCGGCGATAACAGGCGCGATGCACGCCACGCGGTCCTTGTCCTGCAGCTTAATCAAGCGCACGCCCTGCGCAGCGCGGCCGGTAGTCCTGATGTCCTTGATGGCACACCGCAGGAAAATGCCGTTCTGCGTGATCACCATCAGCTCGTCATTGTCGCTGACCGCTTTAAGGCCGACGGCTTCGCCGTTTTTTGTCGTAACTTTAATGTTAATAATACCTTTTCCGCCTCTGTTGGTCAAGCGATATTCCTTGACCGGCGTGCGCTTTGCAAAGCCAAGCTCTGTAACAGTCAGGACTGTTGAATCCTTTTCCGCAATGATCATGGAAATGACCTCGTCCTTCTTGGCGAGGGAGATGCCGCGCACGCCTTTGGCTGACCTGCCCATGTCGCGCACCAGCGTTTCGGAAAAACGCACTGCCTTGCCCTGCCTGGTGCCGATCAAAAGCTCCTGCTTGCCATCGGTCAGCTGGACACTGATAAGCTCGTCGCCTTTATCGAGGGTTATGCCGATGATGCCGCCCTTGCGCGGGTTGCTGTAAGCGTCAAGCTGGGTCTTTTTGATCTGGCCGAGCTTGGTGACCATAACGAGAAATTTATCAGCGCTGAATTCCCTGATCGGGATGGTTGAACTGATCTTTGAATCCGGCTTGATCTCAAGCAGGTTCACCACTGCCTTGCCCTTTGACTGCTTGCTTGCCTGCGGGATCTCATATACCTTGAGCCAGTGCACCTGTCCCTGGTCAGTAAATACCAGAAGGTAATCTTTGGTCGAGGCAACGAACAGATGCTCGATAAAATCTTCCTCTTTGACCTCTGCTCCTGTCGCGCCGGTACCGCCACGTTTCTGCTTGCGGTATGCGCTTACCGGCAGGCGCTTGATATAGCCGTTATGGCTGACCGTGACGACGACGTCTTCGTCAGCGATCAGGTCCTCGATCTCGAGCTCTTCGACTTCTCCCACGATATCCGTGCGGCGCTCGTCGCCGTATTTCTTCTTTAATTCCCCGAGCTCGTCCTTGATGATCGCCTCGACCTTCTTTTCCGACGCGAGTATCGCGCGGCACGCCTCGATCTTCTTCAAGAGCTCCAGGTATTCGGCCTCAATCTTGTCCTGTTCAAGCGCGGTCAGGCGCTGCAGCTGCATCTCGAGGATCGCCTGCGCCTGCAGGTCAGACAGGCCGAATTCCTTCATGAGGTTCTCTTTTGCTATCGGCACGGTCTTTGACGTCTTGATGACCTTGATGATCCTGTCGATGAACTTGAGCGCGATTTTCAATCCTTCGAGGATATGCGCCCGCTTCAATGCCTTATCGAGCTCGAACTGCGTGCGCCTGCGGATGATGACCTTGCGGTGGCCGATATAACATTCAAGGATCTGTTTGAGGTTCAGCACGCGCGGCCTGTTCTCCACGAGCGCAAGGTTTATGATGCCGAATGTCGTCTCAAGCTGCGTATGCTTGAACAACTGGTTGAGGATGATCTGCGGCTCGACGTCGCGCTTGAGTTCGAACACGATACGCATGCCGTCTTTGTCCGACTCGTCGCGGATATCGGAAATGCCTTCGATCTTTTTCTCGTCGCACAGCGCCGCAGCGGATTCAATGATCGCGGACTTCTGCACCTGATACGGGATCTCGGTCACAACGATCATATCCTTGCCGTTCTTCTGATGCTCGATGCTGGCGCGGCCGCGCACCGTGACCTTGCCGCGGCCTGTCGTATAAGCCTCCTTGATGCCGGACTTTCCGCAGATGACCCCGCCGGTTGCGAAATCCGGGCCCTTGATGAACTTCATCAGGTCCTTGATCTCGGCGTCTGTATTATCGAGCAGATAGATGATGGCGTCGGCGACTTCGTTAAGATTATGCGACGGGATGTTGGTCGCCATGCCGACAGCGATGCCGCTTGAGCCGTTCACCAGGAGGTTCGGCAACGCGGCAGGCAGAAGCAAAGGCTCCTTGAGCGACGCGTCGAAGTTCGGGCCGAAGTTGACCGTGTCTTTGTCGAGATCATTCAGCATTTCATCCGTGATCGCCGCAAGCCGCGCTTCGGTGTAACGCATGGCCGCAGCGCTGTCCCCGTCAACCGAGCCGAAATTGCCCTGGCCCTCGACGAGCGGATAGCGCAGTGAAAAGTCCTGCGCCATGCGAACGAGCGTGTCGTACACCGCGGTGTCGCCGTGAGGGTGGTACTTCCCGAGGCAATTATGGACCAACATGCCGTTGGCGATAAACTCGTGGTCATCCGCGACCTGGATATCATAGGTAATATCTGCCGGGGCCTCTGTTACGCGCGCCACGCGCATGAAATATAACTTTTGCTCTATAACCGCGTCTATGAATTCTGTCCATGGAGCGTCGAGTTCGCGCAATTTTTCCAGGATGCCCCAGTCAACGATTTGAGATAATTTAAGTGGTTTCTGGCGCAGGTCTGACGAATAACGGATTTTGGCGCCACCGGGATACTTAATGCCCAGGCGGAATTTCTCTCCCGACTTGTTCAGATACCATCCGCTTCCTAAATGCCGGCTGCTCAGATACTCGAAAATCACATCCCCTGCATGCGGGATCGTATCAAGGCTCGACCAAACATCGCGCTGCTGCCGGGTGAGCATGTCGAGCGCCTTCTGGGCTTTGCGACCGGCAAGGTTCAGGCGCGAACCAAGCCGATGCGCATGCGTTCCTCTGAATTCAAGGCAATAGAGCGGATTGCGATTGCGAATCTCCCGGCCGTTAAAATAATGGCTTTCAACCGGATCCTGTGCATACTGCACGCTTACAATGTTGTGATGTTGCAGTAATATCTGTAATTGGCTGATCAGGGCCTGCGAAACGGAACCATAATGGATGACGTTTCTATTGGAATCGATCGACCCATCCCCCTCAACGAGACCGGATACAAAAGCAAAGACAACCGGTTCCGGGGAAATAAATAAAACCCGGGGGATCTTCTTGCTCAATGCGTCAGCATTATGCAGGCAAAACGCATCGGCCAGGAATTTATTAACGCGGCGCCGGTGGATGCGAATCTGATACCCGGTGTGATGCACCACGCCTTCCCTGGTTGAATACGCATAGGGCCGCGCTTCAATGGTCGCCGCATATTCAAATTCCCGCCGGAGGATCTGGCGGACTCGATCGATCACCGCTTTATCAACGGAGTAAAAACAAATTCTGCCGCTCGATTTCTCGATCCAGCCGTCGGATAAAAATAATCCGAGCAGGTAGGCAAGATTTTCGTTGCAATAAACTTGCCGGCCGCCGTCGAGATTACCGAGCAAGGCCTGTTGTTTGATTTCCGCATCATCGCCTTTGACGACGATATAATCCTGCGGTGTAAGCTCGCAAGCCTCTTTCCATTCAAATGACAGGTTTTTCGTTAATACCTTGAATTTCTGCGATCTTGTTGCGGTATTGACCGTGCCATTCTCCAATTCGATGCGCATCAAAGGCCGCGCGGGCATTTCATAGAGCGCGGTGACTGTTTTTAAGCCAGCCTGGGTATAAACCATTTCTCCGCGCTCAACGTCCTGAATGGGCACGAGACCGCGGCTCGTCAATACCAGGGTATCTTTGATAAAACACTCGCCTACTATTCTCGCCGATTTCTTATACGGCTTTGAATGCTCAAGGCCCAGTTCCTGCATGGCGTAGAGGATGCGCCGGTGCACGGGCTTCAGGCCGTCGCGCACGTCCGGCAACGCGCGGCCCACGATGACGGACATCGAATAATTCAAATACGCGTCCTTGACCTCAGTCTCGATCGGTATCGGCACTATTTTTTCATTTTGCGTATACATGATTACACGTCCAGGTTCTTGACTAAGTGAGCGTTCTCTTCGATAAATTCCCTGCGCGGCTCGACCTGATCGCCCATAAGCACGGTGAACATCTTGTCAGCCTCGACCGCGTCATCCAGCGTTACCTGCAGCATGGTCCGCTTTTCCGGGTCCATAGTGGTCTCCCAGAGCTGCTGCGGGTTCATCTCGCCAAGGCCTTTGTATCTTTGAATGTGCATGCCCCTGGTCGCCTGCTCTTTGATATATAAGAGGACTTCCTTAAGAGACGCGCACTCTTTATGCGCCTTATTCTCATCGCTTATCCTGAACAAGCCCTTGGCCTTTTTTGCAACATCAGCCGCACCAGCATCTTTGGCCTGTATCTGTATCTCAGGAGAATACTGGGAGATATCAAGTCCGAGTTTTTCTATTTTTAATATGATCTGATCTATTTCCGGTGCCTCGAATAATTCAAGAACATCTTCTTCTATTTCCTTGCCTTCCTTCTCGCTCAGCTTGGCCAATTCTTCATCGGAATATAAAAATTGGTCTTTCCCCTCCACTTTAACCCTATAAATTGGCAGTTTTTTGGTTTTAGGATGCCTAAAAGATATAAATTTCGTTAAATTCACTCCCTTTTTATCTAAAAGCTTGCCGTATTTTTCCATCTCAACAAGGCAATTGAGTAACTCCTTGAACTGATGATCAGTAAACACCTGTTTGTCCTTGATCCGCTCAAAAACATGGCCTTCTCTGCCCAGGTCAAGGATTAGATCATTCATCTGCTGTTCTGTCTGGATATATTCTTCGCGCTTTTCCCTTTTGACCTTATAGAGCGGCGGCTGGGCAAGATAAACATGGCCCTCTTCCAGCAGCTTGGGCATCTGGCGGTAAATAAGGGTAAGCAAAAGCGTGCGGATATGCGAGCCGTCAACATCGGCATCAGCCATAAGCACAAGCTTGTCATAACGCAGCTTTGTGAGGTCGAATTCCTCTCCAACGCCGGTGCCAAGCGCAGTAATAATGGTGCGGATCTCGTCGTTCGACAGGATCTTGTCAAGGCGCGCCTTTTCGACATTGAGGATCTTGCCTTTGATGGGCAGAATCGCCTGGAACCTGCGGTCGCGACCCTGCTTTGCCGAACCGCCGGCGCTGTCGCCTTCCACGATATACAGCTCGCACAGCGCCGGATCGCGCTCAGAGCAATCCGCGAGTTTCCCGGGCAGCCCGCCTGAATCCAGCGCTCCTTTCCTGCGTGTGAGTTCGCGCGCCTTGCGCGCAGCCTCCCGCGCGCGCGAGGCAAGGATGACCTTATCCACTATTTTATTGGCAACCGATGGGTTTTCCTCGAAATACCCGCTCAGCGCGTCGAACACCGTCGAAGCAGTCAGGCCTTCGACCTCGGAATTGCCTAGCTTTGTCTTTGTCTGGCCCTCGAATTGCGGGTTCGATATCTTGACCGATACGACCGCGGTCAGGCCTTCACGCGCGTCGTCTCCGCTGATCGCGATATCGTCCTTGAGCAAGTTTTTGCCCTTTGCATATTGGTTGATCGCACGCGTGAGCGCCGACTTGAAGCCCGAAAGGTGAGTCCCGCCCTCAACGGTGTTAATGTTGTTGGCGAAGGAGAATATGTTCTCCGCGTATCCGTCGTTATACTGCAGGGCTGCCTCAAGCGCGACCCCCTCTTTTTCTTTTTCAAGATACACAACCTTATTGTGCAGAGGAACCTTGGTCTTGTTCAGGTATTCTACGAACGATACGATGCCGCCGTTGAATTTGAACTGCGTTTCCTTGTCGTTGCGCTCATCCTTTAAATTTATCTCCAGGCCTTTGTTCAGGAATGCGAGCTCCCGCAGGCGGTTTGCCAGGATGTCGTAGGAAAATTCCGTTGAGCGGGTAAAGATCGTCTTGTCCGGCTTAAACGTTATCTTGGTCCCGGTTGATTTGGATTTGCCGATAACGGTCAGCTTGGACACGGTCTTGCCGCGCTCATACCGCTGGTGGTAGATTTTCTCGTCGCGGCGCACCTCGACCTCGAGCCAGTCCGAAAGCGCGTTGACGCAACTGACGCCCACGCCGTGCAGGCCGCCCGATACTTTATACGAATTGTGGTCAAACTTCCCTCCGGCGTGCAGAACGGTCAGGGCGACTTCGACCGCCGGCTTTTTTTCGGTCTTGTGCATATCGACCGGGATGCCGCGGCCGTTGTCCGTAACGCTGATGCTGTTGTCCTCGTGGATAACGACGTCGATCTTTGTGCAATGGCCGGCGAGCGCCTCGTCCACGGAGTTATCCACGACCTCATAGACCATGTGATGCAGGCCGCGCGAATACGTGTCGCCGATGTACATGGCAGGCCTGCGGCGCACCGCCTCCAGCCCCTCGAGCACCTGGATAGCGCCGGCATCGTATTTTTTGTCCGCGGCGCCGCCCGCTGCCCCTGCGCCCGCTGCTTTTTTGTCTCCTTGTTCCTTTTTCATCGCGATCCTTTTTTAAAGAAATTTAATTTTATCACGTTATTTCTTCTTTGCAACTTTTATCTCTCCGAGCACGAAACGGATATCCTTGATATCCGGCAAAAACTCGCGCATTTTCGCAAGCAGATCCTGTTTGCGCAGGTTCAGATGATACATCCATGTCGATGATTCCACGCTGATCGCGCATATGCCGTTGCGGAAATATGCCGGACGGATATGGCGCAATTCTTTTTTCGCAAAAACTTTATCGAAATACTGCCCCGGATCGTTCGCCGCGGCCCGGGTCTTTCGCGTTTCCAGGTCTTTCAAGACAGCGGCGACTGTTATCTTCAAGTCTTCCATTTAGCCCAGCCGCATGGGAAGCACGATATACACATACCCATCGCCGCGCATGACCCCGGGCTTTTCGCTTCCCGTCACTTCCCATTCCGTGGTCTCGACCGATACGCTCTTGAGCACGTCGATCAGGTACGCGGGGTTGAAGCCGATCACCATCTCTTTGCCGGAATACTGGATCGGCACCTCTTCGCGCGACTCGCCCACGTCCGGCGTTGATTTCGAGATGACCATCTTGTCCCTGAATATTTCCATTTTGACCGCCTGATAATCAGGAGTGGCCAGGAGCGCCGCGCGCCGGATCGCGAGCATCAATTGCTCCCGGTTTGCCTTAATCTTGTTCTCGGACGGCGCCGGGACAACCTGCTGATAATCCGGGAACTCCCCTTCAATGATCCTTGAAATGATCATGGTTTCCTTGAAATCAAACAGCACCTGGTTCGGGCCTATGACCATCGATATGTCGCCTTCATCCTGCAGGTTGCGTAAAAGCTCCTGGATGGTCTTGATGGGAATAATAATCCTGGTTTCTTTGGTGCCGGCCTGTTTCAATTTGCGCGTCGCGATCGCCAGGCGTTTTCCGTCTGTCGCGACCAGTGAAAAATTATTCTGGAGGAATTTAAACAGAATGCCGTTGAGGATATACCTGCTTTCATCCATGGATACGGCAAACGCGGTAAGGTTCAACATCTCTTTTAAAACCCGCTGTTCAAGTTGAATAACCTCTTTATCTTTAAACTCTGGCAGTTTTGGAAATTCTTCTGCGGGAAGCCCGATGATTTTAAATTCACATGTTTTTCCGTCAATTAAAACAACATGGTTCTTTTTTGTGTTTATCTGAACCATTGGATCTGATAATTCCCGGATTATATTACTAAACCTGCGCGCCGGAATGGTTATGGCCCCCTGTTCCAGGATTTCCACAGGTATTACACAGCTTATTCCTATATTCAGATCGGTCGCGGTCATTCGAAGTCCGTCTTTTTGCGTCTCGATCAAAAAATTAGATAATATGGGTAAAGTGGCTTTTGCGCTGATAACATTTTGGATGGTATCAAGCCCACACATCAACACCTCTTTTTCCACCTTAAATTTCATTATACTCCTCTCTGTTATTATTTTTATTTAAGAAACTGTAAATTAGTCGTTGTATTTATAGTTCCTGTGAATATTGTGGAAATCTTTGTAAAGATGATATATTGATGCCTGTTACAAAAAATAAAACACTGAATAACTTGTGTCCTTATTGCTGAATAACTTGTATAATCCTGTTTATTTTTTCTTTGAGCGCCATATCGGTTATAATATCCTCTTTTATTTTATTATATGAGTGTAATACTGTTGTGTGGTCTTTGCCTCCGAAATGTTCCCCTATTTCAGGAAAAGACTGTTCGGTCAACTCCCTGCTTAAATACATGGCAACCTGACGGGGCAGAACGATCGTTTTACTGCGTTTTTTCTGTTTCAGATCGGCCAGCGACACCCCGAATTCCTCGCCGACACACCGCTGTATGAAATCGATCGTAATAAGTTTTTTGGGTTCCCGCAAAAGGTCTTTGAACAC
>Ga0116184_10003044_pt1 | contig 14083 bp, 10 predicted proteins | sample AD_JPNNA5_MetaG_FD_89886 | JGI IMG/M metagenome (GOLD analysis project Ga0116184, IMG submission 89886) | Active sludge microbial communities of municipal wastewater-treating anaerobic digesters from Japan - AD_JPNNA5_MetaG | ecosystem: Engineered > Bioreactor > Anaerobic > Digestate | place... | reverse complement strand
TTGCTCATGAACAAAGAACTCCGTCGCCGCTCCCGATAAATCCCGAGCGGATTTCGTAATGGGCCACCTTGGATTCCATCTCGAGAAGAAAATCCTTGTCCTCGTCGAAGTCGTAAACGGCCAGCTCCGGGTTTTCGCCGGCGAATTTTCGGACGGCGTCCATCGAATCCCAAAAGGACAGGAGAAGGAAATCCGTCGTTTCGGGGGACGTCTTCTGGAGGACGAGCACGCCCCGGTTTCCCTCATGGGATTTGTACCAGGGAACGCCGGTTTTCATCATGTATTCGTAATAAGCGTCTTTTCGAGGTGTTTTGACGGCGCCGTGCCAGATTCTTGCGATCATGCGTATTCCTCCAGAAGGGAATCCGCGCTCGAGGCGGAGTTGGCCAGGGCGGCCTGGATGTTGCGCGGCAGGATTTCGCTGTATTCCAGAAGACCAAGCCGTTCGAGCCGGCCGCGCAGGTCCGCGGGGATCTTCTCCGGCCGCCTTCCTTCGAGAAGAAGGCGCGTTTCTTCCTCGGAAAACTTATCCCCCGCCTGGGACCAGTTTCGGACCGTCTTGTTCTCCGGGCAGACCAGCTGGCAATGCAGGCAGCCGACGACGGCGTGATGCCAGGAGGAATCCGTCCACTGCGGAAACGGATCGGATCTTTCGTTCAAAAACGTCAAGCAGCGATGGGCGCGGAGCAGGAAATCCTCTTCCTGGATCGCGCCCGTCGGGCAGAGGCGCCGGCAGGCCCGACATCGGGAGCACGTGTCCATCAGCCGGGCCGGCCCCCAGGAATCTTCTTCCCAGGGAAGATCCGTCCCGAATGCCATCAGCCGGTGAAAGCTGCCCAGGCCTTTCACATAACAAACGTTGTTCCGGCCATAAACCCCCAGGCCGCTCCGGGCGGCCAACAGCTTCAAGGGAAGAGATGTCCGGATCAGCCGGCAGCCGGCGCGTTTCAGGCATTTTTTCAGAAGCCGTTCCGCCTTCTCGTTGACGCCGTACTGGTAGGTTGGAGGCACGACCAGGGTGACGGGTTTGACGGGCAGGTGGAAGATGAGGCGGATAATCGGTTGGGGCGCGGCGACGACGATCAGGGTGCGGATTTCGGGCTCGGCGTCATTAAAGGAAGACCGGATATCCAGGAGACGCTCCCGATAAAACTCCTCGGCGAATTCGCCCCGCCGGTGCCGCTCCTCGATTTCGGCTTTCAGCTCAGGCGCATGATCGGCCGAGACGGTCCGGGCGCGGAATCCATGACAGGCCAATTCCTCGAGAAGACCATTCATCGAATTGCCCTCCGGCCATTTTCCCGGCCCGGCGGGGAAGCCGATTTCCCCGGCCGGCCGTCGGACCCGAGCGAGAACGGCCCCGGGATCGTTGAGCTCGTGTCCGGCGAGTTCCCAAAGCGTCGTTTGGGGCTCGCCGGCGGCCGGCGGGTCCGGCATCCCATGCTGACCATCACGGTTCCCTGGACGATCATCGCCGCGGCTATGATCCGGCAGGCGATGATTCCGAAAAGTTCGCCTCTTTGGGCCGGGAAACGAGGCGTTTCGCTGTCGAGTTCAAAACCCTTCATGAATAATCCTCCCTCGGGCGCGGCGATTTCCCAAATGCCCGAATTCGGCCTAAGCCGGATTCGAGAACGTTAGACAATCGAACGAGGGCTGGAGTTACAAAACCGGAAATGGGTATCAGACGGGTTTCCGCCGGTTTCTTCGTGGAGCCGATGATCGAAACGGCCGCCCCGCCGACGGCGTCCCGGCCGCGGAGCTTTCGGGCGCGGGAACTTCCTTCAATTTTTTGATGATCCAACGGGTCGTTTGAAGCCGCTCGCATTCCCCGCGGGCATCCGGGAAACCGGCCGAAATCCGATCGGCGTCAAGCTCGAGGATCTCCTCGCAGACGCACAAGTAATCGTCCGTGAACGCCCGGCACCGGTCCTTCATCAACCGGTTTTGAAAAAGCTTTCTCGCCCTATGAACCCGCGTTTTCGCCTGCCCCGGCTTGCCGCCGATGATCGCGGCGATGTCCTCGTAGCTGAAGGAATGCAGATCCCGCAGAACCAGGGCTTCGCGATAGAGGCGGGGAAGATGGTGGCGGAGGGTGTGGACGACGCACCACTGGAGTTCGCTTTTGATGACCAGCCGTTCCGGGTTGCCGTCGCCGGCGGGAACGACGATCCGGTCGAGACAAAGCGAAGCGTGCCGCTTCCGCTTCCGGTAGTCATTCCGAAAGACGTTCAAGGCGATTTTCGTCAGCCATGTTCGGAAACTCGACCGGCGGTTGAAACCGGACAGCTTGGGCAGAGCCCGGCAGAAGGTTTCCTGCGTCAAATCGTCGGCCGTGGCCGGATCCTCCGTCAATTGATGCAGGAAATTAAAAAGATACCGCCGCTCCCTTTTAATAAGCTCGTTTACGGCTTCCCGATCGCCCGCTTGGGCCTCCCGGATCAGGCCGGCGTCGCTTTCCATCCGCCGGGAGGAAGACGTGCCTTTCGTCTCTGCGGATCCGGGGGAAAGCGGTCTTCGGCGGCCGTCATTCACCGTTTTTCTTCCGGAATCCGATGATCGGCGGGCGGATCATTTCCGCTCCCATCGATGATGACGGGAAGATCAGGACGGGAGCGGAATCCGCGAGGCGAACGCCTCCACTTTGTCCCGCCAGCCTTCCTCCAGCGGCCCTTTCATGCCGGTCACCAGGATCTTATCCTCGGCGACTTTGACCAGCCCCTTCCCCTCGAGGATTTTATTCATGATCGGGCGGACGCGCTGCCACTTGGCGGTCTCCTCCTCGGTGGGCATTCGCCCGTTTTTGTCCGGCCGGGGCGCGCCCTCGGTGGTGAGAAGGGCGTACTTCGTTCCCGGCGTCAGCCGGATCTTTTTCAGAAAACGGCGGGCGCATCCTCGGGGCTTGCCGATGCGTCCCGGCGAGCTGAACAGATACAGGTCGGCCGGCGGCAGTTTTTTCGGTTTCGCTTCCCGAATGTGACGGATGTTGACCTCGACTCCCCGGGAGGCCATCCGCTCCTTGAATTCCCCCGCGACCAAGATTCCGTTGCCGAACTTCGAAGCGTGAAAATACTCGATGATCATGGCTCCTCCCCCTTTTTGATCAGGCGTCTCCGGCGGCCTTCTTGGCGTTCCTCGTCTTGGTCAGGCAGGCGACGAGGATGTTCATGGGGAAATCTCCTTCCCGGCTACCCTTTAAATGCCCTGAAAAACAGTAATGATGAGGATATCTTTATTCAAAAAAACAAGATCTGTCAAGGATTTTTAACGATCGTTTTAACGCGGTCTCCCTTGGCCGGATCCGGCGGAAAGACGTCCTGGATCGAAAAATCCACCCAGATCAGCATCTCCGTGTTCGGCACGGCGGCCAGGATCCGGTCGCCGATCTCCTTGACGGGGTCCTTCATCGGGCCCCACCACGGCTTGTCGGTCCGGTAGCCGTATTGGAAGCCGACCGGCGCCGGGGCGAACGATTTGCCCCACTCGGCGAATTCGGCGATCATCGCGTTGGCGGAATCGAAGATCTGGCTGTCGTCGACGAACAGGATGCCGTCGCGCGCGGCCGGGGGCATGACGTCCTGGCGGAAATGCTTGAGGAACATGCGGTAGGAAGGATCGTGGGACCGGGCCTCCGCCAGCCAGGCCTCGGCCATCTCATCGGTCACCGGATCGCCGGCGTCGGGATTGTTGGAGCGGTGCCATTCGACGTCGACGCCGACGCCGACGACACACTTATGATGGCCGTAGCGCTCGAGTATCACGTGAAAGACCTCTTCGATGGGCGCCCAGCCGGGCTCGGTTTGGAGCCAGACGCGGTAGCCCAGCTCGTCGAAAAGCTTGAGGACGGGCTCGCTGATGTCCTCGGACATCCCGGTGATGAGGGGGTCGGTTCCCGGCGGAACCGGGAACGACATCTCGGTGCCGCGGCCCTTCAGCCGGCTGACGATCCAGATGGCCTCCGGTTTCGCCCCGGGGAACTTGGCGGCGATCTCGGTTCCGGTGCGGGCCCAGTACCCCGGACCGGGATCGTCCGGCCGGCCGTAGGTGGAGCTCCGGATGCCCGCCCCCTTGAACTGATCCGTTCTTTCCGCCGGCAAGATTCCGCAAATCAAGGCGGCAAAGAGGACCGTCACCCCGATCGCCGCCCACGGCGATGCGCCGCGGCCGTTCGCTCTTGTTTCGGTTTTCATCGTCATGGTCCTTTTCCTCCCGGAATCGATTCGCTGACTTCGAAGATATCACCGGAAAGAGGCGGATTCAAGCGCCTGAACTAGTTCAGCGCCTCGTTCCCAAATGCTTTAATGCTTGTATGAAGGCCCTTAGAATTCGCGATGGCGATTCAGGCTCCGTTTTTTCGAAGCGCCCGGGCTTCAGCCGGATCAACGCATCTTCTTAAAGACCGCGTCCTGGACGGGAGGCCCGCGGGGGGGCCGGGAATAAGGCGGGGACGCTTCCCGGGAGAAGCATCCGGGGATATAAAAAAGGGGCGGTTCCCGAAGGAACCGCCCCTTTCCGCGAGACCGGCGAGTTCGCTCTTCTCAGCTCACAGCTCGAACCGGGCGCCGATTCTAAAGATCCGCGGGTCTTGAATCGCCGACATCTGTTCAAACGGGTAATAGGGATTGCTGGAGTCCGTGAAAACCGCCGTCGCTTTGTTGACGTTGAACAAATTGAAGACTTCCCCGAACAGGCCGATGGTGATTTTCCCGAGCTTGAATTCTTTCTCGGCTCTCAAATCGCAGATGAACAGAGCCGGCAAGCCCCGGGAACCGAGCGTCTCGGCGTAAATCGTCTCGTCCCACTGGCGAAGGGTTAACAGGCCGATTCTCCGGGCGCTGATGGTCCGAGTATACCGTTGGCCCGACAAAAACCTCGTGTACGTGCCGAGATTGATTCCGAAGGGGATTTTCACCGTCGCCGAGACCTTCAACTGGTGCCGTCTCTCATAAGGGAACCGTCCCTCGGCGTTAGTATGGGCGTTCGGATTCTGATACAATCCCGTCCCCCAGGCCGAGGTGGCGCTGAAATCGGTGGCCACCAGGCCCGACGACTTGGCGTACGTGTAGGAAGCGTGCACCTGCCAATTATTGGAATATCTCTTGTCGAGCGTCACTTCCACGCCGGAGTAATTCGTTTTAGCGTTGGGCGGATTGATGAGATAAATTCGAGACACGTCGGCTTGGGGCAGCCTGTTGTAGAACGTCACGGAGGCGCCGTTGTACGGATCCACCGCGGTGACGGGCTCATAGCCGATCCAGTCCATTTCTCCGTTCGCCAGGAGCTTGTCGAGGTCCAGCGCGTTGGAGTCCGCGTCGTCGATGATGTTCTTTTCCTTCTTGGCGATGTACCTGACACCGACGGACCAGTCCGGGAACAGCTCCCGTTCGACGCCGAGGGTGAATTCATTCGTGTACGGGGACTTCAGATCATAGTCCTTGTATCCGTATTGAGGGGCGAGCTCCTTCCCCGCGTATTGGACCCAGTCGACGGCGTACAACGAATAATCCGGATTGATATAAGCCCCGAAATACGTCCAGGCGTTGGGATTTCCGCGGCCGGCCCACGTGTTGATATTGCCCCGGGTGTATTTCGCAAAGCTCCCTTTCAGGAACGTCTTGCCGTCGCCGAAAATGTCATAGGAAAAGCCGATCCGGGGGGAAAGGTTCACCCAGTTATAGACCGTCATCGTCTCTTTGATGCTCCGGTCGACTTTAAGGGCCCCCTCGAAAGGCAACTGGTAATAGTCCTCGTCCTCGTTCTGCGGCGGCCACAGGCCTTGGTTGATGTCGAATCTCAAGCCGAGATTCACCGTCAGGTTCTTTATCGGATTCCAGGTGTCGTTGACGTAGAATCCATAGTCGCGCAGGACGTTCACCCACCGGATGTCATCATAGAAATAGGCATAGTAGGGGTCTCCGTTGTTGGTACTGATGAAAGACCACATCGTCCCGGGAACCTCGTGCATCGTGCATTCACGGATTTCGATGGCCCTTCTAAACGAAACCCCGAATTTCAATTCGTGGGATCCGGCGAAATCCTCGAGGAACGTCGTGCCGTTGGCTTCCACGGAAACGTGCCTTCTCGGATTGTCGTCATCCCATCCGGCGCTTCCGGAATTCCGGTATGTCGCATATTCCCAGAAGGCGGGAGTCTGCGTTTTGGCAAACCGGAACAATCCGGATATCCAGGCCGAAGCTCTCACGTTCAGGAAGACGTTGGAGCTGAAGAAATGGGTGTAAAGAGCGTTGATGATGTGGGTATGCGTCGAGATATCCATCGTCGTCGCCTCCGTGTCATACATGGAGGCATATCCGTTCTTGTTGAGGCTGTCGGAATACCCGTAGGAAATGACGAACTTGTTGTCTTGATTCGGCTGGAAGGTCAGCTTGAGATAAGGATACGGCCTCGTATCGCCGACGGGGACTTGTTTGCCGGGAGTATCGTAAGGGAAACCGGCCACGTAAGAACGGCTTTGGAAAAAACTGACGTTGGCGAAAAACCAAAGCTTGTCCCTGATGATCGGGCCGCCGAGGCTGAGGCCCGGCTCGATTTCATAATCGAAGCCGCTGATTTGTCCCTCGAGGGGCGTTCCATTCGTGTTGTTGGATTGGAAATTTTTCCCCCGGTAAAACAGATCCACTTTGCCGTGGAATTCGTTTCCGCCGGACTTGCTGACGACGTTGACGACGGCTCCTCTGACCTGGCCGTATTCGGCCGACAATCCGCCGCTTTGGATCGAGACTTCTTCGGCAATGTTCAGGCTGAAGTCATTGGCCAACATGCCGATCGTCGAGTCCGTGACGTTGACGCCGTCGACGGAATAGGCGTTGTCCCGGACCGTGGAGCCGTGGGCCGTGCCCGCCGTCACTCCAGGCGTCATGTTGAACAACGTGTCGAGGTCCCTGGACGCCGGAATGTTCGCCACGAAATTCGTGTCGAGAGTCGACGTCTTGGTCGTGCTTTGCCTGTCGACAGTCGGGGAGAGGCCGACGACGACGACTTCCTCGCCGATCGCGGCTTCGGCCATATCGACATCGATGGCCGACGTAATGCCCGCATTCACAATGATGTCTTTCCTGACCGTCGTGTTGAATCCCGTGATTTCGCATTTAATTTCGTATGTCCCGGGATTCAATGAGGGAAACCTGGCGACGCCGCTGGGGTTGGTCACCCGGTCCATTCTCGCCACGACCATGTCCGGAGACGTGATGGTCACCGTAACGCCGCCAAGCGGAACGCCGTCTTTATCGACGACCGTGACGGTGATTTGTCCCGTTTGGCCGATCTGGCCGAATCCGAACGAAACGGCAAGAAAGGCCAGGGCAAGGACAGCGAAACACTTTTTCATCTCAACCTCCTTGAAAAATATGGCATTAGAGATTTTTGTGTTGCCTTTAGAAAACCGGTAGCCTTTCGTGGCTGTTTTTAACGGTCTTGTCATTAAGAAACTCAATGTCGAGTTTTTCCGAGGGAGAAATTCCTCCAAAATTTAGGGCCAAAAGAACGACCTCTTTCGGCCGAACAGGCCGGCCTTGACTCCATTTGGGGCCCCTCTTCAGACAATACAAACAAGTTTTTCCTGCTTCGATATATCAGGTAGATATATTACACGCAATATATAGCATATATTGTGCCAAATACCAGAAATGCTTAATAAATATTAATTAATTTAATATCAATAAGATAATAAAGATGAAAAAGTTAAAATGATAAATGCGGATTCAAAATTTTGTATAATATTCAAAATTTTGAATATCGTCCGGCTGCTCGGTGGCCTCACGAACCGATGACTTTTGATGTCGGAAGATGCTTCCGTTAGCGTATAGATCTTGAAGAGATCCCCCAAGATCCGGCGGAGAGGGATCGTCTTTTATTTGATCGTCTCGAGGATTTTCCTCACGGAATCGGCTTGAGGATCATCCGGCGATAGGGCTAGAAATTTTTTCAGATGCTCCGCGGCGGAAGACATCTCGCCCTGGTTGAGAAAAGCATAGCCCAATTTCAGCTCATAAAGGCCGAAATCCGGCTTCAGCTGAATCGCGAGCTGGTAATAGCGGATGGCCTCGTCCACGCGCTGGTTGCTGAAAAGAAGCTCGGCCAGATTAAAGGGGACGGCCGGATCAACGGGCGGCGTCAATTCGATGGCCTTCAGGTAATAGGCGCAGGTTTGATCGAAAAGACCTTGATCCTGATAGGTCTCGGCCATGGCCACGTAAATATCCGCCAATCTCGCCTCGACTTGGGCGACGGCCGGATCCGCCTTCAAGGCTTCCTCGACTTTTTGATATTCGGCGATCGCCTCCGGATACTGTTTGAGCTTGGCCAGGGTTTTAGCCAGATTGACCCGGGCGAGGTAGAGGTCGGGGTGACTCTCGACGAATTCCTTGAATAAGGACATGGCTTCCGCGTATTGGCCCGCCTCGAAAAAATCGGACGCTTTCCGGATCGTTTCGCGATCCGCCGGATTGTCCAGTCCCTGAATGGGGCGTTGCTCGATTTTTTTCAGGACGATGTCCTGATCCGGATTGCGGTTCGCTCCAGAGAGAAAAACCTGGGCCCGGCCGGTCTCGTAACCCTCCTTGGAAAAGGTGAAATCGAAAACGTCCTTGGAGAATCCCATCATCGCCCATTTACCCTTTTGATTGCTGAGGGTTTCTCTTTGAAAATGATAGCTGGTCGATTTCATGAGGATTTTCACATCGGCCAGGGGGCGATTCTCTTCGTCCGTGACGGTCCCCCTGACCCTTCCCGTTCCCTGGCCTTCTTGCCCGGAAAGGGAAGAAACGCCTGCCGCGGCGAGGAAGACCGTAAACAGCACCGCCAGGGTTCTTTTCATGATGGTCACCTTCATTCCAAAGCGTTTTTCTGAAGATTCCATGTTATCAAATTGGATTCCCGTTCTCAAACGAGGGCGGCGCCCGTTGAGGAAAGAGCGTGGAGTGTGTTATTTTGTTTTCATGAAAAACCGTCCGCGCGGCCTCGGTCCGGCGCTCGTTCTGGTCATGTTCGGATTCCGTTTTCCGGCGCCGGCGGTTGCCGTTTCCCCGCAGGCGGATGCCTCAAAACCGGCGGCGGTCTACCGGGAATGGATCGACCTGGTCTCCTACATCATCACTCCGACGGAAAAGGACGTCTTTTTCCGTTTGACCAGCGACCGGGAACGGAATTCCTTCATCAACCTCTTCTGGAATCTGCGGGACCCGTCCAAGGGGACCCCACAAAATGAATACAAAGAGGAGCATCTCAAACGGTTCCAGCACGCGAACCGGTACTTCATCGGATCCTCGCGGCCCGGCTGGAAAACGGACCGGGGAAAATATTACATTCTTCTGGGACCGCCGCTGAATAAAGTCGATGTTTTGACCAACGGATTGCGGCCCGTGGAAATCTGGGAATACATGGGCGATCCGGATCAGGGATTGCCGACGATGTTCCGGATCGTGTTTTACAAGCGCTCCGAGGCCGACGACTACCGGCTCTACGTTCCCGCCGTCGACGGTCCATACGCGCTGCTGTCCAATCCGGAAGCCCAAATCGACCCCGCCGATAACGCGGCCATTCTCTCCAAAATCCAGGAGATCGATTCGACGGTTGCGGAAATCGCCCTGAATCTGATTCCCGGGAATCAGTCCCGCATGTTCAGCCCTTCCCTCCAGGACCAGATCCTGCTGGCGCGGATCGGCGATCTGCCGACTTTAAACATCAATTCTTCCTATGCCACGAACTTCCTGAGTTTCAAGGGATTCGTCGAAACCAGCGCCACCACGAATTATGTCGGAATGACCAGCGACGTGGTCATCCTCAAGGATCCGCGCCTGCCCTTGAATTTCGTCCATCTGGCTCTGCAGCCCGGGCGTCTCTCCGTCGAGCGTCTCGCGGACGGCCGGTATTATTTCAATTTCAATCTGGTCGTCACCCTGAAAAAGGACGACCGCTTCATCCTCCAGTACGATAAAGACTTCCCCGTTTACATGACCCAGGCCGAGCTGGACGGGCTCTTCTCCCAGGGAGTCATCATCGCCGACCGCTTCCCTGTCGTCGAAGGCGAATACAAGCTCATGGCGATCCTCCGCAATTCCGTCAATGATGAAATCGGCTTCATGGAGCGATCGATCAAAATCGTCGAAGGGAATCCGGCCCTTCCCCGGATCTCCGATCCGCTCATCTCCTACGGTCAAGGCGCTGAGCAAACCGACGGCTATGCCCCCTTCAGGATCATGGGCCGGAGCGTGAAGATCGAGCCCAAACAGGTCTTTGGACTCAAAGACGTCATCACGCCGTATTTCCTGGTCGAACGCCGGGAGGCTAAAGGGGACCTTCGGATCAGGATCGAAGTCGAAAGCTTGAACCCCGAAAAGCCTTTTTTCAAGGAGTACGCCGTCCTTCTCCCTTCAGACGACCCCTACTTCCTTTTCCCGAAAACCCTGGACCCTCTCCCCACCGGAGACTACGCTTTGAGAGGGAAGATCATGGGACCGGACGATACGGTCCTCCACGTCCGGAAGAAAATATTTCAAATCGCGCCTCATGCCGACATTCCTCATGCTCCTGTCGTCTCCAAGATCGTCAAAGACAAGGACGCGTCTTATTACTATGTTCTCCTGGCGAAGGAATACGACGAAATCGGCTCGGTGTCCCAGGCAGACGCCGCGTATCGAACCGCCCTGGACCGGCAACCGGTGCCGGCCGATGCCGTCAAGGCCTATGCCGCCTTTCTCTGGAAGCAGGGCCGATATGACGATCTCCTGGCCGCGGTCGAAGCCCTCGAGTCCCGGCCGGAGGAAGCTTTTTCCTATTTCAGCTTGAAAGGACGCGCGCTTTACCGCAAACAGGAATATCACGCCGCCGTCGAAAACCTTCTTGAAGCGAACAAGAGATACGACAGCGACGTCGACACGTTGAATGCCCTGGGCCTGTCTATGATCCGGACGGGAGCAAAAGAGGAAGCCGTCAAAGTTTTAACGGCCTCGCTCAGGCTTCGGGCGGAGCAGCCGGAAATCCGAGAGATTCTTCTCCGGTTGGAAAAGAAGTAACAGGATTTCTTTTCGGAAAGGCCTCCGCGGGCGATATCAACAAAGCCGTTTCAGAATGGTTTGGATATCACTGCCCCGCGTTCACGACGGCGATCCACGAAGATAAAGCTTGCAAAAGAAGACAACGTCGATGAAAAAAATGGGCGATAGAGGATTCGAACCTCCGACTCCTACCGTGTGAAGGTAGTACTCTAGCCACTGAGTTAATCGCCCAGCGGGTCATATTTTCGGCCAATCGCCCTCGAAAGTCAATTTCCCCTGATCCGGGCCGTTTCCGCTATTTTCCCCCGGGCCGCCTCGTTTCCCTCCGCTCCCTTCGCCGCGATTTTGCCTCATTTTTTCCTGATCCCGGCCCTTCTTCCGTCCCCGGTGGAACGTTGACATCCTTCCTTAATCCCTTTATAAATATCGTAGGAATTTGCTTAATGGCCGTCAGGCGCTGTCCTTATTGCAAGGCAATCATCGACGAGTCGCAGAAATACTGCAATAACTGCGGAACCCAGCTTCTTTTCTCCGACGAGGAGGGCGAGGAGCCCATCAAGGGGGAGAAAATCGTCGACGAGGACTTTCCCGAAACGGGCGGCCTCGATGAGCCTCCCGAGCTCATCGACGAGCCGAGGGACGAGGTTGATCTCGACGCGGAGCCGGGCGAGGAGCGGCGGGAAATCGACCTTGAAAAGGTCATCGAGGGAGAAGAGGAAATCGAGGACGAGGCGGCCGCCGAGGATCAATCTTTCGTTGATTTGCGGGAAGCCGAACCCGAGGAAAGCCTCCCCCGAGCGGTTCCCGGGAAGACGCCTGTCATCAAGCTGGAGACGGACGCGACGGGCGGTTTTTCCGAGAACGAAATCAAGTTCCCCCTGAAATTCGAAACGGGCGAGCTTGAGATCCCCATGCCCTCCCATCCGTCGTTCCTTTCGAAAAAATCGGCCTCGGCCAAGGAGAAGAGCGTCGACCTCTCCCGGATTCCGCCGGGCCGGAGGGACCACGACACCAAATTCGAAATCGCCCGGCTGATCGCCGATTTTGAGCAGCGGCGGCGCAATTATACGGCCGAGCTCGGGATCGAGGCGGCCGAGGCCTTCCCCCGGATTCCGTCGGGACGGAGGGGGCGCGACGCGAAATCCGAAATCACCCGCTTGATCGCCGATTTCGAGAAGCGGTGGCGCGACTTCACCACGGAGATCGGGACGGAGGCGGCCGGCGGCCCCTCCCGGATTCCCTCGGGCGGGAAGGACCGCGACACGGAAATCGAAATCACCCGCCTGATCGCCGACTTCGAGCGGCAGTGGCGCGACGTTTCATCGGAGATCGGGACGGAGGCGGCGGATGCCCTTTCCCGGATTCCCTCGGGCGGGAAGGATCGGGACTCGAAAATCGAAATCACCCGCCTGATCGCCGATTTCGAACGGCAGTGGCGCGACTTTACCTTGGAGCTCAGGACGAAAGCCGCCGGCGCCGCTTTCCGGGTTCCCCCGGGCGGGCGGGATCGCGACGCGAAATCCGAAATCACCGGACTGATCGTCGATTTTGAGAAGCGGTGGCGGAACTATGCTGCCGAGTGCGGGGCCGAGGCGGCCGATGACCGGGCTTCAAGGGGAGGAGAAGCCGCCGAGGAGCCGGTCGTCCCTCCAAGGAGGGCGGAAGTCGGCGCTCCGCCGGCCGGCGGACAGATCGAAAAGGAAGTCGAAGCGCCCCGGGCGGAGCCGGCGGGGGATTCCGCCGCGGAATACGAATTCGGCCGTCCGGACGAAGCCTCGGCTCCCCCGGCCGAGGAGACGCCGGAGGAGGAGCCGTCTTCAACCGATGACCGTCTGCCGTTCCTGGCCGGAAGCTTGAAAAAAGCGATCGCCGAGGGGCTGACCGCCGGCTTGGAGGCGGATGACGGCACGCGGCACCCCGTTTTTACCACGAGGGATCTTGAAGAGGAAATCGGACCGCCGAAGCCGCCGAGTCCGCCTCTCGTGGAAAAGGATCTCATCATCGAGGAGCGAAGCGTCGAAGACGTCGCCGCGGAAGCGGCGGAGGACGCCGGTCTTGTCCCCGAGGAAGCAGCCGTCGCCGAGGCGGAAACCGCCGGCGAAAAGCCGGCCGAGATGTCCGGGTTTCTTCAGACCGGGGAGGAGGCCCTCCGTTCGGGCCCGGTACGGGAAACGGCCGAGCCGGACTGGGAATCGGGCAAGACTTCAGTCGCCCTGGAAACGTTTTTTCCTCCGGCGCCTGAGGGAAAGCCGGAGGAAAAACTCTTCGATACGGAAGACGCATTCGCGCCGCTTTCGACGATAGGGTTGCCGGAGTCGGTGCCTTCCGTCTCGCCGCCCCTGTCTTTTGAAATCCCGGTCTCTGAGGACGAGATCGAGCGGGAGCTCGAGGCGATCGCTCCGCGCCGACAGCCCGAAATTCCGGAAAATCGTCGTCCGGAATCCCCCGCCGTTGAGGTCGAGGAAGAAGCCCGGGGCGGATCCTTTCTCGAGGAAGCGGGAGAGAAGGAATCCGAACAGGCCCCCGCCGTCCCGGAAATCGGGGAAGCGAAGGCGCCCGCGCGCGCGCCGGTCGTCCGGCTGGGATTTTTCCGGCGGATCAAAGCAACGATTTTCGACCTGCTGGTCGTCGGGCTTTTCTGGGTGGTCGCGACCGTCCTGGCCGCCCATTTCATGTCGACGCCGGTTCTCGACCTGATCGCCACGGCCGCCGGACCACTGGCGATCCTCTACGCCGTCCTACTCGGGGTGTATCTTTTCCTCTTCCTTTTGTTTTTGGGAGAGACGCCCGGAGGGCGGCTGGTGACGCCCCGGAATTAAGCGCCGGGGGCCCGCTCTTCGCCGAACCGGAATTCCGTCCCGAGAAACCGTTCCCTGGCCTTCGGGTTCGCGGCCAGCCGGGCGGGCGTGTCCATCACCAGGATCTCCCCGTCGTCGATGAGGTAAGCCCGGTCGACGATCTGGAACGTGTCCCGGACGTTGTGGTCCGAGAGGATGATCCCGATGCCCCGCTCCTTCAGGCGGAGGAGCGTTTTTTGGATCTCGCGGATGGTCAGCGGATCGATTCCG
>Ga0116184_10003039_pt1 | contig 14092 bp, 17 predicted proteins | sample AD_JPNNA5_MetaG_FD_89886 | JGI IMG/M metagenome (GOLD analysis project Ga0116184, IMG submission 89886) | Active sludge microbial communities of municipal wastewater-treating anaerobic digesters from Japan - AD_JPNNA5_MetaG | ecosystem: Engineered > Bioreactor > Anaerobic > Digestate | place... | reverse complement strand
ATACTATCGAAGTCACACCGACAAAAGAGAAACCTAACATCACTCTGGATTTCAATTTCACCGAGATGCGGATGGAAGACAAGATCAGGAGGTTCCTTGAAGAGCTTTTAAAAAAAATCTTCAGGTTTAAATAAACCTACAACCTTTTATACAACAAATTTTATATTATTATTGGTGAAAATATGGTAACGCTTGATGTCGACACCATCCTGACAGTTCTCGCGCTCCTCGGGACAATGGTTCTCGGGTGGATTGCAGGGAACGTCCAGTACCAGAAGATGAAAGAACGTCTCCAGAGGTTCACGGAACTCATGGATGAGATTAATTCTGCAGTCTACGACGACAAGGTAACTGAAGAGGAGTTCAGGAAGATCTGGGAAAAGGCAAAAGGGTTCTACGAATCCCTGAAAAACTAACTCTTTTTATGACAGACAGGTTATGTTATTACCATTGTACCGCGTGTCCCGTAAGGAATATTTGTAATTCTCTTCCCAATTCTCTACCACTCCCCAAGGTGAACCATGAAAGTAAACAACAAATGGACCGTTGACGAACAGGCATATATATTCCACATCCAGAACAAGAACCTCATCCGTGACGCGATTGCAACGGAGAACTGCCACAAACTCAAGATCCTGAAAGACCTGGTTATCAACGACGCCTGGTATACCAATGAGAACAACGAAGGCGACCCGAGTAACATGGACGCTTACCGCACGTTGTGGAAAGAATACTGGGATTGGGCAGTCAAAGAGGGTATCCCGCCGTTTGAAAGCCTGTTCCTCGAAAAGGCCGGAAAGAAAGTGTTGTCTCTCATCCGGCAGGATTCGGCATACAGCGAACGGATAGGTGGGGTACTGTTCTTCTTCATCTACAACATGTATGGGTGGAAAGGTAAATCCAAGAAAGAACGGTTACAGATGTTGAGGAACGCCCGCGACTGGTGGAATGCCGAAGACCGGCGTGACCGGACACGTCCATGGATCATGGCTATCTGGAACTGCGTTATCCGTGGGTATGAGAAACGCGAGTTCTGGAGGAAAAGTGTGGATTTCGTGATAGACTGGGTTATCAACAATAGAGAGAAGTTCGTGTTCGACCCGATGTATGACCCACAGAACTGGTTCGGTAGGAAGAAAGGGATACTGAACCTCAAAGTCCATGCAGGGGATGCGTGAATGGACGAGATCCCACCATTTGATCCGGACAGCGTTGACGACAGGCTCATCCAGATGCTTGATTATCTTAAGGTGTTCAACAATAAAGAGATCATCCAGCATCCCCTGTTTGATTACATTGAAGAGAACATGAAATCGTTCAAGGGCCTGAACGAACTCGGTAAAAACCCGAACCTCATGATACTCTGGTACAGGTCAAAGTTCGTTGAAAAGTATGAACCGGATTGGAAATATAAAAACGCTTTTATAAACCAAGAGAGAATAAAATGTATACTGTTCCAATACAATCCGTGGTTCCGTTCACGAATGGGTCACGAGGCGTGGTGGTACGCAAACTACGCTAATCCGAACAGTTACTATATACTGACATGGGAGGAGCATTTTGACCCACGAAAATGGTACAGGCCCGGCGAACGCATCAGGCACCCGAATAATTCAGAAGGGTCAGGACGTCCACGTTCTGACCAACCTTAACTTTTCCTCGTTGGGTACCGGCAGGAAAATCCGAGGGTGCGCTTCTTTTCCCGAAGTGGATAAAGAAAACGAACTGATCCTCGCCGAAGCCCTCAAAGCCGCACTTCCCCATTACATGAAACATCCTATCCTCCACGTTCAGCACTCTGAACGACCGGTAGGTATAGTGGAACGCGCTGAGTTTGACGAGAACGGCGCTCTCTACATTGAAGGCAGTATATTCGATACTCCGGAGAACGATGTTGTCTGGAAAGACATCCAGGAAGGCAAACTCAACAAGTTCAGTATATTCGGAAGGCGCGTTGAAGGTACTCCGGAATGCCAGTTACCACCTAAATTGAGGAAATCCCCGTGTGTTACCCGGGCGTTGGAACTCTATTCTATCAGCGTGGTCGGCGACAACGCGATCAACCCGAAAACGTATCTCGAAGTTGCAAAAGGGGGTGATGGTACGCCGTTTGGCGAATACGAAGACTTTAAAGAATGTGTCTCTCAGAACCAGTCAAAAGATAATCCCGAAGCCTATTGTGCATCGGTGCACAAGAAGATTACAGGCGAATGGCCGTCTGAAAAGGCAGAGCCTGAGCCTGAAACAAAGGCAGAACCAGAAGAGCCCGAGGAAACAAAGGAACCAGTCAAATGCAAGAAATCAGAGTCGGATATATCAGCACGACTGGCAAAAATCGAAGAGACTCTGGCAAAACTTGTCGAATCCGACAAGAAAGTGCACGAAACAATGAAATCGGAGGAAAAAATGGAAGACAAAGAGACCAAAGAACCTGTTGAAAAGGCAGAACCTGTTGAGACGGTAAAGGCAGAACCAGTCCCCACTCCTGACTACGTCGTGAAGGCAGTCATGGAGGACGAGATCCGGAAGTCTATCTCGGAGATCCAGAAGGCGTATGACGCCCGGTTCGAGACCATCGAGAAGGCATATTCCGAACTCAGGGAGACTGTCGAGAAGATGAAGAAAGAGAAGATAGAGAAAGGCGGAAACGTTGTTGTCATCGCCCGCGAGAAAATCGAGGCTAACCCGAGGCTCGGGAACCTTGACATTCTGAAGGAGGTAATCTAAGTGTCAGGAATATACACAGGTATCGTCGAGAAGGCAGGGTTCGGCGCAATCTCGTCTGAAGATGCAAGCCTGTTTGGCGAGATCCATTGGGGGGGAATACCCGACGGAACTCCGGTCAACCTTGCATACGAGACCAAGATGTTGCAGGACAAGTTAAAGAAGGGAGGAATCACCGTTCGTGTCCCGTTACAGGGCAACCCCGTATTCGACCAGGTCATCCGTGATTTCTACCTGAACGACACGTCGTACATGGAGAAATCCGAGTTTGGCGAGTACAAGGCAAAGGTCAACGAGAAACTCGAAAAAGCCGCCCGGGAATATGTCGAGGGTATCGTGCAGAAGGCAGAGTCTACAACGTCTGTTGCAGGCAGTGCACTCATGCACGTGATCGCTGATGAGGCAGTGACTTACCTCTATAAACGTCCATACCCGGTTCAGGCACTCATTCCCGTCGAGGCAAACAAGGGTAAGACTGCATCGTGGGACGTCATCGGACCGTATGAGTTCGGGTCGGCTGCGTTCGGGAGCGAAGACCCGTCGCTCCAGGAATCCAACATCGTTGCCCACAACAGGACAGAGACGATTAAGTACATGTATGCTGTCGGGCGACTTACCAAGGCAGTCAAGCTTGCAGGTCTTGCCCAGATCCCCCCGCGTGACCTGAAGGCTATAAGGATTGATACCGCTCAGGACGCACTCCGTGCACTCCGCGAGAGGGCTATGCTCGGTGTGACCCGTGACGTTACCAGCACGGTGAACGCATTCTCACCGGCAAACACTCTTGAATATAAGGGTATGTATGAACTCATCACTGCCAACACGTCTGGCAACCCCGATACTGGCGACCAGTGTTGGATTGACGTGTCTGGATCTTCTGTTGACACGTATGGTGAGATCATGCAGTATCTCGACAAGACCTATAACTACATGGTCAAGTTCGGGATGCAACCTAACATTGCAATCTGCGATTACCAGACGTTTGGTCTGATCCGCAGGGGACTTGTTGAATACTTCAGGTATAACGGCGAATCTCAGGAACTCATCCCAGGTGTCAGCAAACTCACGTTGACCTTCCCGAACGTCGGCGGTATCTCTCTCGTACCGCACCCGTTCCTCCGAATGTCAACCGGCGCATACGGCAGCATATTCCTCATGGATACCCGGTTGTTTGCCCGGCGCGTTCTCTGGCAGGATACATATGAGGAGCTTGCCAACACCAACACCAGCGATAAGTTCGTGATCTCTGCTGCTGAAACCCTGATTGACAAGTCTGACATCGATGGAACAAGTTCGCTTCACGGCGGGCTGTTCGGGATAACAATCTGAGGTGACGAAAAATGGCATACGCACTTGTATCTACAACCGCAGCAGCAACTGTGGTCGCACCTATCGTGAAGACCGCGGTCTTTACCAAGGCAGCACAGAACGACGCGGTTATGTTTACTGACGAGGCTGGAGTTCTCCCGCTTGAAGTCAGGGTTATCACAAACGCCGCATCAGGATCAAACAACTCTGCCGAAACGTGGGGGTATGGAACTATAGTTGCAAACGGAACTCATGCTGCCGCCGCAACAACAATTGCTTATGACGGTGCTGTCTCCGATGAAAGGTTGTCCGGAGGATATTTCGTGATGAACCCATACACGGGTGAGATCATGTATGTCCAGCAGGACAGCGGGTATAACTCCACGTCGGGTAACCTGACCGTCACCCGTGGCGCTCTCGGGACAACTGCAGCCCAGATCACGGATAACCATTACCTGTTCGTCATGAACGTCCTGACTCTCAATGGAAGCACTACAGGCAAGATCATGATGACTTACCTGAGTCTCGGGCGTGATCCGAAAGGGGAGTGGTTCTAAACCACTTTTTAGGGAGAGTCCGTCATGAGCTGGTTTTACAGGAAGTTCAAGAAAAGCGATGACGATTCCACGGTAACGCTGGAATCGGACTACATTTCCCTTATAGGAGCTCTCACCCAGACAGGGAACGTTACTATAACAGGGAACGAGACAGTCACGGGAACTGCAAGGGTAACCACGTCACCATTGTATCTCGGGTCAGGCACAATGGCTATCGGGTGGGGAACCGTTGTAGCGCCATGGAGTACCGGGGTGTATATCTCGGGAACAACGAACTACGCAATCGGGAGTCTTTACATCAACACGACATACGGAACGGTATATATCAAAACAAACCATGCGAGTACCGCCTGGGCGACAATAAGCAAGTCATAGGGAGGCAATCCCTATGGCATATTTCACCCAGACTGATATAGAACAATACACGGGGTTTGCGTCGTCCGACTTCAAACAGGGCGGCAGCACCATGACTGCTACCCAATGGTCTCTTTACTGCTCAACGGTAGTCGATTTTGTTACCCAACTCGTCAACAGGTATTGCGGGGTCCAGTCGTTTGAACCTCACGAGATGGTTGAATACCGTTCCGGAGTTGGTGCGAAAGGCGACAAGTATACCTATCTCGAAGAAGACACGACGTTCTACCTGTCGGAATACGGGACGGGTATCCAGGCATTTGAAGACATAGGGAGCACAGGGACAGAATACTGGGTTGAACGCACTGCACGGACATCTGCCACGTCCGGAGATTTCACGGTTGCTACACGAAACGAACTCACGATGGTACGGTTCCACAACAACATCCCGCAGGAAGGGTGGAACAACGTCAGATTCGTGTATTGGGGTGGATACCCTGAAGGGTCAGTCCAGATGAACCAGATCCGGTTAATATGCCTCCGGATAGCACGGAACATCCTTCTCGAAAAGAAGAAGACACAGGAATCAACGACAATCAGGCAGACGGGAATCAGAGACTATGCACAGATGTTCGAGTTTACAGACACTATCCTGACCGATGAGATCAAACAGGATTTGCACAAATACAGGAGGCACAGGCTTGGTGGACCATCATGGTGGTGATATGGAAGAACACATGCACCAACAGTTGGAGGCAGACGATCCTGTTACCCGGCGTGAATGTTACCTTCACCGCCAGGTTATCGAGAGACGGGTGGGGAGCGTGGAACGCGATATATTCGAGATGCGGGCTGACATCAAGTCCATGAAAGAGAACATGGAGAAATTCTTCGACTCTCAGGAAGACCGATGGGTCAAACTCTGGTATTTCCTGATCGTCATCGCGTTGCTCGTTGCTGCCGGCAGAGTGTTCGACATCGACAAACTCATGGGGTTGGTATGAGGATACAGGTCAGATATACTATTCCGGAAGAGAGACTTGCAAAAGACAACCTGGACGAGTATATCGACTCGCTCCACGATGCGTTCAGGAGAAATATGGGCGAACAACTCGAACGCTATACCCCTTACCACCACGGAACAATGCAGAGGAGTTGGGTATACCAGCGCATCAACACGAAGACATCAGTTATATCAAACACTACCCCCCAAGCCGGATACCTACAGGGCACGGGATTATGGGGACCGTATCAAAAAGTTATCAGGCCGAGAACAAAAAAGTTTTTCCGGTTCTACTGGAGATATTACGATGCGATATTCGTGAAACGATACGTCAAAGGTATCAACCCACACCGCGTCCACGGGGCTCCGGGCGAGATCTACGATTTCATCGAACGCATGAACACCGCGATAAAACACGGGTATGACAGGACAATGCAGGAGATAGAAGGGTTATGATAACCGCAACTGCGTTCAACTCAATGGTTGACGGGTTGAAAGAACTCATAACAGCAAGTGCAACTGATCTCGGTCTCACGTATCCGCCGAGGATATACGAGTGGGATGAACACCCCGCAATCCCGGCAGAACGCGGGGAACTCCCCGTGGCATACGTTATCCCACTTGTTGAAGACGGGGATTCGATTGATCTCCTCATGGGCAGTCCTGAAGGGAAACACACGTTCTCCATGACAGTTGTCTGTTATTACAAAGGCAACGAAGATAACCGGACATCAATCCAGTCAGACCTGAGGACGTGCCGCAACTATGCGTATGCGTTCCGTGACATATTCCGATACCACGGCGACTATTTCGGTAGTACTACAGGCATGGCCCATATCAAGAAGATCAAGTATGATTTCGGGTATTGGTTACCACCAGGGGGGATGCCAACCATCCATTTCTGGGTTGCAAAGATGACATGCACGACGATCGTATGAAATTATATAAAGTATTTTATATTAATCTATCATATAGGTTAGAAAAGGAGGAACTATGACCAACTATTCGTGGTTTGCAAACTCGGCAAACCTGACACTTACCATTGGGGGAACCCCGATTCCGGTTGCAGCACTCAGGAACGTGAGTTTCACACCTCACTTCGAGACTGCTGAACTCTATGGTATGGAGTCACTGCTGAGGCAGGGAGTCGCTAAGTACCAGCACTCTGTGGATGTGAAATGTGAATTCGCCATGTGGGATACCGAGAACGATTACGTCCTTAACAGTGTCCTTGCAGGCGGTTATTCGACAACGGCAACAACTCTCGATACCGGGTGTGCCCGTGCAAAATGTGCGTTGTTCAACATTACCGCAACCGTATACGATACAACGTGCGCTAAGAAACTCACGGCAACCATCTATGACGTGTACTTCAACGACGTGCCGTTTGAACTCCGTGAAAACGAGTTCATCTCAAGAAGCCTTGCCGGAAAAGGCAAATTAATGCAACTTACATACGCAAACGCATAAACAGGTACAGGGTGTATAACGTGGTTCTCACAGAAGACCGCATCAAGAAACTTGACGAAATGGTGTCTCAGGACACAGAGTCAAACGAGGAGATCAAAGCGCTCCTCACGAAGTTCAAGACCGCACCGCGCGAGATCGAGGTGTTCGGCATTAAACTCAAAGTCATCCCGACGATCCCGCGTAACCTGCGGAAAGAGATCGCTAAGTTCGAAAGCATGTATAACGACATCGAAGCGACGGAAGAACACACATACCGGATACTATCGAAAATCTGTGTAGACCCACCGTTCAATTCACCTGAAACGTGGGAGTATCTCGACGAGAAGACAGGAACCGTCCCTGAAATCATGCGTGAGATATTCAACGAGGCTTATAACCTGGAGAAGAAGATCAAAAAATTTCGCGGAGAGTGATGATGGACAGTTCCTCCTTTATGTATGCAGGTTGCTTGGCAGGACACCATCCGAACTCAACCTGACAAACGAGGAAGAATTGTTCTTCATTGCCGCAATCAACGAAGAGTTCAGGCGTAAACGGTAGACAATGGGCGACCTTGACCGCAAGATAGAAGTCTCGTTTGAGCTTACGGGAGAAGAAACGGTAGAGGAAGCCATCAAGAAAATCAACGATTACGTCAAGAGCACCAACATCGAACTCGACAGAGCCCGTAAGAGAAGAACCGAAGAAGAAGAATTAGCACGTATAGAAGAGAGACGACGTAAACTCGAAGAGAAAGCGTTCCGCGATGCGGCAAAAGGATACAGGCAATCTCACGGGGCCCAGGTAAAACTCAACAAGGAAGCACAGAAAACCGCCGACCTGTTCAGTTCTCTTTACAGAGCTCCTGCCAAAGTCAAACCGTATAAATCGTTTGGTGTCACGAAAGATATTGTTGATGCAATGACACCAAAATACCTCGGCACAGAAATGATAGATGCCGCAGCAAAAATCCGGAAGTCCACGATGCAGGAGGTCGCGTCCCGCCAGAAGAACGCCGAATGGCTTAACAAACTCACGTTCGGATACAAAGAATACCGGAAATTCCTGACTGGCGTTCTCATCGACCTGCACTGGTTACGTATCCTCGGTGCAAACTCTAAGATTGTCTCTGCAAACATCCAGATGCTTGGAGACGCTATAGGATATGTCATCGACATGATCCTTCTCCCAATGTTACCCGCAATGATAGAATTAACGATGTGGATCATCAGGTTTGGTGACTGGATCGCATCGTTGCCTAAACCGTTCAGGAACCTCATTACCGTTATAGGAGCGTTTATTACCGGCTCAATTGCTATTGCTACTGTTTTGGCGTATGCGACATCTGCAATCCTTGCATTCACAACAGCATTAAACACAGCGACTGCAGCAGTTTCTGGAAAGGCTGCTGCTGAAACCGCTGGTGTATTAGGTGCTGGTGCTGGTGGGGGGATGCTTGCTCGGTTTGGGGCTCTTGCAATCCCTGTAATACTTGCAACTATAGTCGCATGGATAGGACAGGGTGTGTTAAATGCGTATGCAGATTGGGTCAAGAGTAACAAACCCATGTATGAAGGCGGGGGAAAAGGAGCAATATCAACTGCTGGGTCATGGACTGGGGCCAGCGGATTTGAGGGTTCCAGAAAACCCATCATTGACCAAATCCTCACAGGAGAGCCTGTAAAATTGTTCCAGGAAGGCGGTGTCGTCACAAAACCCACACTTGGTATTTTTGGTGAAGCAGGTCCTGAAGCGATCATCCCCCTAAACGAGATTGGTAATATAATGGGTCAAATCTTCGGTGCTGGTGCAGGGATTACGGATACACTCAGTAAAGCCATTCAAGGTGGTGCAGGGGGGTTTGTTGGTGGTCTGACAACCGGAGGGAAAGGCGGCGCAACAGAAGTATTTGCAAAAGGTATATCATGGTTACTCCTTGCAATTGATACCGGGTTCAAAGCAACAAACGAACTCCTTGCCGGCATTCTTGGGTTGATCCCGAACATAGGGAAGATCATTCTTGGTGGAGCTGCGAACATAGGTGAACTCTTCCTGAAATGGTTAACTGATTCATTAGGGAAAGCCGGGGAACTCGGTAAGAAGTTATTAGATGCTGTCATCAAGTGGATTGTTGATGGATTAGGAAAAACATACAATATTGCTAAAGAACTGTTTGATAAGGTTGTTAAATGGATTGCAGATGGGCTCAAGAAAGCATACGATATTGCAAAAGAATTATTTAATAAAGTTGTTGAATGGTTAAAGAAAGGTCTGGAAACAGTATACGATATAGCCAAAACGGTATATGATACTGTTACTGAATGGATAAAGAATGGGTTTGCAACCATATTTGATTTTGCCACAAAGGTCTTCCTGATTGTTGTAGATTGGATTAAGAGTGGGTTCGTCTCTATACTTGACTTTGCCACAAACGTTTTCTGGATTGTAGTAAACTGGATTAAGAACGGATTCGTTACAATCCTTGATTTTGCTACAAAACTTTATGAAATCATTGTTGATTGGTTTGGAAAAGGACTGGCAACGATACTTGACTTTGCTACCAAACTTTTCATAATGATTACCGGATGGGTTTCAGAAGGTTTGAAAACGCCAGTCGAACTTGCGGTTGCGTTGTTCAACACGGTTAAACAATGGGTAAAAGACAGCCTCCCTGCGTTACCAGACCTTGCAACGGCGATTAAAGACCTTATCATAGAGTTCGCAAGGGGGATACTCAAAGGCACACCCGGTGTCGGAACTGCAATTACTATAGGGGAAATAATTACCGGGCAGCAAGGGAAAACAGAGAAGAAACTAACAAAAACAATTCCTGCCCACAACGAACGTGGTGGTATTGACGGGTATTGGTATTACTATAGTGATGGGACGAGGGAATATGTAAAAAGTGGGTCTTCAAGTTTTGGAGGGGGTGAGACTGGAGGCAGAACAGAGTCAACAGGATCAACGTCAACAGGGGAGACTGGGGGAGAACCCACTGGAACCGGCAACATCATAACCGCAGCAAACACATTTATAGGGAAGGTTGGAGAGACTCTCAAGAGTGGTGCAGATACTATTGTTAATGGGGTTACCAACACTGCAAAAACTTTTGGTGACACTGTAGTCAATACCGTGACAAACGTTGCAAACACAGTTAAAGACATAGGGAATACCGTTATTACAGCCGCTTCAAATGTTGTTAATACCGCAGTAACAACAGCATCGAATGTTATTACGACGGCTGCAACCGCTGTTTCCGGGGTTATCGGTGGATTGTTCTCTGGTATCCCGAAACTCCAGGAAGGCGGGTATGTTATGTCTGAAGGTCTTGCGTTCCTCCACCGGGGTGAGACTGTTGTCCCCGCACAAGTATCCAAAGGGGCTGCAAGTACCCCACAAATCGTGATTAACAACCCGACATTCCAAATCTCTGGCAGGACTGACAGGGAACTCTTCGAGAACTTCCTGAGAATGTTAAAGACTGAAGGAGCGAGGATGGTATAATGGACATTAAATTAAAAGTTGGCGTGACCGGAGGATGGCTTGAATATACTCTTTCCCCTGGATGTACTGTAAGTAGAACACTTACAAAAGATTTTCGCGTAATCCAGATTCCTGGAGAACAAGCAAAAATATGTAACCTCGGTCGTGTAGATTCTGATATTATCCGGGTTGATGGGAAAGCATCGTACAACAATTGTGCAACAGAAACGGGTATCCCAGCAGTAAGTGTGTTCACGATTGCTGAAAATGTTATAGAATCAAGTGTCAATACTTACTCTGATTATTTTGTGTGGGGAGATATTGAACACGAAGGTCGTATTAAAAACATTTCATTTACCCAGAGATCGGGTGAAGGGGATCTTATAGATTATTCGATCACGTTCCAGATAGGTACTGCAACTGCAACAACCGGATAGGATCTGACCATGATAACCGGAATTGTATACGCCAACAACACAGCATATTACGAGGGCAACAAGATATTCAATCTTACCTTCAAGAAGAAGAAGAACCAGGTTGGCACGTTCAGTTTCAAGGCGTATGCACTCGATTCCACGGATCTTAACAACATCAAGGAACGCAACATTGTCCAAATTCTCCTGAACGGCAAAGTCATGTTTGAAGGGTATATCCGGAAAGTCAAGTATGATAGGTATAACATGATGTGGGATGTTGAAGGCGAATCGCTCGAAGGCATCCTGAACACCATAAACACGTCTAACCCAGTGACGTTACGGATGGGATACAATGGTGACTTGATGACAACAAAAGAACTTGTGCGCGAGGTTATGTTCAGGTTAGCAGGAATCAGACCAACAGGACCAAACGGATGGTCTATTACCGGAGATGACGGCGTTCCCCTATTCTTTTATCGTGTTGAACAACGAACGGTTCTTGACCACATTGCTGCATTGGCACGGTTATCCAATTATACGTTCAGGTGTTATCTGAAATGACACAGATTAAAGGTAGAGTAACTGCAACGGTTGTTGAAGCGAGTGGAGTACCCATAACAACATCTACCCCGATTACCAATGGAGATTTCGAAACTGGAACTACGTCGGGGTGGACTACATACACATACTATGATGGTTCAGTATCGGTTACTCCTGAAGCAGCACATAGTGGAGGTTATGGTGCTAAACTAACTGCAACAGCTATAAGTGTCCCAATATACAACGGGTCAGAAGCATATCTCAGGCAAGATTTATCATTATCAATTTGTGATTTTGAGAGTATTGATATATGGTATAAAATTCCATATGTAAACGCTCCAGACGATAAAGCAGGATTTATAATATACATAATATATGAAGGACCTGATGTGTAAATGAGCAGATCTTATCATATGGTTGTTGCCTCTTTGAGCCAGTGTGACTGGCAAAAAGTAACGATAACAAAACAAGACCTACTTGATATACTTGAAACATTGAGTCCGGAGGAACTTATTAATCCTCTGGACCCCCTCGCTAATATAGAGGCAATAGTTATATCCGCTCAATTAGTGAGGGAAACTGAGGAATATCCTTCATATTATGGGATCACTGCATATGTTGATGATATTGTTATTAATACAACAACTTCTACATGTGGTAATCGCATTGATCATATTTACATCTATGACGAGACAAAATCATGGACTCCCGGAATGCTTACTGGGGGGAATTTCTATCTCAAGAGCGGTAAAGTCAGAGGGTATTCAAGTGACATTTTAGATAACGGCACAAACTATATTGAAGTCCCTACAACATGGATTAATATTGTTAATAATATTACGTCTGGGCCGCTTGGGGTATATTGTTTTGAGAACCAGATATTCCAGTCAGGAGACCTGACCGGATGGGATGTCTATAATGAAACGTCACCTTACGATACAGGCACTGTTGTTATAGGGTCATCGCCACCACCTCCTCAAGCGACATACTTCGCAAGCATCTATCATAATACTGATTTTGAAGGCTGGGCGTACACGACATCAATTACAAATAATTATCCATTATTCAATGCATACCCTACAAACGTTTCTTTTTGGTTACAGGTTCTTGAATTAACTTACGATGCCAAAGTTATAGCACATGTTTATACAGAAAGTTCAACAATTATCCCTGCCACCCTTCTCGTGATAAATCCAGGAGAAGTAGATAATTTATGGCATTATTATACCCTTGATATTCCCGATCCATCCGAAATAATTACTTCAGTTAAGTTCATGGCATATATTTATGATAGTGAATATGGTGGGGGGGTAAGTAATTTTAAAGTTGCAGGACTTGATTTTGGAGATTCTATTACAGGAACGCCATATTCATATCTCCCGGGAATCGGGGACGAATATCTCATTTCTTATACTCCTACAACGTGGTCTACAGTTACACCTACAGTGGTTATAGGAAACGTTGAATGTGGTGCAAACGTGACAACCCTTACTTCAACGTGGTATGGAGACGGTGATTTTGTCTTGGAGTTTTCCACGCAGAGCAATCGGGATTCGGGATATACGTGGCGGATCGATGAAGATGTATTCTATGCAGATACGAATGTAGACTATTCCCGTATCGCGTCAATGATAAAAGGGAGGGGATCAAAACTCTGTGGTGGGGAAATGGTATCAATTGTTGGCGATTCAACGTATGAACTTATTGTCTCTACCATCGGGGATACATTCCTGAGAACTGCTGCGTCTGCTGGATCAGACCATTTCTATGTCTACGACAACACGCATTTTGGAACCGCGCATGGATATGGAGATCACTATATCCTTTGTATTGGTGTTGCTACAAATATGGAGAGAGTGGAGGTATCCGCAACAGGGGCTGATGGATTTTGCCAGATATGGCCCTGCGGTACATTGGCGTATGGTCATGGTCCGTTGGAACCCGTTCTAAATGAAGGGTGTTTCTATGCTACCGGAACAAAAGAACAAGTAGATAACTTTATTGAAGCGTTTGATAGTATGGGGTCTTGGAGAGAGGTATATGTAGGTTATGAACAAATTACTCTTGACTACGATATACCCAAATATACACGGATAGATGATAATACCATCCAACTATTCATAGAAGGGTTCAGATATTACTATAGTATGGTAAAGTATCCACATGCTCCAGGGGCCCCTGTATTTCCTGTCTATTACCCCGGATACCCTACACATAACCCTGATAGTCTTGTAGCAAGATATGGGCATCGTACAGGT
>Ga0116184_10003038_pt1 | contig 14095 bp, 17 predicted proteins | sample AD_JPNNA5_MetaG_FD_89886 | JGI IMG/M metagenome (GOLD analysis project Ga0116184, IMG submission 89886) | Active sludge microbial communities of municipal wastewater-treating anaerobic digesters from Japan - AD_JPNNA5_MetaG | ecosystem: Engineered > Bioreactor > Anaerobic > Digestate | place... | reverse complement strand
TCAAGGACTTTCTGTCCCAGCTTGAGCAGAATGTCGAGGTTGACCCGCGCTTCATCGCGTACATCGGACATCCTGCCGGCAAGATAGATTTCCGGACGTATTCCGCGCACGAGGCCCGCGCATCAAGCTGTCTGGAACGGGCGGCTGTAAAAAAGCGCTCCGGAGGAGGCATATTATTGTTTGCCCTTATCCGCTTCCCGCTGTTTCTTCTCGAACCACGCGTCTATCCTGTCCGCAATCACTTCTTTCGCGTACCTGCTCGGGGAAGAAACCAGAACATCGGTCGAACCGTTATCTTGCGGGACGAAGAATATGCCCACGGGTGTCGTATCACTTTCGCTCACATAGAACGCAAGCATCTTTTTCTTATCGCTGCGCGCGTATATATACGCCTTGATATCAGCGAGCAGCTCCTCGACCATCTCCTTACATTTCGCCTGATCCAGGGGATACGTCTTCCTGAAGGCATTTTCTCTGTTATCCTCAAGTACCTTCGTCGATACCCCTGCAAGGCCTTTGCCTGTTTCCGTCACGGCCGCGCAGCCCGCGGCAATACAGGGAATCAGAAGGGCCCCCGCAATGCTTGATAAAAACCGCTTTCGCATGCTTCCTCCTTACGTTATCAATTGTTTTATCTTATCAATATGGCGGCGTGCCTCTTCTTCTCCGCGACTTGCGAACTCCTCGGATTTATGCAACGCGAGCCAATGCAGGCCCGAGAGGTTAGGATGCAGGACCACATCCGCAAGCTGCGCCTCTTTCTGGGCAACCTCCGACTGCATAACCTCAAAACTCGAGAATATGAAATCAAGGATGTTCGTCTTGAACTGCTCCTTTATGTACCGCTTCAAATTGAACCACTCCCTGCCGTGGACGCTGGCAGGATCCTCATTGAGGTCATCCTTGACCGATTCGTACTGCCGCCTGATATCCTCCCGCGAAGGGGTGACATTCACCGCTATGACTCGCTTGACACCCATTTCTACGAGTGGCTCGGTCGGTAACGGGCTCAAAACGCCGCCGTCGAACAGCATCTGGCCCTTCATCTTGAAGGGCATGAATACCCCGGGCATGGAACAGCTCGCCATGATGGCATCCACAAGTGTCCCCCGGTCAAGGACGAGCGTCTCTCTACGCTTGACGTCCGAGGCCACGATCTTGAGCGGTATCCGGACGTCATAAAATGTCAAGTTGCCGAGGTATTTCTTCAGGAAACCGTACAGTTTGTTGCCCTTGATGAAGCCCTGCAGGGGCAGCGTGAAATCAAGGAGGTTAAGGATATACTGGGGCTGGCGGAATTCCTGCGTTATGCGCAATATCTCGGCGCTTGAGCGGCCTGTCGCCCAGAGGCTCGCGATGACCGAACCGATGCTGGCCCCGGAGATGACATCAATTGGTATTTTTTCCTCTTCAAGTACCTTCAGGACGCCGATATGGCACAGGCCGTATGCGGCTCCGACGCCCAGTGCCAGCCCTACCAGACAGTCCCCTTCCTGCCGCGCGATCCTGCGTATCACCTTCGAGTAGGGCGACAGCGGATCATCAATGACGGCCCTGCCCGCAGCACGCGCCTCGATAGGAGGAAGGCTCGCGAAGACCTCCTGGCCGAGAAGTTTCAGCGTATCCTCTGAGCTGATGCGCGACTGCCGCGTCGCGTTAAGGACTACCTTGATCTTCGAAACGGGAAAATGATACTCCTCATCGAGGGTCTTTGCGAGTATCCGGGTGGAACGCAGGTCGATCGGACGGGGGCTCGTGAGGATGTGAATGATATCCGCCTGGTTGAGTATGTTCAGCACCGCCTGCTCGCGCGTTGACGGCAGATCTATGATGATAAAATGGTATTCGTTGACGAGGCGGCTTAAGATCTCGACTACGGTCCTCTGCCAGGAAGGATCGTCGTGCGCGTAGGTCACGTAAAACAGGTCGATGCCAAACTTGTCCTTGAGTATATATTCCTTGAACTGCGCCGGGCTCGTGATCTTGCTGGAAAGGTTGAACACCCGGTAGGACTCCCTCATGCCCAGGACGCGGGGCAGCCGGTGTATCTTTTCGGGAGGGCATATATCCAGGATAAAAACGCGTTTATGCGCCTCACGGCTTATGCCGAAGGCAAGATTCGACGCGTACACAGTCTTGCCTGCCTGCGGATAGGAGCTCAAAACCGAGATGATTGTGCTCTCGAAAACAGTCTTCTGGTTGATATCCTTGTGCTTCAGGCGGCGCGACAAAGCCCTGCCGAGCTCGATGGCAAGCTGGGGTACCCTGCGCAGGACCGTTTCAAAATCCTCGACGCTGATCGCTAAAAGCAGCGCGTCGTTGATCGCGCGCGCTGTGACGGAGTGGGGCTCCCCGGTGAGGCTCGAAATGACGCCGAAATACTTGCCGCGGTGCAGGTGTTCCAGCGTGGTCTGCTTGCCGTATCGGTCCTGGGTGGATACGGCGACCCTCCCGCGGATTATGCAATAAAAAAAAGAGGGCGCGGACCCTTCTTTATAGATGACCTGACCTTTCCTGAACTCCAGGAACCTGGACCTCTGCCTGATTAATTTTTGCTGGTTAGGCAGGAGTCCGGCAAAAAGCGGTATCTCTTTCAGGATGTAATCGTAGCCGAGCGTGCCTTTCATTCAAGAAGGTTGGTCGAGCAGACTTTTGAATACTGCCTGGCGCTATCCCGTATTGTCCGCGCGCCCGTGGCGTAATCTATGTCTATCAGGCCGAAGCGCGGGGTAAAACCCTTATCCCATTCGAAATTGTCCATCAATGACCAGTAAATATAGCCTATCACAGGGACCCCTTTCTGGACCGCCTCGTGTACCCTTTCAAGATGCTGCCTGATGAACTCCCAACGCAGCCGGTCATCCGCCGTGCAGATACCGTTTTCTAGGATGAACACAGGCAGCCGGTACGCGCGCAGCCGCATGAGTATGTCATAGAGCCCCTTCGGATATATCTCCCAGCCCAGGGAATTCTTAGCCAGCGTATCGTCATGATGGCGGCAACCGTCGAACATGAGGCCGCTTATCGACCAGCCGTCGGCATGGACGAGGGTACGGCTGTAGTAGTTGACGCCGATATAATCCAATGCCTTATGGCGGCGAAGCACTTCGAGAATATTGTCGTTGACGATCTTGTTCCTCATCCATACGCCAAGACGGTCGCGGATGCGCGAGGTGCAGGCCACATATGCCGGCATATGATGGGCGATGCTGACAAGCGGCGGTATAAGGCCGCGTTCGGCGTATATGCGATGGATTACGCGGTATGCCGAGATGTGGCCTCGGATGAAGTTGCTTCTGGCTTTCAGGGCTTTAGGGATGGACCTGACATTGGGAGGCCAGGTCCCTGCGATGAAGCCGTAGTAGAGATAGATGAGCGGCTCATTGATCGTCACCCAATAGGTGACACTGCCGGCAAGTTCTGTGACAATCCTTTCCACATACGCGCAGAAATATTCGACGGCGCGCGGACCGGCCCAGCCGCCCTGTTGTGAGAACCACAAAGGACAGGTAAAATGGTGCAGGGTCACGACCGGTTCAAGCCCCCGTTCACGCAGAGCGGCAATGACATCGCGGTAATGCGCTATCGCCGAAGCTGAGAATTCGCCTCGACGCGGCTCGATGCGGCTCCATTCTACGGAAAAACGATGGCAGGTATGCCCGAGGGATTTTGCAAGGTTAAAATCCTCCAAGTAGCGGACGTAATGCATGCAGGCGGCCAGCGACGGCTCCCTGCCTCCTCCCTGCTGCTCCCATTGCCACCAGTCGTTCTGCGTGTTATTGCCTTCGACCTGGTGAGCGGCAGTGGCTGCGCCCCACAGGAATTTTTCAGGGAATTGCATCATAGTGTGTATTATACCACCGACAAAAAAAAATCCCAACATTTCTGTTGGGATCTGAAATAGAAAAATAGCCGATAAAGGCGTGTTCCACCTTCATCATACTCGGCAACCCAGCCACCATATCACCCGCGCGCTCGCCGGAGAGCCCGCACCTGCAATGCACCCCGCGGCAGGCGGCTGACGTAGGTCTGAGGCTTTGCCCCGCACTTCAAGCATGCCAAGTTACGGGGTCCCGGATTAGTCAGTTTTCGAGTCTGCTCGGCCCGGGACGTCCCCCGATTTCTCGAGGTTTGCCTTTATCGGCCAGAATAAGTATAGCACAGAACAGACTTTTTTCAAGGACGCGATCTGCTTTCTAATCCGCCATCTGTCCTGCGGGCAGGGCCTTGTTCAGATATTTGCTCAGAAGTTGCCAGGTCTTCGGCCCGACCTTACCGTCAACTACAAGGCCGTTCGCCTTCTGGAACGCTTCGATGGCGGCCTTTGTCATTGGCCCGATCTTGCCGTCAATTGCGCCGAGATAGAAATTGGCGTTCTTTAAAGCGGTCTGGATCTCTGTCGCCTGAGGTTGATAGGGGCCTGACGGAGGCAGCGATTCCAGCCCTTCTTCCGCGCTTTCCATGACGCTCGCGACCGGAGTTGTAGCGGTCGGCACTGGCCGGGAAGATGCGGGAGCTGACTGCGTTGAAAGCCTGTTCAGGTCCTCGGGAGACATCGGCTGCTGCATTTCTTCAAGGGGATCGGCCTTTTTCGCGCAGCCTGCGATACAAATCGCTACTGCCAGAATCAACATTACGAATCCGAATCTTTTCATAGCGGGTGTACTTCCTCCTTTCGTTTTTAATATTCCTTTATTGTAATACGGCCGCATAAAATTGCAAGCCCAAAATTCCGTGCTACGGCGTTGACAACCGCTGCCGCACCAGATCGCTGACAAGCTTGCCGTCCGCTCGGCCGGCAACCCGCACGCGGACCTCTTTCATTACATTGCCCATGTCCTTCATACCCGAAGCGCCAGTTGAGGCGACAACCTCATTTATGATCGCGGAGATCTCTTCTGCTGGCATCTCCTCCGGGACATACCCTTTGAGAACCTCAAGCTCTTTTGTTTCGCGCTCCACTAGATCCTGCCGCCCGCCCGCGGCGAACTGCTCGATGGAATCCTGATGCTGCTTGATGAGCTTCTTGACGACTGCGATACAGTCCGCATCATCGAGCTTTTCTTTTTTCTTCTCGAGCGCAGCGTATCCGAGCTGACCGCGCAGAAAACTAAGCGTGGAAACTTTAACGGAATCCTTCTGTTTCATTGCGTCTTTAAAATCATTGAGGATCTTCTCTTCCAATGGCATATACCCTCCTTAAAATAATACGACCTGCCGGTATTGCCGCAGCCGACTGTCCAGATCCTTCATGGTCAGGCGCGACGTTTTGTCAAGCCCGAATGCCTCCACATTGAACGAAGCAGCGACCGTGCCAAAGGCGAGCGCCTGCTTGACGGCCGCAGGACTTATCTTGTTCACTCGCGCCAGATACCCCATGAAACCGCCGGCGAACGTGTCTCCCGCGCCTGTCGGATCTATTACTTTGCGCGTCGGAAAAGCAGGCAGGCTGAACATGTGCTTATCGGAACAAAAGATGACCCCGTGCTCACCTTTTTTTATCAGGACCATTGCAGGGCCCATGCGCAAAAGGCCGCCGGCAGCTTTGAGCAGGTTGTGCTCGCCTGTCAGGCTGCGCGCCTCCTGGTCATTGGCCACATAAATCGTAACGCGCTTGAGCATGCGCTTTAGCGACGGCCGTTTGTTCCGGATCCAGTAATTCATACTATCAAGGGCCACGATCCGCGGGGCATCCATGCGGTCAAGCAAAGAGCGCTGGATATCGGGATCGACATTGGCGAGGAACACGTTCCTGATGCTCCGTTGAGCAGCGGTGATGACCGGGCAAAACGAAGCCAACACGCCAAGCTCGGTTTTTTTTGTAATCGCCGTATTCAAGTCTCCTTGATATTCGCCTGCCCACTGAAAAGTCTTGCCCTGCGCCCGCAGAAGGGAATCGAGTATGATGCCGCGGCGCGTTAGGAACCGCACGTATGAGTCCGGGAAATCGCTACCGACGACCGCGACCAGATGCACCCGGGTAAAAAGCCTGCTTGACATCGCAAAATGTATTGCAGAGCCCCCAAGCATTTTTTTTCGCAGGCCTGACGGAGTCCTGACCGTATCCAGAGCGGCGGTACCGAGAACAAGGATGGACATGCTTAACCTCCCCCCTCAAAGACGCTATATCATTTAATCCATATAAAAGTGACAACCGCTAAGAGGAAGCAATAATACGCGAAAAGATGAAGGTGCGCCCGCACGATCATCCGTTTCAGGAGCCACAAAGCGAACAGGCCGGCCCAAAAGCTGCACGCGAAGCCGGCGGCAAGGCCGGCAGGGTCGCCGGTGACCGCGCCTCCGATATCCTTGATCTCAAGGAGCGCGGCTCCAGCCACCGACGGGATCGACGCCAGGAACGAGATCGTGAATCCGGTCACCTTCTCTACGCCCAGATACATCAGGGTCGCGATCGTTATGCCTGACCGCGATACGCCGGGCATGATAGCGATCCCCTGCGCGAAACCCAGGATCCCCGCGTCTCTGGCGGCAACGGCGGTACGGCTGTTACCCATGAAGCGCTGTGTCAGCAGCAATATGACGCCGGTTACGACCCATCCCGCAGCGACCGCTTTGACCGATGTAAAAAGTGATTCGAAGAACTCCTTGCCGAGAACACCGATCACTCCCGTTACGAGGGTCACCGCGAGGATGAACACGATCATGCGCCTGTCGCGCAGGGCGGCGAGGATATCGCGCCAGAAAAAAACAAAGACTGCCCCGAGCGTTCCAAGATGCATGACAATCGATACGGCAACGCCCTGCTCGGACAGGCCGAAAAGCCTCTCGAGCACAGCAAGATGGCCGCTCGACGACACCGGCAGGAACTCGGTCAGCCCCTGCACAATGCCCAGTATGATATATTCTATCATGCGTGCTCCAGCTGGAATTTTTCCATATCGCGCGCCAGGTCGCACCGCACCAGAACATGATGCTTCGATACGGGATGGGCGAACGCCAGCGACCCGGCGTGCAGGCACAGCCGCCTGGCCCGCAGGGAGTAATCTTTCCGGAAGACGAACTTCGATTCTCCTACGAGCGGATGCCCGATCGATTTAAAATGCAGCCTGATCTGATTTTTCCTGCCGGTCTCGGGCTGCACGTCTATCACCGTGTATTCACTACACCGTTTGACAACCGTAAAATATGTGACTGCGTTTTTGCCTTCGATAGGCGTGCGGATAACCCCCTTGTCCTGCTCAAGCCTGCCGTGCGCAAAGGCGCGGTAGGTCTTGCGTATAAGGTGTTTTTTGAACATTTCCATCATCCGCTGTTGCACCGCTTTATCCTTGGCGTATATCACAAGCCCCGATGTTTCCCTATCCAGCCGGTGGCAGGGATACAGCCGGTACGGCCGTCCGGTCTGCCTGGCATCCTCGTTCAGGATCAGCGTGAGATGGCGCCTCGCGGGGTCCTGCTCACCTGTCGTCAACAGCCCCGGCGGCTTGTTCACAATAAGTAGCGCTTCGTCTTCATACACAACAGGTATATTATCGAGCATCGTATTTCAGGTGATCTCCAGCATGCGGTCGATCGCCGCGCGCGCGCGGACGCGGATACTGTCCTCGATGCGGACCTGTTCATTCAATGTCTCAAGGGCCCTTAATACTTTCGCAAGGTTGACTTTCTTCATATTCTGGCACACGGCGCGGCCGGCAGCCGCATAGAATCTTTTCCCCGGGAAATCCTGTTGAAGCCGATAGACCATGCCTTCCTCGGTCGCGATAATCATTTCTTTGGCAGGAGTCTTCCTGGCAAAGGCCGCCATGCCGCTGGTAGAGACAACCTCATCCGCCATGGCAACCACCCCGGGCAAGCATTCCGGATGTACAAGCACTTTCGCTTCCGGATGGAGCCGTTTTTGCGAAACGATATCCTCGGGCAGTATCTTCATATGCACCGGGCAGAAACCGTTCCAGACGATCAGGTCCCGGCCGGTCTGCCTGGAGACGTAATCCGCCAGATATTTATCAGGAACAAAAATGATCTCCGGCGCTTTATTGTGCGCCCTGACCACGGCGACTGCATTAGATGATGTACAGCACGCGTCGAGTTCCGCCTTGACCTCAGCAGAGGAATTGACGTACCCTATCACAGCCGCGCGAGGATGCTGCGCTTTAAGGTCCCGCAGCTGCGAAGCATTCAACATGTTCGCCATCGGGCAGGTGGCTGTATGATCGGCCATGACGACTTTCGCCTTAGGGCACAGGATAGCCGCGGTCTCGGCCATAAAATCCACCCCGCAGAAGATGATGACTTTTGCGGAGGATCCGGCTGCGATGCGCGCAAGCTCCAGAGAATCTCCGCAATGATCGGCGATCTCCTGCACCTCGGGAATCTGATAATTATGCGCCAGTATAACAGCCCCGCGCGCGCGTTTTAATTCTTCTATTTTCTGCTTTATCGTATCCATGGAATAGTTGATTATACCGTATTATGCCAGGTGCGGCAACGACTTCATTTGCTGTATGAACTCATCAGCATCATATAGTTAAAGCCGCTGGAGCCTTTGATCTTCACCGGAATGCGGCGCTCGTCCGCGGTAATCCAGATTTCAAAACGCCTGGGGTCGCTCTCGAAATAGTAGGATTTAAACGTTCCCGCGGGAACTTCGACGTCTTCGATCCTGGCCAGCGTGATCCTGAACTCCTGGGTAGGCAGGGTGACCTTAATGGACCAACCCGGCGCAAGCTCGGCCACGCGCCTGACCTGGTAAGGCAACAGGATGGCGTTATGGATCGGCCCGTCTTTCACGATGCGCTGGTCATACTTTCTGGCGCCGACGGTCTTGGTAATATCAAGGGTCGAACGGGCCTGGTCATAGACCTCTTCGATCTGCTCGTATTTGGGCCACATCCTGATGTCCCGTTTAACGCGGACAGGCAGGAAGCTTTTTGAATCAGCCCATATCGTCTCAGTATCGTTGAGCTTGACCACGCGGGTGGCGAAGATGACAACCTGGACGTCGTTATCGTTGTATTTCTCCTGCCCTTCGTGGCGGAAGGTGCTGGTGCCTATCTTGAGAGCTCCCATTTTCACGTCATACGTAATAGTTTCGCCGGAATAGTCTGGTGCCTTCGGCAAATGCCAGGAGGCCCGCTTGACTGCAGGGGCCGCCGGAGCCGGCCAGAAAAAGGTATTGCCCTGCGGCGAATACATGATGAGCACGATTTCTACCAGAAGAAAATATACGATTGCCAGGAGGAATGTCAGCCTTGACATAGATCAACTCCGTGCCAGGATCCGCAGCAGATTGATGCCCGTGCGCGGATCCGGCATCTTGGTGGCCCGGACGCCTTTCAATTCGAATACGACAGCCTCCACGACCAGAAATACGCTCGAGGCTTTGCGCACGCAGCCGATAAGCGTCTTTGCCTTTTTACCCATTGCCGTGTGGACGTGTATCCGGGGGCCGCCCTCATTGGTGAATATAGTACCGATACCCATTGCCTCCCAGCCGCCTTTGAAAGTTTGCCAGTTGGGCTGCGGAGGGATGACGGGTTTCTTCGGCCCGGCAGCAAGATGCCCCTGCTTCAACGCGCCCAGAAAGACGATGACGGCGGAACGCAGCTTCTCTTTTCTGCTAAAGCGCTCAAGCTCCCGCATCATGACGTCGTTATTATCGAACTTGAGGACGAACACCCTCCCGATCCTGCCTGCCGTATATTCCATCCCTTCCCCTTTTTGAACGCGGTGCTACCGGCAATGAACCACATCCCCTGCCATAACCTTATCCATAAGGCCCGAGTCCTGCCTGACAAGCAGGCCGCCGTCCGCATCGATATCGACCGCAATGCCGTATATGCGCGATCCGTGCATGTCGATCCTGACGCGCTGGCCGAGCGTCGCAGAGTATTGCCGCCACGAGTCAAGGATTCCATCGAGCTCATGTTTGCGGAATTTTGCATAATACTGCTCAAGCTGACGCAGTAGTTCCTGCAGGAGTGCCACGCGGCTGACCCGTCTGCCTGCGTGCCTGGCCAGAGATACCGCGCCTTCAGCCGGCGCGTCATTGACATTGACACCGATACCTATGATGACGTAACTGACGCGATCCGATGAGCCTTTCATTTCTGTCAGGATTCCTCCGACTTTCTTCAGCCCCAAAAGTATGTCGTTGGGCCATTTTATCTGCGCCTCGAGGCCGGTCACCCGATGAACTGCCGCGCACACGCTTACCGCAGCCATAAGCGTGATTGGCGCAACGCCTGTGATAGCGGTATCGGGCCTGACAATGACCGAACAGCAGATGCATTTATATTTAGGGGAAATCCATGGCCTGCCGAACCTCCCCCTGCCGCTTGTCTGGGTCTCGGCGATGACGACCGTGCCGTCTGGCGCATTATCCTGCGCCAGTCGCATTGCAGTATCCATGGTAGATGCGACCTGGTCGAAATAATGCAGGCGCCTGCCAATCAGCCTGGTATGAAGCCCTGCTGACACCTCGGCCGGATACAGCCGGTCAGGACAGGCTGTAAGTTGATACCCCAAATGCGGCACAGAGTCGATATCATAGCCGAGGCTGCGTAACTGCTGAATGTGTTTCCAAGCTGCCTGGCGGGAAATATGCAGCTGGCTCGATAATTCTTCCCCTGATACGAATGTTTGTTTTTTCCTGAGATATTCCAGGAGATCATCCTGTGCCATGTGTGGAAAAAGGCGAGCTCATTTCTTCCTGGCATTGAGCAGGCGCGCCAGATCCTCGAGACGGCCGGATATCTGCTCAAGAAGGGATAGCGCCTTTTTTTGAAAGGCTTCCTGCCTTGCTGATGCGCTCTGTTCCGCGCGCGCGGCGCGCGACAGCATCTCTTTCTCTTTTCTGCGCTTGAGCCCTTCTTTAATCCCCTGCTCTTCCGCCCTGATCAGATGATCGACATAGGAAGAGATCTTGTCTTTATCGCGGGGGGTTGCGAAATCGGTAAAAAAAATACCCGCTCCGAACAACACGGGACTGCCGGCTGCTGCCTCAAGCCGGATGCTGCGAAAAACCGTGCCCGAACACGACGCGTTGCCGGTAAGGGAGACATCCTGCGTATACGCGGGGATCGCCAGGGTAATACCTACCTGGGCTCCGGCAGGAACCTGCCTGTTCAGCTCCACGAACGCGCCAAGCCGGCTTATATTCTCGGTCCTGCCCTCGATTTCCTTTTCTTTGCCCCAGGAGAGCGCGACAGGAATGTTCGCCCGCAAGCGGTGCTCTTTTCTTTTCTCACTCATTTAGAAATGCACCTCCATGGCATGGCTCGGGCAGATCTTGATGCACAGTTCGCAGGCAATGCATTTTTCTTCGTCGAAGTTCACCTTACGGGTCTTGGGATCGACAAAAAGCGCGCCCGCCGGACACACGGTAACGCACACTCCGCAGTCGGTGCATTTTGAGCTGTTGCGCTTGACGTCTTCTCCAAGCGGCTGTATCTTGACGCCTGACTGCCGCAAATACTCAAGCCCCTTTTCGTATTCCTGATCCGCTCCGCGCAGCTCCAGGACCATAAGCCCTTCTTCCTGCGGGGTCACGTAGGCTTTCAATATGTTAAACTCCAGATTATAGTCCTTAATCAGGCGGTACACGATTGGCTTATCGACCAACCTTTGCGGGAAATGGAGGACGATACGCTTGGAGGTCATACAGCTACCACCTCTTTGATTTGAGGGACCTCTTCTTTCAGGACCCTTTCGACGCCCATTTTCAACGTCATCTGCGACATAGGGCAGCAGCCGCACGCGCCGGTCAAGCGCACCTTGACAACGCCGTCTTTGCCCACGTCTATAAGCTCGATATTGCCGCCTTCTGCAGCAAGCATTTCCCTCACCTTATCCAAAGCCTTTTCGACTTGCTCTCTCATTATCGACTCCTTGTAAGATTGTTTGTCGTTCTTTTACAGCGGCCGTTCTCTCAGAGGCCTGCACGTATACCCTGACTCAGCTCCAGGCAGCGAGGCAACCGGTACGGTCAGGGTGAACGTGCCCTGAGAGATCCAGGATTTCAGTTCCTCGGCAATCTCTTTTGCGCGCGAATAGCTCGAAAGCGCGCCTGTGGGGACCTCTTTACCTTGCACGGTTATGGCCCCGGATTTAAGCTGGGCATAGGTCACCTGGGCCAGGGACCGTGATACGCCCTGCGGATAATCCTGGCTGTAATCAACCACCTGTGCGACAATATCCTCGTCGCTAGCCGCAGCGCATTCCAAGACTTTCTCATCAAGCACCGGGATTGGAACCCCGATACCTACGGTCAGCGTTGCGCCATAGCCCAGCATGCTGGTGCCGCGCAGCCACTGCGCCTTCATCTGCTTCAGGTCGCCTATAACCGCGATGGTTCCAGCGCCTGAAACCGGAACGCCCAGGGCTGTCCTGGCTACTGCGGGATTGTGCTGTGTCCCGTGCCAGGCGACATAGCCGATACCGCCTCCCAGGAATATCTTCGTTCCGATGCCGATCGTCCGGTAATACGGATCCTTGAGAAGCGGGGAAAGCTGTCCGGCGGAAGAATAATTGGCGTTTCCAAGTGAGGGTTTAAGCATGCCCATATAGGTATAAATGGTCCGGGCGGACAGATTGACAGCGACATTATAGTTCTGATAGGCATTGCGTATATTGAACAGAACAGCTTCGTTCATATCGCGCAGATTTATCCAGGTGTCGAGTTTCTTTCGAGGGTAACAGTCTGTGCCATAGGCGGTTGCCTCAAGCCGGACATCTTTTCCTTCAAGCAATTCCTGGATCACATGGCCGCCGCCGTACTTAAACTCGCCCGGATAGACTTTGTTATGAGGGTCGTCCTCAGGCACTGCGGTTGCTCCGAGAAAAAGATCAACCGCTGCCAATCCTGTATACGCAGGAACGTCATTGAGCTTGCATACGCCTCCGCCTATTTTGATGCGGGGGGACGAATGGCCTATATTGAAATACGCGCCCGAAGAGCACATGGGGCCGAACGTGCCGGTTGTCACCACATCTACTTCCTGCGCGACCTTTTTGACGCCTTTTTTAGCGACAAGGCCTATGATCTCCTCTGCGGTGACAACGACTACATCGCCTTTTTTAATCTTTTCATTAATCTGTTCAATGGTTTTCATAATATGTCATTATAGCAAATTTCCAGCAGTTAGACAATGAAATTGAGTTACAAGAGGTTCTCAGGAAAGATACGGGCGGCTATAGGAAATGCGTTTTTTTGCCTTTGACTGCAGGATCTTTAGGATATATGGTATGGGGTTAAAATGATCCTTTTCGAATCTTATCCCTGCCCGGACATATCCCAGTGAATTCGGCCGGTGTACCCAGATAATGGTGCCCCGCAGCCGTACCTGGTCTTCCTGTTCAGGCATCATAAGAATGATATCAAGCAGGGTGCCTATAGGAATGTCGCAATCCAGAGTCACGCCAAGGCCGCCGGCGCCAAGGTCATGGAGCATGGAGGGGACAGGAATCTCTGAGGCGTTGGGATACGTCAAAACCGGTAGGGAGATCTCAAATCGCGGGGTTTTGCGCTTCTCAAGCTATACCCACTGCTGCATACGATTGCCCCCTGCCGTAAAAATAAGTAATGCCGCGAATCAAAGTTGCGTAAGTTCCGCAAGCTTTTGACCGTGGCATTGGTCTTAAGTCTACATCTACAATATACCCTTCTATTCCGCAGATGTCAAGGTCTCGGGGCTATATTTTTGAAATCGTTTTCAAGCGTATTCTCTCTCGAGGGATGTGTCACAAAGCGAGTTCCGCAGGCCACGTGTGGCCGAGGACTGTTCGAGCGACTGACACATCCCTCGAAAGAGGCTATGATTGAGGCTATTTAAAGAACGTGTTCTTGATGATGAACGAAGCAAATACAATAGACACCATTGACATCAATTTAATCAGGATGTTGAGCGACGGGCCTGATGTGTCTTTGAAAGGGTCTCCTACTGTGTCGCCGGTGACCGCGGCTTTATGCGCAGGAGATCCTTTGCCGCCGTGGTTGCCTTCTTCGATATATTTTTTGGCATTGTCCCATGCTCCGCCTGAATTTGCCATCATGACCGCGAGCACAAACCCAACGACAGTCGCTCCGCACAAAAGCCCAGCGGCCGCTTCTATGCCGACAAGGATCCCGACT
>Ga0116184_10003035_pt1 | contig 14100 bp, 13 predicted proteins | sample AD_JPNNA5_MetaG_FD_89886 | JGI IMG/M metagenome (GOLD analysis project Ga0116184, IMG submission 89886) | Active sludge microbial communities of municipal wastewater-treating anaerobic digesters from Japan - AD_JPNNA5_MetaG | ecosystem: Engineered > Bioreactor > Anaerobic > Digestate | place... | reverse complement strand
TTATACAGGAGTTGGAAAAAGTACATCATTTTCTATGCTCTTAATGGTTATATCAATTATTTTGATGTTGATACATTCATTTAGATTGCCTTGGGTAATATATTTAAGTAGAAAAGAGAAATATTATACTATAGGTTATCTTATATTACTTTGCCCTATGATAATATTTCTGGTAGTTGTTTTAGGATCGTCATCAAATAGTAATTCTCCTGTAGGTGTTCTGTATTATTCAAGTTCAATAGTTCGGGAACTGGTATTTAATATTTTTCTATTTGGAACAATATATCTAAATGTAGCTTTTATCAGTACAATTTTTCATTTACCAACTCAGGATATATTTGACAAAAAACTTGTTGAAATAAGCTCATTACATAATTTAAGTAGATTAGTTACTCAAGCTTTCGATTTTAGGGATTTAATTGAAGAAATAAACAAGCTCTCTTTAACAGTATGTGATGGCTCTTGTACATGGATTGAAATAAAAAACAAAAAAAATAATTCTGGATTTTATATCGCAGGCTCAAAAAATATTTCGTTAGATGAAATTAATGAATTATATTCAAACAGTGAGTTTAAAATATCTGAAGAAGTAAAAAATAATAAAAAACTTGTTTATTTAGAAAATATAAATTCTAAATTATTATCTAATGAAAATTTAAGTAAGAAAATTAAATCACTCATTGCTTTTCCATTAATATCTCATTCGGATTTAATCGGAATTATTTATATAGGTAGCAATCAACAGTATGGTTTTGATAAGGAGTATTTTAATATAATTACTACTTTTGCAGACCAAGTAACAATTTCACTTGAAAATGCTGAATTACTTGAAAAATCATTCGAAAAGGAAAGGATTGAAAGAGAGCTTTTGTTAGCTCAAAAGATGCAACAAAAACTATTACCTCAGAAATTTCCTGAACATCCAAATTTAGATATCTATGCTTTTACTTTACCAGCTTATGAGGTTGGAGGTGATTTTTATGATTTTTCAACAATAAATGAAAATAAAATTGGTATTATTCTTGGAGATGTTTCTGGCAAAGGTATATCAGCTGCTTTTTATATGTCTTTGATTAAGGGAATGTTTCAAGCATTAAGCAAAATTTATGAATCACCAAAAGAATTATTGATAAACATAAATAAATCAATATATGGAATAATTGACAAAAACTCTTTCGTAAGTTTAATTTATGGGGTACTTGATTTAATCAAAGGTAAGTTGTATCTTTCAAGAGCAGGACATTGCCCAATGATTTGGATTTCGAATTCAAATATACAACAAATTAAACCTAAAGGTATTGGTGTTGGACTCGATAGTGGAGATATTTTTACAAATACTATTGAGGAAATTGAATTACAGTTAAATAGTAATGATGTTTGTGTATTGTATACAGATGGGATTACTGAAGCTAGAAATAAAAAGAATGAAGAATTTGGACTTGAAAAGTTTATTCAATTGATATTAAATAATTATAATAATAAAACCTTTACAATATGCAATAATTTAATTGATGAAGTTAAATCTTTTACTGAGCAGGATACTCAATTTGACGATATAACTTTAGTGGTTTTTAAATGGAAAAATTTTGAGCAAAACTAAACTTTTTATAATTTTTTTCGTAAATATCTATAGGAGGTCTATTTAATGACTGATTTTAAAATAGTTCAATGTGAAAAGAATGGGATAAATATAATTGAGTTGAAAGGTTTTCTTGATGCCCATACTGCACCTGAACTTGAGGATGCTTTTCAAAAGCTTATAAAGAATAAAAAGTATAAGATTATTGTTAACTTCAGAGATCTTTCATATATAAGCAGTGCTGGTCTTGGAGTCTTTATGGCTTTTATTGAAGAAGTAAGGAAAAATGAAGGTGATATTAAATTAACAAATATGACTCCAAAAGTGTTTAATGTTTTTGATTTACTTGGATTCCCAATTCTTTATGAAATTTATGGAAATGAAGAAGATGCTATAGCAAAATTTTTGAAGGATGGTGAAAACAAGGATAGTATGACTCAGGAGATAGAATAATTGCAAAAATCAAGTAAAAATAAGTTGAAGTTAAGAATCACAAGTCATACAAGTAATTTGATGCTTGTAAGGGATTTTATTGCTGATGCAGCCAAAAATTTTGGTTTTAATGAAGATGATGTAAATAAGATTATTATGGCTGTAGATGAAGCCTGTACAAATATCATTAAACATGCTTATGAATGTAAACCTGGACTTCCTATTGATATTACAGTTGATGCTGATGATAAAAAGTTTAGTGTAATTATAAAAGATAAAGGTAAACACTTCTCTCCAGAACAAATAAAAATTCCTGATATGAAGGAATATCTTAATCAATATAAAGTTGGTGGATTGGGTATTTATTTAATGAAAAATTTAATGGATGAGATTAAGTATAATATTCAACCCGGTGTTCAAAACGAAGTAAGATTAGTTAAATACTTGCCTCAAAATCATTAATTTTTATTCCGATATGGAAAAGAAATTTTCTTCTAATGTTCAAAATTCCTTAATTAAAAATAAGGAAGAATATTCTATTGATTTCAATGCTCTTTTCGAGCTTAGTAATTTATTGAACTCCTCTCTTGATATTCAGTTTATTTTAGATCATATCTTACTTTCTTCAATGGGTAAGATGATGCTTACAAAAGGTTGCTTTATTTTAATAAAAGAAAAGAAGAAATTTAGTATCAGATCAATAAAAGGAATTAGTCACGATTTTTATGGCTTTGAAGTTGAAATTGATAACTATCCTAAAGAAGTATACTTATTTAATAAAAATGATTTTAAAAAATATAGATGGTTAAAAATCTTTATTGATTTGGGATTAAAAATTTTGATCCCAGTGATATCAAAAAATAAACTAATAGGTGTTATTTTTTTTGGTGGCAAGCTTACTAACGAGGATTTTAACGAGAAAGATATATTTTTTTTAAGAGCCATTTCTAATATAGCTTCTACTTCTATAGAAAATAGTATAATTGTTCAGGATTTACAAAGATTAAATAGAGACCTTGATAAAAAAATTCAACAACTAAATTCACTTTTTGATATAGGTAAAGAATTTGGAGTTTTGTTTGAAGAAGAAAAAATAATAAAGCTTCTATCTTTTTCATTAATGGGGCAATTAGGGGTTAAGAACTATGCAATATTTTTAAAAGAAAATAATTCACTTGTTTTAAAAGCCTCAAGGATACCTTATCTTGAACAAAGTTTAGAATTATTACAAAATTTAATTTATGTAAAAAATCCGGGATATGTAAGTAGTTTTAGAAATAAGAATTTAAGAAAGTGTATAAAAGCTTTAAAGGGTTTAAATGTTGAGATTATTATTCCAATGATGTTTCAAAATGAAACAAAAGGAATATTATTACTTTCAAATAGGTTAAATAATGAACCATATTCAATAAGTGATATTGAATATGCCTCATCAATTGCGAATATAGCTATGCTTTCTATCGAGAATGCTAGATTGTTTAGAGAAACTCTTGAGAAGCATAAACTGGAAGAAGAGATTCAAATTGCTAGAGAAATTCAACAAGGGTTATTGCCAAAATCTTTACCAGAAATAAAAAATTATGAAATATTTGCAATTAATATTTCTTCAAAACAGGTGGGAGGTGATTACTTCGAAGTAATGCAAATGAATAGCGAAGAATATATTATTGCAATAGCTGATGTATCTGGTAAAGGAATTCCAGCTTCACTTTTGATGGCAAATTTACAAGCAACAATAAGAGCTCTTTCTCCAATTAATGCTTCATTAACCGAAAAAACTGGTAAAATAAATGATATTATTTTTGAAAATACAAGCACAAGTAAATTTATTACTTTTTTTTGGGGTATTTTAAACATAAAGAAAAATACATTTACATATGTTAATGCTGGGCATAACCCTCCAATATTACTTAAAAAAGATGGTAATTTAGAATACCTTTCTGAAGGGGGTGTAATTCTTGGCGTTACACCTACACTAAATAGTTATTCTGAGGGTCAAGTTTTTATTGAAAATGGGGATATTCTTTTTTTATATACTGATGGTGTTACTGAAGCAATGGATAAAAATCAAAATGAATTTGGAGAAAAAAAAGTAATAGAGATTTTACGAAGAAAATTTAATTCTTCTTCAAAAGAAATAATTGACTCAATAATTAAAGAAATACAAATTCATTCTGAAGGTTGTAGCCAATACGATGATATTACTATGATTTGTATTAAAAATTTATGTGATTATTAGTATTTCTATATTTTTTTTGAAAAAATAATTACAATGAACAAACCTGAAAGAGAACAAACAAGCATACCAGAAACCATTGATAGAGCTGAACCTCCTGAACTTACAAACCCCGAAATAATTGCACTAACTATCATTTGAATACTTCCCATTAATGCTGAAGCACTACCAGCATTGCTCTCAAAAGGAGATAATGCTAACGCCATTGTATTTGGATTTACTATTCCGAGTAAAAAAATAAATAAAAAAATAAAAATCATTGATAAAATAGCAGGAAAAATTTCTAGAGCAATTCCAATAAATAAAATAATAGCTATAGATACTAGAATTATTAAAGATGTTGTTGTTACTTTTTTACTATCAGTTCTTTTTAACCAGTACCTATTAGTTTGGCTACCGATTATTAGCCCTAAAGCATTTATACCAAATGCCCAACTATAATGTAATTCTGATAAACCAAAAACTTTCATATATACAAAAGGTGAACCTGATATATATGCAAAAAGTGATGCATAACTTACACTTCCTGCTAATCCATAAGCTATAAAAGTTGGATTTTTGAAAATTTTTAGATATGAATTGTATATAGTGTTTGCATTCAAAGCCACTTGATAGTTTTTACCTTTTACGTTATGTAGTAAAAATAAAATTGATAGTAATAATATTATTGTGAAGAAAAATAAAAAAATAAAAATATATCTCCATCCAAAATATACAGTAAGCAAACTACCAAAAAGAGGAGCTATTATTGGAGCTAAACCCATGACTAATGTTAACGAAGAGAAAAATTTTGCAGACTCTTTAAGATCAAATATATCTCTAACTATTGCTCTTGAAGCTACGACACCAGAGCAACCTCCAATTGACAAAAAAAATCTTGAAACTATTAAAGATGTAATATTTGGAGATAAAGCACAAAGTAAAGTAGAGATACTGTAAAGAATTAATCCGCCAATTAATGGTATTTTTCTTCCAAACCTATCTAATAAAGGGCCATATAGAAGCTGACCAAAAGAATATCCTATAAAATACGAAGTAAGTGAAAATCCAACGACAGACATAGTAGTATTAAAATCATTAGCAATAGATTTAAAACCAGGTAAATACATATCAATTGATAATGGGCCAATAGCTGTTAGTGCACCAAGAATTAAAGTTAGTTTGAGTTTTTCAGCTTTATTCATATAATATTTTTAATTTATGAAAATGCAAAACTACTAAAAAGAAAATTTTAGAACAAGGCAATGTTTTAGTGTAAGAAGCATTAATTTATTAACATTTTACTTCAAACATTGAATAAAATTTGAAAATATATATTTTTATAAGAAATTTAATTTGGAGTAGGTTTTTATTTTTAATCAATATTAAGTCTTTATAAAATATTAAAAAGAGTTTAAGTTTCGTCTTTTTAATTATATTTTTGAAATTAAATAAATTTTTATTATATTTAAAACGTAAGGGTATGTTAAACCTAAATGCTCTCAATGTTGTCTAATTTTATGAAATAAATGAGAGTTAATGAATATAGAACGAGATGATATAGACCTAATAAAGGAATTCAAAGCTGGTAATCGAGTAGTTTTTAATGAGATAGTAAGAAAATATGAAAAGAAAATATATCTTGTTATCAAAAGAATGGTTAATGACCATGATGATACCAATGATATAATGCAAGATGTTTTTATTAGAGCTTATGAAGCCCTTGATAATTTTAGAGAAGAATCTAATTTATTTACCTGGTTTTACAGAATAGCAGTCAATTTAACAATTAATTATTTAAATAAGAAAAAGTTGAAACAATTTTTTCATTATGATGATTTAATTTTACCTTTAATTTCAGGAGATTTAAAACCGGACGAGAGAATGGAAAAAATAGAACAAAGTGAAAAAATACAAAAGGCAATAGATAAATTACCAAAAATGCAAAAATTAACTTTTATTATGAGATATTATGATGAATTATCTTATGAAGAAATATCAAAAATTTTAAATAAATCTATCGGAACTTTGAAAGCTAACTATTTTCATGCTTTCAAAAAGATAGAGGAGTATTTAAGAAATGAAGTGTAAAGAATTAAAATATGATTATTTGGATTATCTTAAAGGTAAAGTTAGTGAAGAACTAAAATCTCGGATTGAGAAACACCTTGAAGAATGTGTGAAATGTAAAGAAGAGATTGATAAAATGAGGGTTCTTTCTCGTGAACTTGATAATTATAAGGTGGAATTACCAGACAACACCTATTTTATTAATTTTATTCCAAAATTAAATGAAAGGCTTGATGTAAATAAAATTAAGAATAAATCAAAGAAAGCTTTAAATTATGCATTATCTTTTTCAACCTTACTTTCAATTGTTTTAGTATTATTTTTCTTATCACAGATCGGTTACAAAGAATTACCTTATAGTATTTCTAATAACAAAAATATAGTAGAAAAAACAAATAATAATGTTGAGACTCCAACAATAGAGGAAATTGAACCTTCTGTAATTAATTATGAACATTATGAAACAGGTAGTCTTATTCAAAAAATTAAGAATAAAGAATTGATTGAACGAAAAGCAACTCAATTACTTGCTTCAGCTGTGATTGATGAACATGGTGATGAATTTTTTTCTAGAGAACATTTATCCTCTTTTATAGAAGATCTTTCTGATGAAGAGGTTGATAATGTGATAAATAATTTAAAAACAAAAGATATATTAAAATAACAGAGGTATTTATGAATTATAAAAAAATAAAATTCACTTTATTTTTTGTTGTACTTCTGTTCTTAATACCCATTTCGATTAATGCTCAGAATTTTAGAGATAGAAAAGATCAGGATTTCGGTAAAAGGTGGGATAGAATAGAAGAATTTAAAAAATTAAAGATGATTGAAGAATTAAAACTTTCAGATGAAGAATCTGTTAAGTTCTACTCTAAGTATAACCAGCTAACATCGCAATTTAAGGAAATTGAAACTGAAAGAAGAAAAGCTATTAATGATTTGGAAAAAATTGTAAATGATCCATCCAGATCTGCTGAATTGGAAAAGAAAATTGATTACATCGAGAGTCTAGAGCAACGAATGTTAAACAATAGATTAACTTTTATGTCTGAGATAAGAAAAATTTTAAGTCTTGATAAAGTTGCTCGGTATATAGTCTTTGAAAGAAATTTTCAAAGAGAATTACAAAGAATAGTAAGAGATGCTAAAAAACCGCCATTTGAGAGGTGATTTTGAAATTTACAAATTAGTTATAGCCTCAGGTATTTACTGAGGCTAAGTATTTATAATATATCTCTTCTAAAACCAATTCTATCTTCTTTTATTTGACTTTCCTTTTTATACTGCTCTTTTAGTTTTTTTACAACTTTAAGTAGTTCCTCTTTATTTTTTTGATGAATTAGTTTTAAATTTGTGTCTTTTGCTAGAACTTTTGGATTTTTATCAATTAAGGTTTTATATATTTCAGGTCTTCTTTCAAGATTGAGTCTTAAACGCATATTTGGTACACCAGTAAGTACGCTTCCATAGCTTGTTTCGGGCTGAATCCATGTTGATTTTGGATCAATATAAGTTGTTAAAACATAATTCTGTTCATATCCTGCATCAGCAATTATTTGTCCTAATGGGTTGACCACTGCACTTCTTCCGGCACCGAATAGAGTAGAGCTTTTAGCCATTGCAATCCATACCATGTTATCTGCAGCTCTAACTTTTAACATAGATTCTCCAAGATCCTCTGTCCAACCATATCCACCTGTTGGTATAAAAATCATATCAGCACCGTTCAAAGCTAAAATTCTGATTATTTCGGGGAATATCATATCATAACAGATAGCTATACCAATATTTGCAAAATCAGTTTTAAATACAGGAAAATCATTTCCTGGAGTTAGCACCCAGCTTTCAGGCACTGGCAGTTGTACTTTTCTATATACCCCTTCAATCTTTCCTTCTCTGTTAAGTAGTACGGCAGAATTATATAAGTTGTTATTATCTTTTTCAATAAAACTTGTGATGATATACATATTATATTTTTTTGCTATAGCACCAAATTTTTCAGTTAAGTTTCCTGGTATTGTTTCAGCAAAGTCTTTTAATAGTTCAGGCCTTTCAATATCCATAATCAACGAATAGATGCCTTTGATATCTTCGGTGGTTAAAGCTATATCGGATTTTCTTTCACCGGCAATATTAAGTAGTTTTAAAACATTATCAATATTTTGTTGAACTATCTCTTTTTTAAAAAGGTTAATATCAAAGTTTGGATGATATGGATTAGATTCAGGAGAACCACTTGTGAATTCGGATTGTATTACACTAACAACAGTTTTGGGCTCATTATTGACTGCATTTTGTTTTTCATTTACTATGCTTAGTGGCGAAGCTGATAAAGCTGCAAAGGTAGTTGCTGCTGAGCCTATAAATTCTCTTCTTTTCATAAATACTCCAGTTTTTTTACAAGATAGACAAAACATTTTAGGAATTCAAGAAAAATATTAAAAATATTCTTAAAACGGTGATTTTTATTTATAAGATTTAAATAATTTAATAATATTAAAAAGATTATAATTAGTAAAAATTTTTAATAAAATAATCTATTACCTTAATAAAACGGACAATTGTTATATCTTGCATTTAAAGAGTTTGATTATTATATTTAATTATCAAATGAGAAAAATAATTTTAAAGGATTATTTATGAAAATTGCTGTTTGTGTTAGCCATGTACCAGATACTACTTCAAAAATTATAGTTGGTCAAGATGGCAAAAATATTGATCCAAACGGACTCACTTTTATTATCAATCCTTATGATGAATTTGCTGTAGAAGAGGCATTAAGGTTAAAAGAAAAATTTACAGGAGAAGTAGTTGTTTTATCTGTTGGTAAAGATTTTGTAAAAGAAAGTATCAAAAAAGCTTATGCTATGGGTGTTGATAAAGGTATCTGGATTAAAACGGAAGCCGAATTAGATTCACATTCAACCGCTAAGCTTTTAGTTGAACAGTTAAATATTATTAAACCAGATATTATATTATTTGGTAAACAATCAATTGATTATGATAGTGGTCAGGTTGGTATTTTAGTTGCTGAAATGTTGAATATACCTTCAGTATCAGTTGTAACCAAATTAGAGATAAATGATAATAAAGTAAGTTGTGAAAGAGAAATTGAAGGTGGAAAAGAAACAGTTGAAACAAAGCTACCTGTTGTAATAACTGCTCAAAAAGGATTAAATGAGCCAAGATATCCAAATCTGAAGGGCATTATGGCAGCAAAAAGTAAACCAATTCAGGAAGTTGCTTCTACTTCTGTTGAGAATAAAATTGAGATACTTAAAATGAAAAAACCTGAATCCAAGTCTAAAGGTAGAATTTTAGGTTCAGATGCCTCAGCTGTTAAAGAGCTCATTAATGTATTGCATAATGAATTAAAACTTGTTTAATTTTTGAAGAGATGTTATTATGAAAATTTTAGTATATATTGAACAAAGAGAAAATAGTATTAAAAAATCATCACTAGAAGCTTTATCTTATGCCAATTTACTTGCTTCCTCGAATAATGGGGAAGTAGTAGCAGTTATAATTGGAGGAGATCTAAATAATCAATTAAATGAACTATCAAAATATGGTGCAAATAAAATAATAGTATGTCAAGATCCTAAATTTGAGAAATATTCTTCAAGTGCATATTCAAAAATTTTAATAGATATAATAAAAAAAGAAAATGCAAATATTATATTCCTTTCAGCTACCTCTTTAGGAAAGGATTTAGCTCCAAGACTTGCTGCAAAACTTGATGCTGGCTTATGTTCAGATTGTACCTCTATTGTTATTGAAAATAATGATATGATAATAACTAGACCTGTTTACGCTGGTAAGGCATTAATCGATGTTAAACTAAAAAGTGAAATTAAAATATATACACTTCGTCCGAATGTTTTTCCTTTGAAAGAAGTTACAATTAATGCACAAAAAGAAGAATATAAACCTGAATTAACAGATTTAGATTTCATAAGTTTCGTGAAAGAAATTACTTTATCTAAAGGTAAGAAAGATGTTGCTGAAGCAGATATTATTGTGACTGGTGGAAGAGGTATGAAAGGACCTGAGCATTTTCATCTTATCGAAGAGCTTGCTGATTTATTGGGTGCCGCTGTTGGTGCTTCAAGATCAGTTGTTGATGCAGGTTGGAGACCTCATTCTGAACAAGTAGGGCAGACAGGGAAGACAGTATCTCCAACTCTTTATATAGCTTGTGGTGTTTCTGGTGCTATTCAACATATTGCTGGTATGTCATCATCAAAGCATATAATTGCAATAAATAAAGATAAAGATGCACCAATCTTTCAATATGCTGATTATGGTATTGTCGGTGATGTTTTTGAAGTATTACCAGAATTAATTAAAGAGTTAAAAGTTTTTTTAGGTAAATAAATTGGATAAAATTCAAGTAGACATATTTGCATTGCAACCAAGCCCAACTACTGGTGGGGGGGCTTTTGCTTTAATACTTCGTGAACTTAATGGTAATAGACGATTACCAATTATTATTGGTGCTCATGAGGCTCAAGCTATTGCTATTGAGTTAGAAAATCTTAAACCTCCAAGACCTCTAACTCATGACTTAATAAAATCAATTATTGAAGCTCTCGGTGCTACAATAAGTGAAATTGTTATAACTGAGTTAAAAGAGGGCACGTTCTATTCTAAAATTTTTCTCGAAACCATAACTGGTACCATCGAAGTTGATTCTCGTCCAAGTGATGCGATAGCTATTGCAGTAAGAATGGGAGCCCCAATTTATGTAGATAGTAGTATAATGACTGAAGCTAGTTTTGAAGTTGAGTCTGAAGAAGAGGAAAAAGATCCTGTATCCAAAACTCAACCAAAAGAAAATGAAAAACTTAGCAAAGAAGAGATGTTAAAGAAACTTACGGAGCAATTAGAAGAATCTATAAAAAATGAAAACTACGAAATAGCTGCTAAAATTAGAGACGAAATTAATAAATTGAAATCGATGGAATAATATGACTATTTATTTAATGAGGCACGGGGAAGCAATAACTCTTGAAGAAACCACCAGTGAAAATGATGCCGATAGAACTCTTACTATTGAAGGAAAAGAAAAACTATATCAATATTCCAGGGCTTTAAGTTTAATTGGAGTATCTGTAGATCTAGTTTTGACCAGCCCATATAAGAGAGCGTATGAGACTGCGTTAATTATTTCTGAAGCTATGCAAGAAAAACCCAAGATTGAAGAGTGTGAACTCTTGAAACCAGGTGAAGAGATACAACCATTAATAAATCATTTGAATAAAAGAAAAGATTTTAATTCTGTGCTTATTGTTGGACACGAACCATATTTAGGAAATTTAGCTTCTATTTTAATTTCTGGCAAACCTTCTCTTAACATTCGATTTAAAAAAGGGGGAATTTGTAAAATTGATATTAGTGAATTTCCTCCTAAGGGTATTGGTGAGCTAGTTTATTTACTTACACCCAAAATATTGAAGTCTTTGAAAAAGAAATGAAGTAAATTATAATTTTTTTTTACTATTCTTAGATTCTCTTCTTATTTTATTTGTTTCGAAATTTATTTAATTAAAAATTATAAAAAAAGCCGGCCATTTTGTTGACCGGCTTTAATTATTTGTAAATTATTATAATTTTGAAATTTCATCGAAGAAATATGCGGAAGTAATAATTCCTTTTTGATAATTAATTAAGCTAAATCTCTCGTTTGGTGCATGGCTGTTTTCATCTGGTAAACCAAAGCCCATTAATACTGCAGGAGCCTTAAGTTCTTCCTGGAAAGTAACTACGATAGGAATGCTTCCACCTTCACGTGTATAAACAGGTTTTTTACCAAATGCTTTTTCAAGAGCATTGAATGCAGCTTTTACTCCTTTACTATCAATTGGAGTGATAGCTGGTCCACCACCGTGTAAGTAATCTACCTTTACTTTACAAGTTTTTGGTGTAATGCTTTTGATATGTTTTTCGAAAAGTTTTGCAATTTTCTCTGGTTTTTGGTATGGAACTAGTCTCATACTTATTTTAGCATAAGCTTTTGATGGTAATACAGTTTTTGCTCCTTCTCCAGTAAAACCACCCCAAATACCATTGCATTCTAATGTTGGTCTTGCCCATAATCTTTCGAGAGTAGAATATCCTTTTTCACCGTATAATTCTGCGACACCTAACTCTTTAGCATATTTTTTATCATTATGTTTTAGTTTCTTAAAAGCTTCTCTTTCAGTCTTTGATAATTTTAAAACATCATCATAAAAGCCTTTTATGGTAACTTTACCATTTTTATCGTGTAATTTAGCGATTATTTCCGCAAGTGCTTGTATAGGGTTATGTACAGAACCACCGTACGAACCTGAATGTAAATCTTTGTTTGGGCCGGTTAATTCTATTTGCATATAAGCTAAACCACGTAAGCCATAGCAAATGCTGGGTGTATTATAAGCATACATTGGTGAATCAGAAATTAAAACATAATCGCATTTTAAAAGATCTTTATTGTTTTTTATAAAAGGTTCAAGATTCTCACTTCCTACTTCTTCTTCTCCTTCAAAAAGAAACTTAATATTTACTGGAAGAGGAACGTTATTCTTTTTGTAAGCTTCAACGCCTTTTATATGAAGATATATTTGCCCTTTGTCATCAGCTGAACCTCTTGCATAAATATATTCACCTCTTATTGAAGGTTCAAAGGGTGGTGTTTCCCATAATTCCAATGGATCAACAGGTTGAACATCATAATGTCCATAGATAAGAATTGTTGGTTTGCCAGGGGCTTCCATTAATTCACCATATACAATAGGATGTCCCTTTGTTTCATAAATTTTAAGATTCTTGGTACCTAATTCTGCTAATTTGCTTTCAACAAATTTTGCACATGTTAACATGTCTTTTTTGTTATCTGGATTACTACTGATGCTTGGAATTTTTAAGAATTCTACAAGTTCATCAATATATCTTTTTTTATTCGAATTAATATATTCTATTATATTATTCATAATTACTCCAAAATTATTTAAATAGTGAATTTACCATTTTTCATTATTACTACGCCATCAACTTCTACTGTTGGATTTTTAATTAATCCATCGAGGTGGCTTGGTACTGATACTACTCCACCCATAGATTTATTATCACCAAAAGCTATATGGATTGTTCCCATAACTTTTTCATCTTCAAGAATTTTACCTGTTAATTTAGCTTTATAATTTGTTCCTATACCAAACTCTGCTATATTTCTACCAGGCAATCCATGAGGTTCAATTAATTTTTCTAAAGCTTTTGCCTCTTCACCTCCAATAAATTCTACAGCGTAACCATCTTTTACGATTACTTTTATTTCTTTTTTAACTAATCCAATTCCAGCCATTGCTCCATCAATAACAATAACACCATTAGACATTCCTTCCAATGGAGCTAGAAAAGCTTCACCTGCAGGTAAGTTGCTCATTTCGCCTTTTTGGGTTACAATACCTGTATCTGGTTTTGCTAGTCTACCTTCTTTTGGAAGTGTAATATCGGTTCCTTTTTTACTTGTTACTCTAATAATTTTTGCGGGATCTAAAATTGATTTTAATTTCATTGTAAGCTCTGCAATACGGTTATAGTCTGCATTAAGGCATCTAACCATCATCTCTTCAGTTATACCAGGTAGTGTTGCTATTCGAGCTCCTTTAGCACAAGCTTCTCTTCTTGCATTTGTATGGGTGAGTGATTTTGTTGTTGGACAAAGGACTACATCACTTGCTGCCATAATTTGAGCTACAGCTGGTGGGGGTTCCTCACCATTTGTTGATCGAGGTTTAATTTCTACAAGAATAGCTTC
>Ga0116184_10003030_pt1 | contig 14109 bp, 16 predicted proteins | sample AD_JPNNA5_MetaG_FD_89886 | JGI IMG/M metagenome (GOLD analysis project Ga0116184, IMG submission 89886) | Active sludge microbial communities of municipal wastewater-treating anaerobic digesters from Japan - AD_JPNNA5_MetaG | ecosystem: Engineered > Bioreactor > Anaerobic > Digestate | place... | reverse complement strand
GCAGGAGACGCTTTCGAATAGTGAAGAGCTGAGAGGGCTCAAGTGAGAGGTCAGGGCTGAGAGGGCTCAAGGGCTAGCCGGTCAGGCGCAAGAATCGCTCCTGAGCCCTCTCCAGTATCTCCTTTTCTCCGGGAATAATTCCATCTCTCATCAGCACCTTGCCATTGACTATGGTGCTGTCCACCCCGCCGCTCATGCTGTAGACCAGATGAGAGATCATATTGCTCCGGGGGCAGAGCCAGGGCTTTTTCAGATCTATGAGTGAGAGATCGGCCAGGGCACCTGGATGCAGCCCCAGGTTTAGCCGGAAAGCTCTCTGGGCGTTTTCCGTGGCCATGCCCCAGATCTGATCGGCGGTAAAGGCGGCCGGGGTGTGGTAGGCGTTCTTCTGGGTGATGGCCCCCACCTTCATCTCCTGGAATAAACTGAGGTTATTGTTGCTGGAGGCTCCATCTGTGCCCAGGCATACATTGACACCGGCTTTGAGCATGGTGTTGAGGGGAGCTATGCCCGATGTCAGCTTGAGGTTGCTCACCGGGCAGGTTACTGCATTGGCCCCCCGTTCTGCCAGCAAGAAGCAGTCCTCCTCCGAGAGCCAGACGCAGTGGACGGCAGCCAGCCGCGGACCGAGAAGCCCGAGAGAGTCGAGGTACTCCACAGGGCTCATGCCTTTGCTGAGAAGAAAGCCGTCCACCTCCGATCTGGTCTCGGAGAGGTGAATGTGGATCATACAATTATGCCGGTCGGCTATCTCTTTGGCTTTAAGGAGCGTCTCCTCGGAGCAGGTGTAGGCGGCATGGGGGCCCACGGCGGGGGAGATGAGGGGATCATTCTTCCAGCGGCGAATGAAAGGCTCGACCTGGGCCAGAAGCTCGGGTTTCATGTCGAAGACCACTCCGGAGATATAGGCCCGCAGGCCCATCTCCCTGGTTGCTTCTGCGGTCGTATCCGGGTGGTAGTACATGTCGCTATAGCAGGTGATGCCGTGGCGGATCTGCTCCAGGCAGCCGAGCTTGACTCCCCAGCGGATGTCCTCCTCGGTGAGGCGAGCCTCCAGGGGCCAGATCTTCTCCTCGAGCCAGGGCATCAGCTCCATGTCATCGGCATAGCCGCGCAGCAGGGTCATGGCCAGATGGGTGTGGCAGTTGATCAGGCCAGGTATGGCCAGCTTGCCGTGCCCATCGATGGGCTCTTCGCCGCTTTCATCTTTGAGGTCGGGCCCGATCTGTGCGATCCGGCCCTCTTCTATGAGGATGTCCCGGCCGGATACAAGCTGGCCGGAGTGAAGAAGGGAGACATCTTTTATCAGCATCGGATGGAGGTATCCCGGAGAGGTGAAAAGACTGTCGAATCGTCAGGCTTAAGATCCACCGGCTCAAAGAAGCCTGCGAGCTGAGGTAGCCAAGCGGCCTACGGCGCTGGTCTTGAGGTACTGCTCCTCTTCGGGAGAGCGGGACGGGCAAACCAGTGGTGCATCGCACCTCGTGAGTTCAAATCTCACCCTCAGCGTAATATTTTATTCGTATTTAATTTTTGTTTGGAGGACTGAGATCGATTCTCAGCTTATCCATGTCCTCTTTGCTCACGCATTTGCCTAGGAAGCTCATTAGAATTTCCGCCAGATCCTCTTGTCTCGGCTGCCCGAAGACCATCCTATAGATGGCCAGAGATTTTTGAAGTTGCTCCATCCGCTCTCTATCACGGCTTAAAGGCAATGCTGGAACGTGCCTCTCGATCTTAGCCCCGTCTTCGGTAGGGTATATCCAGAACGGGACCAGATCGCCCGATCCATCTTTTCTATCTCGTTTTCCTGCCCGAAACAGGGCATCCCAGGGATCGGCATCATTCGGCCCGATTTCCGAAAGCCCATACTTTGCAGCCAGATTCTTTCTTATGGCATGGCCCTTAAACCTGTGAATTCTGCCCTCGCGCTGCTCTAGATCTACTGGATTGGAGGGCAGATTCCAGTGGACGATGGCATGACAGTAGGCATGAAAGTCCAATCCCTCCTGGCCGATTGACGTCGTTGCCAGGACGAAGGGCCAGAAGGGCGAATTGAAAGATTTCCTTATCTGCGAGATTCTGTTCACCGATTGGCCTTCCTCGATCCCTTTTTCTGAGAGCATCACGGCAAAGTTGGTTCTCATCTTTTTTGCTGACATTGATATGGATCCTGACCTTGCATTGCAGCTTATCTCGTCAACTTCAAGGCTTGCTGACCGAAGGCTCAAGGCCTCTGCCATGATCTCCGATATCCGCTCCCCTGCCTTGCACCGATCAAGGCCGAAGAGCCCCTCAGACTCCTTCAGGAAGTGAACATATTCATCCAAGACCGATTGAAGACCGCCATCAAGGCAATAATCCAGAACTTGACGCCAGTAGGCTGGAGCGCCTTGAGAATCCAAAGCATAAAGGCTTCGCAGCAAAGCACTGGACGTTTTCAGATTAAAAAGGCGTACAAATGACCGGGACAATCGCATAGCACTCATGCTTATCTCATCAAGAGGTTCGCATAGACTGCCCGAAGACAGACCACCTGTAACCCTAGACAGAGCCCTCAAGCATGCTATTCCAGGCCCGGCTATTGCAATCTTCGCCAGGACGAGCGAGAGATCCTTTGGCGGCCTTTTCGGCCGGATCTTCCCATCTATTAATGCATTGACCTCTGCGATTGCCTCCTTCCAAAGAGAAGGCCCTTCTTCGCTTTCATCATCTCCAGATGTCTCTTCACCCGCCCAGACATCTCCAAGCTTCCTGTTGCGGAAGAACTTTTCAGCGCTTCCATGATGGTAGTACATATCCAGTAAGATGGGCGCAGCCCAGTACCAATCCTCATCTTCAGGTCCGAATTCCGCAGATGATCCAACAATAGGAAGTAGGAGTCTCGTTATCTCAATTTGGGCTCTATGAATAGTATCAGCGGCTGAAGGCAATGATGCAGAGGATATCTTCAATGGATCGCAGGCCCTGGCAAGAGTCACACTTGGATATATGATCCCCAGGATTGGCAAGCCTGTGATTCTTCTATCTCTATCGCCCCTAGCGAACTTAAGCAGAGGCCGGAGCCTTTTCCTGGAATCAGGTGTATTTCTGAGAGAGGGATCAAAGAGTCCTATCATATTTCTCTCAGCCTCGTAGCTCGACAAGCTTGCGATCATCCTCGGGACCATTCTCCATGAAGAGAACACTAATCTTTTTGTGAACTTCTTAAGCACCGGGTCTGCAAAAGGCCATCCCAGCTCATAATATGGCAGAGATGGTGGCAGCCACAGGAGCTTCCAGGCATTAGCACCAATGGTTCCGGAAAAGAGGCTTCTAAGCCTGGAATTACCTGGATCGATCTGTTCATAAGCTTCAATATCTTTCCAAGGAAGCAATAGACCGTCAGAATCAGATAGATAGCCACAAATTTCTTGATCATTGCAGGAACAGGCTTTCTTGAACGCATTCTTCAGTTCATACTTGTCCATGAAGTTCAGGGGATATGATGAAGACTTCCAGTATTCCAGGGCGTCGCGGCTGTCCATTGATTCGGCCACTTTCTGCAAGCCACAATACGCAATCAAGTCGGCCGGCTCAAGCTTGGTCTGGTCATCGGAAACCACTTCGAGCATCCCATTTCTATCCTCTGAAGCCGCAAGCCGCTCTGTTCTCACCATAACCCTGCGAAGTTGTTCTTCAAGCGCCTTCTTGAGATGCATTAGACGAGCATCATCACCTTTGCCAATGCGGAACAGCTCTTGCCTATATTCTCGGATTGTACTTTCACAAATTTTCATCTCATCAAGATCCTGGATGAGAAATTCGTAAGTTCTTAGAAAATCTCTGTAGTGGTCCTCGACTCCAGCCTCATCCATCGTGGTATACATCTTGTACGGGGTCGCAGAAAGCAAAAGCACCCTGGCCTCGGAGTTCTCATCAGCATAGGAGAATAGTTCCCTGGCAAGCTCCCTTGCAGACATTGCCGAATCGTCCTCACCCTCTTCTCCGTACATAAGATGCTTGAATCTTTGGAACTCGTCCAAAATGATTAAATCAGGCTCAAGAGCCTTCAAACAGGATCTCACAAGAAGAGCACGTAGCTCTGATATGCACCGATTGCTCTCTTTCTCCAACTCTCTCTTTCGATGCACGCCCATACCTGGTTCCATAAATGCTTTTGAAAGCTCCTGCACTCTTTTTCCCAAGCCTGTTCTGGAATTATTCACGGCATTATTTTCACAGTTATGCAATAGGCTCAGAAAAGATGCTTTAAGTTGAGGATCAATTTCGTTCTTCGGGTACTTCCCAACAAGCCTCTTGAAGTTCATTAGCGTCATTCCACCGCGAAAGACATTCATCGGCTTTCCATCATCGAGATTCCATTCGTCTTTGAGCATCCAGAACAACAGAGCCCTCTCTTCTCCGATCCCGGTTCCAGATGACATCTCAAAGGACGTGCCTGGTGTCAGCGCAACGAAATTGATCCTATTTTCCTTGAGGTTCTTGATCTTTGCAGGTAGCAGAGAGATGCGGCTGACGCTGGGCACGCCGTATCCCAAAAAATACAGCTTTGAAATATTTTGGCTTGCTATGTTCGAATTCGAGCAGATGTAGATAATATCAATTCGAGGAACTCCTTTTTCCCAGAGGAGATCTATTGCCTTGGCAATGACTCCGCGGGCTACAAGCGTCTTGCCTAGCCCTACTTCATCCGCGACGAGGAAGCGCCTTGTGCAGTCATCATCGGTATACAACCTTCGAAAGACATAATCTACAGTCGCTTTTTGGAAATCCTTTAGCCCTTCGAGAATCTCATTACAATTAGGTCTTTGATGTCTCTTTTGGCGCTTAAGAATCTCAATGTACTGAGGACTATCAAAGTAGCTACGCTTTCTCAAAGGGCTTTCCTCCTATCATCTTCCTTGCCTCCCAAATGGGCTTCCAGATCTCATCGAGGCCTTCAGGCAGCAGGTCTTGGGTCTCAGGATTGCCCCTCAAATCCTTAATGAGATTGTTTAGGTCGTCGATCCGCTGAGGGTCCCTATTCAGAGCCCTGACCATACACTCGAAGAGCGGCATTATTCCAGGTGGCGTGCCTGGCCTCCATTTCCACACCTCTCCTAAACCAGTTCCACCATTTATGCCTGACAGTTCAGATCCTTTTTCTAGCGAGAGAAGCAGCAGCATCAACCTGATTACCTGGCTCTTATCTTTTAGTATGGCACGGAGGATGCGCTCATTTCTGTCTTCTGGAGCCCCTTCAAGATGCAGCTTGAGGACAAATCCCTCTTCCAGCCTCTTGCTGCCTGATCTAACCGTCAAATCAAATGCAAAAAATGCAGAAATCTCGAGATCCGAGAGTTGCTTGAACTCCGCATGCACCTCAGGAACAACGGAGAGATGCATCGCCCGAGACCTAGGCAGAGTTATCGGCCTGACCATGATCGAGGCCTCCTCGGGAATAGATGAAATCTCTCCTTCGATTAAGATTGCAAAATGCTCATTTGCATCCAGAGAGACTCTGGCGGATAATCCAGCTTTAGCCAGTGCATTTCTTGTCTTTTTTGCCAGATTTTTCAGAGGCTCATTATCGTCTACAACAGGACCATCAGAAATAGATACGGGATCAAGGAGAATCCTCAAACCTGCCTGCTTGCCATCCTCCTTTTCCTTGCCGCCATTCAGCACCGCATCTACGCCACAATTTTTCTTTTTCCCTCGAAGCTCTACGAGGAATTCTATATTCTTACTGAATGCAGCATCTGTCGCATTAGCAGAGCCCGTCCATATCCTGCCCTCGCTTCCTGCGTCAGCTACATAAAGCTTCGCATGCAGCCCATCGAATTTGTCCTCAATGGCTACTTGCTTAAGATCGATATGATTTTCATCTAATCCAGGATTTGCGAACTCATCCGGCTCTGGGATGGCATTATCTTTGAGGCATAATATTTCAGAGAAATTCCGCAAGCAATCGGCTGAGATCTTCTGAAGGCTATCCAGTCGTGAGACCAATGCACAATCCTTTCCAAGGGATGCGAGGCGATTAAGACAGCTCTCTGCAAGGAACGGAGAGACGACGAGCATCCTATCTATCCTTCCTGATAGTGGATTGGTTTCTTTATTATCGATTCCCAATGGGTGAAATATAGCACTCTCGAAGCCCTGGGGTGGAATAAAGGCGACCCTGCGAATCTCATGTTGCACCTGATCTATTCTATTTTGCATTTCCTCCGGTAGGCCCTGTGCCACCATTCCAGGAAGAGATGCAATGAAATCGCCAAGGGGGTGATTTGAAGCAATAGCGTTCTCTCTATCTTTAAGAATTCCGTCAAAGACCAGGGCAGTATCCCACGATCGATCATAAGTAAGATTCCTGCTCAAACAAAGAAAACGATAAGTTACAGGCCCATCTTGTGAGGTATACCTCAGAGCCCAGACCTTTGGATGAAATGAACCATCTTCGCTCCGCGGCAGTGCCTGGAAGACAGAACCTTCGAGGAATGAGTAGAGAGGATGATCATAATCCTTAGGTTCGGGTATGCGAATCCTGCCGGCGTGGCATAAGATGCAGATCCTTCCCGCGTACCTCCTGAGAGATTCTAGGAGCGCCAGTATGTCGGGCCTCCCAGAATTATTCCCTGCATCGAATAAAGTAAAAGCAACGGGGGCCGTCATAAGAGCTAAAAGATCAAGGGAAAAAGTAGTTCCTATGGCGAAGTCGAGAGAATATCCCTCTGGCGGCCTGAGAATCTCCATAAGATGCATCCTATCATATGGATCGAGCATTTTAGGACCTCCTCAAGCCTGTGAGTATGTCAGAGATAATTTTCTCTGCAGGACGCCATCTATACCTGAGCTGTCCTGCCATTCTCACACTGGAGTCCCTGCTCCATCTGGCTAGGGCTTCAGAATTTTCAAGCTTTGATAGATTGCCCTTTAGTTGCCGCTCCCTCTCTTGAATCAGCATTCTTGCAGAATCGTCCTCTGCTATCTTTTGAGCCCGACCGGGTGACAGAGCCATCTGGAGCCATTCTTGTACGAAATACCGTGTCCGTCCAGTTGCTCTCGCGCCCTGTTCGATTACGATCTCCCAAAAGTGTCCTTTGTAGTCCCATCCATCAAATTCAGCCCGGCGCGATTGTAGACGATCAGCCCATAATTCCAGCTCATCTTTAAATTGACTCACTAAACCATCATTACCCAAGCCAACTGCACTGCTGGCTTTCTCCGCGAGCATCAAGTTGTAGAGAAGGGCAGCGCCATAAATGGCCTCAGAGAAGTTTCTTGCATGGAAAATTTTCTCCTTGATTGGATCTGGGAGGTCTGGGCAAATAGGATGATCCCAAGGAAAATGCACAGAATCTGATAGCATATCTGAGTCCAGGAGGTATGCAAGCATTGTGTTTGGCCACCTAGCCAACACTCTTTCTTTGAGATAGCAAGCTTCTTCACCAGTTAGCTTAAATGAGGCCTTGGCTGGGAAGTCATCAGGTGCAGAAGGCAGACCTGGGTGCCAGTTGCGTCGTTTCTGATAGCCATCAACCTCCTCTTCATAGCTGTGTGAGATATCCTTGCCGAATCTGTAAAACGTATCTAGAGAACGGTGGTAGTCAGAAATGGGATAGGGACAAAGCCGGATACCCCAGGCATCCATGCCTTGCCAGTAGATACTGCTTGGAAGTCGCTTGAGGTTCTCTTTTGCATCTTTGCCGATCACGCCATCGGTATCGTCTGAGTCCAAAAGGGCACGTATCAGTCGCACTTCCTCGCCCCTTGCCCTTTTTTCTATCTTTGATGAAGGGACTTTTTTCTCTTCCAGGCTTCTATACATCCAGGGCACAAAGAGAAAATACCTGGCTCTGGTCTGAATAGTACTGGTCCCTGGAAAGAACATGTCTGCGAAGGCATCCCTAATGACACCTATCCCCAGCTCGTCTCTCGTTTCATGTTCCTTTAGAGCACTCAAGATGTCCAGCATCTTCTGCCGTTCTATTTCCGAGTAGTCTAGCCATGTAAAGGAGGATGTCATCTTAATCATACCTATTCAGGGCAATGTCTACCCTTGCATCTTGCGGGATTTCAAGATAGGATGAATAAGCTTGCGGTTGTATCTTTATTGGAGCCCTAATAAATTACGAAGATCAAAAAACGCTTAAAAACCATGACCGAGCAGAATCGCAGGTACGTAAACAAGGAGATCGGCAAGCTCCTGTCCGAGATCTGGCGGGTTAAGGGCCTGGCAGAGCAGGAGTACGGCCCGCAACACCCCATCGCCAAGAAGCTGGCCAGCATGCACGAGGAGGCACAGAAACTGCTGCGGGAATGAATCAAGAGATCCAGTCTGCGAATAAAGTAGATGAGATACATGTATCTGTATGCCGGTTATGCTGGCCGGGCCTGAGGGAGATCGCGGACTCTGATGGGCTGCGGAATACCCGCCTTTTCGCAATCCTTAGGCTAATCATCGAGAAGTAGCTATCATGGCCGGTGCAAATGACAATGTGGTCGTACAGGCCTGCAATACCCTGGCAAAAGCGCCTGGCATAATCTGACAGAAGAGAAGGAAAGCCGGGGCTCAGAGATCTTTGGAGAGCTTCTCATCAAAGAACGCCGATCTAAGGTCATCCAAGGACGCAAATTGATTTACGCCAGGAACGCTAAAAATTATGAAAAATGCGGTATGACCATGAAAAGACTTGAAGAGATCCAGGAGATCCTGAGGCAGAAAAAGCCAATCCTCAGGGAGAGATTCAAAGTTAAAGAGATCGGCATCTTCGGATCCTTTGTCCGGGGCGAGGAGAAGGATACCAGTGACCTCGACATCCTGGTAGAGCTGGAGAGGCCCGTCGGCCTCATCAAGTTCGTCGGCCTGCAAAACTACCTCTCCGATGAACTGGGCGAGAAGGTGGATCTGGTTACGAAAAGCGCACTTAAGCCCAGAATCAAGAAGAACATTTTAAGCGAGGTCGTCTACATATGACCCGCAGGGACTGCTGGGAGTACGTAGAAGACTTAGCCAGGTACATGAATTTTGCTTTGCAGTTCACAGAGGATATGGATTTCGATGAATTCGCAAACGATCCCAAGACCGTTATCGCCGTAACAAAATGCATCGAGATTGTGGGCGAGGCCACTAAACATATTCCTGACTCATTCAAGACAACATACCAGGAGATCCCCTGGAGAGATATGGCTGGAATGAGGGACCGGCTCGTCCATGGCTACTTCACAGTTGATTTGGAGATCGTCTGGCATACGGTGACAGATGAGTTTCCACAGATCCTGCCTTTGATAGAGAAGGCTCTAATTGACGCGGATAATTGAAGGAATGGCTGTTGGAGCTAAGCAATCATGAGCGGATAGCTAGAGGGCAGGCGCTGCTTAGAACCGGCCTGCCGCCCTTCGTGGAGCGCAAGCTTAAGCATTTTGAAGGAGAATAAATGGGAGGGCCTTGAAGAATACGGAGCCGCAATAGCCATGACCGAGCAGAATCGCAGGTACGTAAACAAGGAGATCGGCAAGCTCCTGTCCGAGATCTGGCGGGTCAAGAGCCTGGCGGAGCAGGAGTACGGGCCGCAGCACCCCATCACCAAGAAGCTGGCCAGCATGCACGAGGATGCGCAGAAACTGTTGCGGGAATGAATCAAGAGATTTAGTCTGCAAATAAATAAAGGCAGTAGATGAGATACAGGTATCTGTATGCCAATTATGCCTGCTAGGCCAAAGAAGACCACAAACTCGGAGGGGCTGCGGAATACCCGCCCGCATTTTCGCAATCCTTATAGCTCATCAGCGAGGAGTATCTATCATGGCCGGTGCAAGTGAGAACGTGGCTATCCAGGATGCCAACGAGGCCGCCTTGAAGGAATTTGAGGCCGGAGTTCGGAGGAGTATCAAACAGGCCAATGCTGGTTTAGTAAAGACTTTTAAGACCAAAGAAGAGTTTTTGAACCACTTGAAAAACCTTGATTAAGCCCCATACATGGACTTCGAATCAACTCCTGAGTTTGAGGAACAGTTTTCAAAGCTCACCAGGAAGAATAGGGCACTGGAAGAGCGCTTCCTTAAGAAGATAAGCCAGATTCTTGATAATCCCTTGATAGGCAGCCCAAAGAGCCATAAGCTAAAACACGCTCGCGGCTCCCATGTCGATCCTTATGTTATTGTTTACAGGATAGAGGGAAACAGAATCCAGTTTCCATATGTGGATCATCATGATTCTGTTTATCCGAGGGCGGCAGAAATCCTGAAAAAGATAGAGAGAGAAGGCTAGATGCCCAACTGTGGGATGCAAGCCAAATATGCTTCCTTCAACTCCTTGAGGTCGATATGGTTGCAAAGATCAGAAGCCTCTTTCCTACTATCACCCCTTAGCTCCTTAATGTACTCCCACCTCATTCCCGCCCGCAGAGAAGATGTCAAAGAATTAATTTTGCTGCGCGAGGCAAGGTTTTTACTTTTAATACGTTAGACCCTCTCGTAGAATGCACGCGCCTTAAGGAACTTCAAGTAAAATAGCCCTCTATCTCGTGCGCAGAGGCAGGGGCGAAGCTGGAGGAGGTAGAGGTGCAGTTCTAGGAGCTGCCTGCAGGTGAGCGAAAAAGAAAAGGGTAAAATGAAAGGGGGCCCTCGGGAGAATGGAGCCGCATAAACCATGACCGAGCAGAATCGCAGGTGCGTCGCCAAGGAGATCGGCAAGCTTCTCTCCGAGATCTGGCGGGTTAAGGGCCTGGCGGAGCAGGAGTACCCCATCACCAAGAAGCTGGCCAGCATGCACGAGGATGTACAGAAACTGCTGCGGAATTGACCCCTGGCAGCCAAGTCAAAAGCTCTTTAGGATTCCCCGCCAATCACGGTCCGGGGTGAGGGGGATCTTCCAATACCGCAAAGACTCCCCGCCCTGCTCACCCCAACCTCGCATCTCACATAGTAATAGTAGTAGTAAATTATTGCTCCTGAAACTCACCCCTGCATTCTTCGATATTTCAAATCTTGACTCCCAGGGCCTCGGCCTTCATGGCTCTGGCCTTCTGCATAGCTGCCTCCGCATCCATCCTGGCCCGGTCCTTGAGGGCCTACGCCTCCACTCGGTGCCGGGCTGCCTCCTCCTGCAGCTCTGGGCCTTGTGGCCAGCCTGGGGCAGGACGTCTGCTTCTTTCATGGCCCGCCCTAGACTGCCTGGCCAGTTCCAAGGTGGCCTTTCGAAGAGCCTTATGCATTAGGACGCGCGCATAAAGATATAGCCCTGTTCCTGATTCGATCTATTTCTTAATAGTAAGATAACTACTTATATTGAATTCACTATTTATTAAGATAATGTCAATTAGCTTCAGCGAGAATGAGATTCGCACACTGATCTTCATAACCAGCTCCCTGGAGCCGACAAATCCTCGTGCCATCCAGAATGAGCTGTGCATCTTGAAGGGTTCTGTCTCCCGGATAATAACCAGATTGCAGGATAAGGGCCTGGTGGAGCGGGCGGGAGGAGAGATCCTTCTGGCAGGAACGCCACCCACAGAAGCCTTCAAGCGTCTTTACTACACTCACCGCGCCTCTCCCCTCACAGAGATCCTCTCCGGCCAAAGGGTGAAGCTGATCTTACGTTTGGACAGCTCTCAGAAGAGCCTGCAGGCCCTGGCCGAGGAGACGGGCATCTCCAGCGATACCATCTACTATTATCTTCAGGGTTTCCTGCATCTGGGGATCACCAGCAGATCCAGAAAGGGAAGGGCTTACCTCTACACCTTTAACCACATCCTCTGGAGGGACCTCAAGGACTTCATCTCATCCCTCCAGGAGTACCAGGTACTGCGCCTCGTCCCCAGGGAGGCTCTGTTCATAAAAAGCTACGAGGATAGTGTGCTCTTCAAGAGCCTGCGGCGGCAGAATGCAACGCCCACATCTTTCTCCACTTATAAGGACTACGGGATCCAGCTGGGCTTGCGGGATAACTACTACACCCTGCCCGAAAGGAGGCTGTCCATCCAGGAGATATTCATCCACTCCCTCGACTCTGCGGAGGACTACCGCCAGAGGCTATTTTGCATACTGTTTTACCTGAAGAACAGAGATGGATTAAAAGATGCCAGACACCCCATGATGGAAAGCATCCGGGCGGCCCTGAAGGGTGAAAACATCAATGGCTATCCCAGCCGAGATGAGATAGAAGAGCAAGCGGAGCTTTATGAGATCACAGATATCGAGCCGTGAAGACGTGGAGGAGATCCTGAGAAGCCTGGGGGAGCGTTTGGCCGAGCCGGTACAGGTCCTGATCATAGGCGGAGCAGCAATGCTGGAGCTGGGATTGAAGGATGTGACCAAGGACATAGATCTGGTCTGCCGGGATGTAGCAGGCAAGGCCAGGCTGCTTGAAGCTGCCAGGAGCCTGGGATTCGAGCTATTCGGTCCGGAGAAGAGGCATGCCCGCCTGGCCTTGGACCGGGTGGCAGTCAAGGGTGGGCACACTCTGGACATATTCGCCGGGCGGATTTCCTACGACTTCGGGCTTTCCGAGAGTATGTGGCAACGTGGGAGGACGATAAGTCTCCTCGGAAAGGCGGAGATGAGGTATGCGGCAGTGGAGGACATCTTCAGTCTCAAGCTGATCGCCAACCGGCCAAGAGATCTCGAGGATTGCATCTCTCTGGCCTCAGCGAAGATGGATTTTGAAGCGATCTACTCCGAGATTCTGGCTCAGTATAATAAGGCCGGGACTGTCGAGGAAAAGATCTGGATCACATATCTGGAAGAAGGCATCGGGAAGCTGGAGGATGACTACCGGCTGCAGGTGCCCATTGCGGACAGTGTCTCGGAGCTGGCGAATGAGTACAGAGAGAGGCTGTATCAGAAGCTGAAACCTGGCGAGCCGAGGGAATCATGACCGAGCAGAATCGCAGGTATGTAAACAAGGAAATCGACAAGCTCCTCTCTGAGATCTGGCGGGTCAAGGGCCTGGCGGAGCAGGAGTACGGCCAGCAGCACCCCATCACCAAGAAGCTGGCCAGCATGCACGAGGAGGCACAGAAGCTGCTGCGGGAATGACTCAAGAGATCCAGTCTGCAATAATAAAAGGGCATTAGATGAGATATAGGTATCTTTAAGCCGGTTATGCTGGCCGGGCCTGAGGGAGATCGCGGACTCTGATGGGCTGCGGAATGCCCGCCCGCCTTTTCGCAATCCTTATGGCTAATCATCGAGAAGTAGCTATCATGGCCCGTGCAAGTGAGGATGTGGCTATCCAGGATGAGAAACCAGAACCATCCAAAGCGGATAGCTTTGCCGAGGGCATAATCAAAGGTCTCCAGGATTTCAAGGAAGGCCGGATAACCCGCTTCAAGGATGCTGATGAGCTGGCGATCCATCTTCGCAACCTGTAGGTCGTTATGGCTTTCCAGCCCGTAACCAAATATTATTTTAAAAGGAAATTTAAGAGGCTAACTAGAGCAGGCAGGCTAAAGCCCAGGTGATTAAAGTGATCACCATAATCATTGAGCTTAAGGTGTATTAGGTTTTGGCGCATTGGAATCATTCAAGCTATATTGTTGTCTCCAGGGTTGTCTTGGATTCGAATCGTATTTCGCAAGGTATTCTAGTGGATCAGATATTATGTAACCAGTGCGATATATATCACCGTATATAATTTGTCCAATTGAGTTTGGTAATGGTTTTTTATCAGGGTAAAATCCGCCATTCCCGTCTATGAATATCCATGATTCATTGTGTCTAGGGTTATTAACTGCAACCCACATATGTCCCACAGGATCATCGTTTAAAGATCGGTTATCTGGACCCCAGTCGGTCATGCATGATGCCCGATATCCGTATCGCTCTAATAGCAGCACTATGTAAATCGAGGTGTCAGTGCAGGAGAAATTGCCTGTTGTGTATGGATTAGACCAATGATAGCTCTCTAAGATGTGTTGGATATCGTTTGCAAAAGTCTCATCATATGCAGGCTTTAGTGTTACAAGTTCAAAAAGAACTTGTTGCCCATCAGCCTGTGTAATCGTTTCAGCCAAGATTAATGCAGCTAAAAATACAAATAGCCAGTAGCACTTAAGATATTTGTGGTTCATTGGCCTTTTGCGTTTGTTGTTGGAATCCATTTAGCGACTGCCTCTAATGATG
>Ga0116184_10003025_pt1 | contig 14129 bp, 13 predicted proteins | sample AD_JPNNA5_MetaG_FD_89886 | JGI IMG/M metagenome (GOLD analysis project Ga0116184, IMG submission 89886) | Active sludge microbial communities of municipal wastewater-treating anaerobic digesters from Japan - AD_JPNNA5_MetaG | ecosystem: Engineered > Bioreactor > Anaerobic > Digestate | place... | reverse complement strand
CCTTCGACCACGGACGAAATCCAGGACCTCTCCAACGGCTTCAACACCATGGCAGGCAAGCTCGAGCAGTCATTCAGCGAGCTCAGCTCCCGCAAGGAGGAGCTGGAGGGGATCCTGGCATCCATCACCGGACCGCTGTTCGTGCTGGACGCGCAGGGCAGGGTGACGCTCTCCAATGCCGCCGCACGCAGGGTCATCGCCACCGAAACAGCCTCGGGCAGGTATTACTGGGAGCTCATACGATCCGCCAGGCTCAACGAGCTTATGGGCGAGGCCACGAAAGGAACGGCCTCGGGAGAGGTGGAGTTCGCCGGACTCACCTACCTGTGCAGCATCACGCCCCTGGCATCCCGCCAGGGCAACGTCATGCTGCTCCACGACATCACCCAGATGAAGGAGCTCGAGAGGATCAAGCAGGACCTGGCCGTGAATGTTTCCCACGAGCTGAGGACCCCGCTGACCGCCATCAAGGGCTTCACCGAGACCCTCATGGAGGAGGCCTCCGAAGGCCAGGCCGAGTACCTCAGGATCATCCTTCGCCATACCGAGCGCCTCATCGCCATGGTGAACGACCTGCTCGTGCTGTCCGAGATGGAAGAGACGGCCAGGATCGACCGAGAAAGGGTTGATCTGCAGGACATTCTGTCATCCGTCCTTGTTGTCTATGAGCCCCGGATAAGGGCCAAGGGGATCGATCTCGTGGTGGACTGCCCCCATCTGGAAATCTCGGCCGATGCCTTCAGGCTGGAACAGCTCCTCACGAACCTGGTGGACAACGCGCTGAAGTACACGGACAAGGGGGCCATCCGCATACGGGCCGGGATCACAGGCGGTATGGTGACCATCGAGGTGCAGGATACCGGCCCGGGCATCCCCCGGGAGCACCTGAGCAGGATCTTCGAGCGGTTCTACGTAGCGGACAAGTCCAGGTCGCGGAGCATGGGCGGCACGGGCCTGGGTCTTTCCATTGCCAAGCACATCGCCACGCTCCACGGTGGCAGGATCGAGGTAATGAGCACACCCTACCAGGGTACCACTTTTTCCGTCATCCTCCCTGTCGGTCCCTGATCCGCTCACGAATATCCCGTGTGAGCCCTTGCATCTCCTCACCCCGTCGATGCCCCTGACTCTCCCCTTGACTCATCCTCCCAATACTTATACAAAATCACAAGGCCATCGACGATGTTTCTCAAGCGAGTACAGGGGAGGGACGGATATGGGCTTCAGCTTCATCCCGAAAGATTCGAATTTCTTTGTCCTTTTCAATAAGCAGGCACAATTCGCGGTTACCGCTGCATCCATGTTCGCCCAACAGACCTCCCGGGGCCCCTTTGACGCCGAATCGGTCTCCAAGATGAGGGACATCGAGCACCAGGCGGACGAGGTGGCCCACGAGATCATGAACCGCCTGAACAAGACCTTCATCACCCCCTTTGACCGCGAGGACATCCACTCCCTGGCATGCGCCATGGACGACGTCATCGACATGATCTACACCATCACCAACCGCATGTATGTCTACAAGATCAAGAACGTGGATCAGGACCTCATCGAGTTTGCGGTCATCATCGAGAAGTCTGTCCGTGCCCTGGCCAAGGCGATAGAAGGCCTGCAGAATACCAAAAATCCACAGTGCGCCCTGGACTCGTGCATCGAGGTGAACCGGCTCGAGAACGTGGGTGACACCATGAGGGACAACATCCTGGGCAAGCTCTTCGAGACGTCCACCGACCCCATCCACCTGGTCAAGTGGAAGGAGATCTACCAGTTCGCCGAGACCGTCCTCGACATGTGCGAAGACGTGGCACACGTGGTGGAATCCATCTTCGTGAAACAGGCATGATCCAATGACGATCTACATCGTCCTTCTCATCCTGCTGGCACTCTTCTTCGATTTCCTGAACGGGTTTCACGACTCGGCCAATTCCATTGCCACCATTGTCTCCACGCGGGTCCTCTCACCGAAGTACGCGGTGATCTGGGCCGCCTTCTTCAACTTCATCGCCTTTCTGTTCCTGGGCCTGCACGTGGCCAACACCATCGGCAAGGGGATCATCGACGTGGGCATCATCGATGCGCACGTCATCTTCGCCACCCTCGTGGGCGCATGCCTGTGGGACATCCTCACCTGGTACCTCGGCCTGCCCACGAGCTCGTCCCACGCACTGATCGGCGGCATGGTGGGAGCTGCGCTGGTCAAGGCGGGTCCAGACTCGCTGGTTGCAGCGGGGATCATCAAGACCGTGGCCTTCATCTTCGTCTCCCCCACGGTGGGGCTCCTCCTCGGCCTGACCATCGGGATAGTCGTCTACTGGGCATTCAGGAAGGCCACCCCGCTGCACGTGGACCACATCTTCCGCAAGGGGCAGCTCGTCTCCGCCGCCCTGTACAGCCTCGGCCACGGCGGAAACGACGCCCAGAAGACCATGGGCATCATCGCGGGCCTGCTGTTCAGCGCCGGGGCGCTTGGCGAAACCTTTCACATCCCCTTCTGGGTGGTCTTTTCCTGCCAGGCCTCCATCGCCCTGGGCACCCTGTTCGGCGGGTGGAGGATCGTCAAGACCATGGGCCAGAAGATCGCCAAGCTCAGGCCCGTGGACGGCTTCTGCGCCGAGACCGGGGCGGCAGCGAGCCTGTTCATCTCCACCATGATGGGAGTTCCGGTGAGCACCACCCACACCATCACGGGCGCCATCATGGGCGTGGGTTCTCTCAGGCGCCTGAGCGCGGTGCGCTGGGGCGTGGCGGGGCGCATCGTGTGGGCCTGGATCCTCACCATCCCGGGTGCTGCGATCATCTCGGCAATAACCTATACGATTACGCAATAAACCAAGATTTCACGATATCTTCATCCTTCCTTAACACTGTCGGGTGTAGTGTAACGGAAAAACAGTTCGGAGGAATGAAGATGAATACACGGTTGTCTCTATCAGTGTTCCTGTGCATCCTGGCGGCGGGGCTTCTCATCCCTGTTGTCCCGGCTACCGGCCATGCGTCGGGTGGAGCCATCACCATCAAGGGATCCACCACGGTGCTCCCGATCGCCCAGGTGGCGGCCGAGGAATTCATGGACAGGAACCCGGGCATCAAGATCTCGGTGCAGGGCGGAGGATCAGGCGTGGGGATCTCCTCGCTCATCGACAAAACCACGGACATCGCCACCTCGTCCCGCAGGATCAAACCCGAAGAGATCGAGAAGGCCAAGGCCAAGGGCGTGACACCCAGCGAGATCGTCATCGCCCTGGACGGTATCGCGGTGATCGTGCACCCGGGCAACAAGGTGAGCGCGCTCACCAAGGCCCAGCTCAAGGACATCTACACCGGCAGGATCTCCAACTGGAAGGAACTCGGCGGAGCCGACGCCAAGATCGTCACGGTGAGCCGCGACACCTCGAGCGGAACCTACGAGGCCTTTGAGGCGCTGGCCATCAACAAGGAGAAGGTGAGGCCCGATGCGCTGACCACGGCATCCAACCAGGCTGTGGCCCAGACCGTTGCCCAGACCCCGGGCGCCATCGGGTATGTGGGTCATGGCTACCTCACCGGCAAGGTGAAGGACGTGACCGTGGACGGCGTCAAGTGCACCAAACAGAACATCCAGTCCGGCAAGTACCCCCTTGCACGGGAGCTGTACATGTATACGAACGGCAAGCCGTCGGGCAACACGGCCCTGTTCGTACACTTCGTGCTCAGCAAGGACGGGCAGAAGCTGGTGGAAGACGAAGGTTTCGTGGACATCCTGAAATAGCCTCTTTGAACGAACTGCCGGGGAGAAAGGTCTCCATGCCCTTTCTCCCCGGCTCTCTTCCCTGTTCTCAGGCTCGAGAAAAAGAACGAAAACTTCACACAATCTTAACCAATCCCGACTATAGGTACAGACCGGGGAACAGCAATGGATATCAGGAGATTCAGATCATTCAAAGAGGGCGTGTACAAGTACAGCTTCGCCATGCTCGCCTTTGCATCCCTGGTCTTCCTCTTGGGTATCATCCTCACCCTGTTCATGCAGTCATGGCAGGTCTTCTCCACCATCCCCCTGACCGACATGGTCTTCGGGAAACACTGGTACCCCACCCACGAAGATGCCGCGTTCGGCATGTGGCCGCTGATGGCGGGCACCGCCCTGGTAACGCTGGGCGCCATGTTCGTCTGCGTACCCATCGGCGTGGGGACCGCGCTCTACATCCACGAGCTGGCAGGCCAGCGGCAGAGGGCCTTCCTGAAGCCCCTCATCGAGGTGCTGGCCGGGGTCCCGTCCATCGTGTACGGCTTCTTCGGCATGGTCATCGTGGCGCCCTTCCTGCAGGACCTCCTGGATATCCCCACGGGCCTGTGCGCCTTCACCGCGAGCCTGATCCTCGGTATCATGGCCACCCCCACGGTGGCGAGCCTGTCCGAGGACGCGCTGAGCTTCGTCCCGCGGAGCTTCCGCGAGGCCTCGCTGGCGCTCGGGGCCAACCGGTGGCAGACCCTCACGAAGGTGGTGGTCCCGGCGGCCGGGTCCGGCATCTCCACGGCCATCATCCTGGGCCTCGGCAGGGCCGTGGGCGAGACCATGACCGTGCTCATGGTGGCGGGCGGTGCAGCGGCCATACCGAAGGGCATCTTCGACCCGGTGCGCCCCATGACGTCCACCATCGCGGCCGAGATGGGAGAAGCGGTCATGGGGAGCCTCCATTTCAGCGCACTCTTCGCCATCGGGCTGATCCTGTTCCTCATCACGCTTGGTGTAAACGTCATCGCCGAGGTCGTCAGCAGGAGATTCCGGCTGAAGCTGGGGCTGGGCAGATGAACATATCGGATACGGCGATCCAGACCACCGGGAAAGGCATGGGGCTTGTCGGGAAGCGCCTGCGCACGAGCGACCTGGTGCAGGCCCTGGGCTTTGCGTGCCTGATCCTGTGCGTCCTGTTCGCCCTGTTCTTCCTGGGGTCCCTCATATACTTCATCACCGCCAAGGGCATATCCGTCATTTCCTGGGAATTCCTCACTTCGGTGCCGCGGCGCGCCATGACCAGAGGAGGCGTGGCGCCCGCCATCGTGGGCACCTTCTACCTCACCGTGGGGGCGCTCTCCTTCGCCCTGCCCCTGGGGCTGGCCTGCGCCATCTACCTGTGCGAGTACAGCCCTGGCACCACGGTGGTGAATATCATCAGGCTCTCCATCAACAACCTCGCAGGGGTCCCGTCCGTGGTGTTCGGGCTCTTCGGGTTCGCGGTCTTCGTGAAAATGTTCGGCTTCGGCGTGTCCATCCTCTCGGGCAGCCTGACGCTCGGCATCATGGCCCTGCCCGGCATCATCTCTGCCTCCCAGGAGGCCATCCTGGCCGTGCCGCAGTCGTACAAGGAGGCGTCCCTGGCGCTCGGGGCCACCCACTGGCAGACCATCAGGAAGGTGGTGCTGCCCACGGCCCTGCCGGGGATCCTCACCGGCGTGATACTGAACGTGGGCCGGGTGGCGGGCGAGACCGCGCCCATCCTGTTCACGGCCGCCACCTTCTACACCAGGGGATACCCGGACTCCGTCTTCTCCGAGGTCATGGCCCTGCCGTACCACATCTATGCCCTCATGACCGAGGGGACCAGGCCCGAGGTGCAGACCGGCATCGCGTACGGCTGCGCGCTCATCCTGCTGGCCCTGGTGCTTGCCATATCGGCCCTGGCCATTATCCTGAGACAGAGACAGAGGATCAACTATGGCTCCTGAGACCAAGATCAGCGCGAGAGACGTCGATTTCTACTATGGCAGGACCAAGGCCCTGAAAGGCATCTCGCTGGACATCCACTCCAAGCAGGTCACCGCGCTCATCGGGCCTTCCGGGTGCGGCAAGTCCACCTTCATCCGGCTGTTGAACCGCATGAACGACCTCATCCCTGGCTCGAAGGTTCAAGGCTCCATCCTCATGGACGGTCTCGACATCAACCACCCCAAGACCGACGTGGTGGAGCTCCGTCGCAGGGTGGGCATGGTCTTTCAGAAGCCCAACCCCTTTCCCAAGAGCATCTACGACAACATGGCCTACGGGCTCGTCATAGGCGGCATCAGGGACAGGGACATCATCGAGCAGCGGGTCGTCACCTCGCTCAAGAAGGCGGCCCTGTACGATGACGTGAAGGACCGCCTCCACGACAGCGCGCTCATGCTCTCGGGCGGCCAGCAGCAGCGGCTCTGCATCGCGCGGTGCCTCGTGGTGGAGCCCGAGGTGATCCTGTTCGACGAGCCCTGCGCGAGCCTGGACCCCATCTCCACCCGCAAGATCGAGGAGCTGATCCTGGAGCTCAAGCAGGACTACACCATCGCCATCGTCACCCACAACATGCAGCAGGCTGCCCGGGTCTCGGACTACACCGCCTTCATGTACCTGGGCGAGCTCGTCGAGTACGACCGCACGGAACGGATGTTCACCGTTCCCAAGGAGCGCATGACAGAGGAATACCTGAGCGGCAAGTTCGGATAAGGAGACACCATGCTGGAAGAGTCGAAACTGGTACAGGTGAAGAGAGAGCTCATGGAGTTCGCCGCCCTGGTGGAGTCCATGGTGGACAAGAGCGTCACCGGGCTGAAGAACCGCACCGCGGATCTCCTCCACGAGGTGATCGAGACGGACGAGCCCAGGGCAAACAGCTTCGAGACGGACCTTGACGAGCGGTGCGTGTCCATCATCGCCCAGCACCAGCCCGCGGGCAAGTCGCTCCGCACCATCCTCATGGTGCTGCACATCAACTCCACCCTTGAGCGCATAGGCGACCACGCGGTGACCATCGCAGAGAGCTCGCTCTTCCTCATGGAAAGGGCGCCGGTGAAGCAGCTCATCGACATCCCCCACATGGCCGAGGTGGTCAAGACCATGATCACGGACAGCATCGACTCCTTCATCAACGAAGACGCCGAGCTCGCAAGGGCCGTGTGCGAGCGGGACGACGTCGTGGACGGACTGCGCACCCAGATCCTGCGGGAACTCATCACCTTCATGACCTCGGACCCCACCACCATCGAACGGGCCCTGCAGATCATGAAGATCGCGAGCAACCTGGAGCGAGTGGCCGACCTCGCCACGAACATCTGCGAGGACGTCATCTACATGGTCAAGGGTAAGGTGATCAAGCACCACAAGGACAGCGAGTGAACTGGTTCTCCCCTGGCCGCGTCGCCCGGGAGAGGCCTCCTGTCAGAATGACCTGAAGACCTCGTACGAGACGAACATGACGATCTCGATGGCGATGAGCGCGATGATGATCCACTCGAGGCTGGCCGAGTGCTTGTGGTACTGCTCGGCGGCGAGCATGCTGAAGAGCTCATGGATGACCTCGAGCTTGTCGTTGAGCGTCTCGGCCCGCTGGGTCACTTCCAGGTAGCGGGCCATCATCACGTAGGTCTTCTCCCATTCCGGGTACTCCCAGAAGAACTCCGGCGTTTCGAGCAGGTTGTTGCGCAGGTTGATGTCGCTCTTCACCAGGTAGAGCCTGCCCCGCATCATGGCGATCTCCTTCCGCTTCAGGCGGGTCTCTCCGGTGTGCGCGATGTTGATGGGGATCTGGGAGGTCTCCTCGATGGTGTTCTGGGCCGCGATCTCGAACTCCTCGAGCTTCACCGACTGGGCGATGCCGTGCGACAGGGCGAGCTTTTCCAGGACCTCGTCCGTCTCCAGACTGATGTGGTCATCCTTTACGCGGCTCGCACCGTCCACTGAGAAGCTGAACTCGTCCAGGATGTGCCGGGCAAAGGGCTCGATGCGGTATGCGTCCACGGCGGCGAGCACCCGGTCGAGATCGTTCTGGGGAAGGCCCCAGGCCACCAGTGCCCCGTAGGAGAAGAGGAACACGTCACCCGCCTTGAGCTTCAGGTGCAGCACGTCGCGGTATGCAGTGCACTTGTGCTGGTCCTCCAGACCGGCCTTCAATGCCGGGAAGTCGAAATTCTTGGCCACGCACAGGGCGATGCAGGTTTCCACCGGGTCGCTCCCTCCCCTTGTCTCGCGGCGTCTGTCTGCCGCACAGTGCACAGTATACCAGAAAAACAAAAGGAGCAGGAGCTCCTTATCGGATCAGGGGGTCCCAGGCGGGCTGTCAGGACGGACGTGGCCGGGAATCGGGCAGCCTGTGGACGCCTGCCACCCTGACCCTGCCTGCCAGGACCTCCTCGGCGAGGGCCCGCTGGTGGGCGTCCACGCGGATGCAGACACCGCAGTCTGAGCTGATATGCCGGGGGATCGGCACGAGTTTGTAGGGTATGCCCTTCTCCTTCAATGCCTGCTCGGCGGCCAGGGTCGCGCTCACCGACTCGAAGACGAGCACCCAGCGTTCCACCGTGCTCATACCCGCACGATCCGGCCCGCCTGGAGCATGGTCTGGGCGATGTCGTACATGTTGGACACCGATCCCACCGCGAGCCTGTCCTTGAGGTCGAAGAAGCCCAGGCAGGTCCCGCACACCAGTATGCGCGTCCCCTGGCCGGCCAGGGCCTGCAGGTCGTCCAGCACCTCGGATCCTGCCACGGCGAGCCTCACACCGGTGTTGAACAGGATGAGCACATCGGGTCGGGGGGACGTGTCCTGAAGCGTGTGGATGAAGCTCTTCATGAGGACCGACCCCAAGGTGTCGTCGCCGCTGCCCATGGTGTCGGAGCCGAGGACAGCCACCACCGGTCCCCCCTCCGCGATGATCTCCCCCGCCATGGGACATGCGACCTGCCGGGTTATGGTGAGCAGGGTGTCGAGACCCTGCTCCTGCTCGGAAACCGCACAGCCGAGACTGGTCGCGAGCTTCCTGACGTTCTCCCGGGCAATGGCGTCGTTCACTAGGACCACGACTTCGTCGTGATCAGCCAGGGCCTTCTTCGCCAGGATCACTGGCTGCGGGCATGCCAGCCCGCGGGCGTCAACGGTATGTGCCATGGGTTCTCCCTCCTTGCGTTGTCCTGTTGCGCGCTCACCGATTGTATGCGATGGATGCAACGGCATCAATGGTCTCGTCGATATCCCGGGCCGTGTTGAAGAACCCGATGCTCGCCCGTACGGTGCCCTGGGGGAAGGTCCCCAGCGCCCTGTGGGCCGAGGGCGCGCAATGCAGCCCGGACCGGATCATGATGCCGAACTCGTCGTCGAGCCTGAAGGCCACTTCGGAGGGCTCCACGCCCTCCAGGGTGAAGGACACCACGGCGATCCTGTGATAAGGGTCCCGCGGGCCGATGACCCTTATGCCCTCGATGGCGGCGAGGCCCTCCATGAGTCTGCGGGCGAGCGTCATCTCGTGTTCCCTGATCCGCTCGACGCCCTGGGAGGCCACGAAGTCGATCCCGGCGAGCAGCCCAGCGATGCCGGGAGTGTTCGGGGTGCCGGACTCGTACTTGTCCGGCATGAAGAGCGGCTGCTCCTCGCGCTCCGAGGCGCTCCCCGTCCCGCCCATGGCCAGCGGCGAGATGCGTGCTTCGAGCCCTTCCCGGACATAGAGCCCCCCGGTTCCCTGGGGACCGTACAGGGACTTGTGCCCGGTGAAGGCGAGGAGGTCTATGCCGTCGCGTCCCACGTCGATGGGCAGGCACCCGGCGGTCTGGGAGGCATCCACGCACAGGGGGATGCCCCGCTCACTGGTGATGGCCCCCACCTGGGACACGGGCATGACGGTGCCGGACACGTTGGACGCATGGGTGAGCACCACCAGCGCGGTCTGCCTTCTGATGGCCTTCCCCACGTCGTCCGGATCGAGGGTTCCGTCCGCGGAGCATGCCACCACGCTCACCTCGACGCCCCGCAGCTCCATGGCGCGCAGGGGCCGCATCACCGAGTTGTGCTCCATGGCGGAGGTGATGACGTGGTCCCCGGGCCCGAGCATGCCCTGGATGACTATGTTCAGCGCCCCGGTTGCGTTCCCGGTGAACACGAGCCGCAGGGGATCGGATATTCCGAACAGGGCCGCTGTTTGCCGTCGGGCCTCTGCGATGACGCGGGCCGCCTCTATGGACAGCGTGTGCCCGGACCTCCCGGGGTTCGCAGCTGCCTCCCTGATGATATGCTCCACGGCACGCGGCACGCATTCGGGCTTGGGCCAGGTGCTCGCGGCGTTGTCGAGATAGATGCGCAGCTTCTCTTCCATGTCTTCCTTGGCGAGTGGGGTTTGCGTGCAGAGGCTTGCTTGTTTGCCGGAGCAGGTACCTGCACGTGTTCCTGTGCCGAGCACTAGAGGATCAGGCCTGCCCTGTCAAATGCAGAAAATGCATACCGCGCACAGTCCGATGCGTAATGAGAATGCATCAAGACACAGATCCGAGGGTGAAGGCCCGGGCCGCCCATCGCGCCGGGGCCTTCTCCTCCATGCCTGGGGAAGATTCTAGATTCCGCCTGGAGACAACAGAACTGCCAGAACGGTAAACTGGTCATCTCCGGTATCGTACCTGCCGATGATCTCCGCGTCGCTGCCGACGGCGATGTCGCTCATAAGGAGATCTTCGCCGCAGGGGGTCATGACAAGGCTCTGCGCCAGCAAGACCGCATCCACGTCCCCGGAGAGCTCTTCACCCGCACCGGGACTCAGCGTGAACTCACCTTCAGCGGGAAGCGCGGTCACCGAGCCTTCCACCACCAGCACATCCCCGATGACCACGAGCCGCGCCTGCAGGACCCCGTCCATGGTCAGATAGCCGTATACCACCACGGCCTGGTCCTCCTGCAGGGAGTCAGGGGTGACGTACTGGTTGTTTTCAGAAAAGGTCAGCATGTCATCGGCGAAGTGCACCCTCAGGTCGCCCAGCACCTCAAACTCCCGGCCCATGATGAACCCGTCTGGAGAGGCATCAAGGTCCGCGTCCAGCAGCGAATCGATGGCGCCCCTGAAGAGCATGGAGCACGGGGTCGAGGTCGATCCCCGGGCGATGACGTCGGCAAAGACCACGGGCCTGAAAACGCATTTTCCGGAATTGCCCGCTTCGTGCAGGTGAATGGACCTGTCGGCATCGATATCAAGGCGGAGATACAGGACCTGCCCTTCATCCACTGTGAAGGCGCCCTGGGGATTGATATCGATCCTGCCGCCGGGCAGGAAGAGGTCCATGCCCTCGCAGGGGCCGCCCACGGCGTGGAGACCGCTGATGGCGAGCCTGATCTTCTCGTATCTGCCCACCGGAACCTCCTCGTTCAGGATGAGCAGGAAGTCTTCGTCGCGCAGGTCAAGAAGATCGACGGTATACCCGTCGCTGGACGTGAAGACCACGACGGGATTGGATTCCTCCCCCTCCGGCAGCAGGGACACCCCGGTGATGGTGATGTAGATGTGATCGAACCCATCCGTGGGCGCATCCGTGAGCAGGACACCCACGGATCCATAGGAACCTTCTGCTTCGGGATGAGACGATCCGCCGCTGCTGCATGCCGCAAGGTATACGCTGACGAGTGCTGCTGCACCAAGGACGAGGAGAAGCGCTGCACCGGTACGCAGATATCTGTTCATGCCTGCCTCCTTTGAGGATCCTGCCATCCATGGCCCTGACACGGAGCGGTCAGGGAGGCGGAACACCCCTTTATACGCGCGGTGCTACCCATCGCACCGGGTCACATCGGCGACAATATACTGTGCCATAAATCCACCGGAATGTCCATCAGGAGGCAGGTGCGGGCCCGTATATCCCCCCCTCAGCGAAGGCCCGCAACCTCTGCGAAGGTTTCACCCAGAAGGCGCTTCTGCACGGACCGGTCCGGGAAGATCCGCTCGATGCGTCGCTTGATGAAGCCGTAGTCGTAGCGGCCGTCCGCGCCGTGGAACCCGTAGGGACCGTCCGTGCCGTAGAAAAGGCGGTCGATCCCGATGGCCCGGGCAGCCCCCAGGGTGGCCCGCTCGCTCGTGTAGCTCGTCTGGGACACGTCCAGGTAGACGTTCTTCCGGCCCCTGATCCGCTCCCAGGTGTCCGCGTACCCCGGGAACCCCGCATGGGCGAGGATGAGCTTCAGGTCGGGCACGTTCTGTAGCAACGCTTCGAAGTCCCCCTCTTCGCCGAAGCCCGCGTGGATGAGGAGCGGCTTGCCGATCTTTGCCAGACGCTGCGCCACCTCCGTCAGCTCCACGGGCCTGAAGTGGTGCCAGAACGGGTGTGCCTTCACTCCCACGAATCCCGGGCTGTCCCTGTACTTCTCCAGCTCGTCCACCGGGTTGAGCCTGCCCCGGGGGTTCACGAAGACCCAGCCGAGGAACCGGTCCGGGTGAGCGTGCACGGCGGAGAAGACCCGGGCGTTGTCCGGGTCCGGCTCGATGAAGTAGGGCAGGCCGAGGATCTTCACCTCGCCCCTGTCCGTGAAGTTGGAAACGAGCGCCTTGCCGATGCCCCTGAGTGAGCGGTTCTCCAGCAGCACCTGCAGGACCCAGATGAGGAACCGGGGCGGCTCATGGAAGGGCGCCACCATGCTCCCCATGAGCGCCACCTTGTCCACGCCGCTGCGGTCCATCTCCTTGAGCAGACCGCCGGTGTCGAGCACCCTGTCCTCCAGGTGGTAATGACAGTCGATGACCATAGTCCCTCCCCGTCATGTGACGTGCCTGCACAGGCACCACACCGGACGTACCCATGGCCCCGGAGAAGGTGCCTGCCGTATGCTTCATATTATAATGCCAGGGAGGGACTTCTCAAGATGCACGAGCGGCATGCTCAGCAGAACTGTCTGAGGAGGATCTGTGTGGAGAGTACGCCCAGGAGCGCGCTGCTGTCCCGGAACCCGGCGCGCTCCGTACGGGAGCACTTGGCGATGAGCGCCTCCACCCGGTCCGCATCGAAGACCCCGCCAGCGTTGACGGCGTCGCGCTCCAGGTAGGGCCTTACCTCGGGCCTGAGCGAGCCCGATGTGAAGAACGCCTCCTTGTTGGGCGCGCCGTAGGGCCGCTTCACCCGGGAGAAGATCTCTGGGGGCAGCTCGGCGCGGAAGGCCTTCTTGAGTATGTACTTCTCCCTGATCCCCCTCATCGTGAGGTGCGGGCTCAGGCGCGAGGCGTATTCGGCCACATGGTGGCTCAGGAAGGGGTAGCGCCCCTCCACCCCGTGGGCCAGTGCCATGCGCTCGCCCTGGGAGGAGAGCAGGTACCCTGCCAGCAGGAGCTTGATCTCCAGATACTGTGCCTGGTTCAGTGGGTGCCACTGCGGGAATTCCCCGGGGATCATGGCCGACAGGTCCTCCACCGGGTCATAGGCCCCCGCGGCGCCCCGGAACTCCTCGCTGAAGAACTGCTGGATGGCGGCGGTGGTGCGCCAGGTGGGCAGGTGGGAATAGGCGAAATGCGCCGTGTCGAGAAGTCCCTCCCGGTAGAAGGACATGAGCATGCGGCCCGAGCGCCTCATCTGGACCTGGGAGTGGGGGTACAGGGCAAGGAGCAGCAGGGGGCGGAGCCTGGATTCGGGAACGCGCGACCAGAATCGCCGGATCAGGGCCTCCTTGAAGATGTCGTATCCGCCGAAGAGCTCGTCCGCCCCCTCCCCGGTGAGCACCACCTTGATGCCGCACTCCCGGGCGAGCCGTGAGAGGTGGAACATGGGTGCGGGCGCCGAGCGCAGCAGTGGCGTCTCTGCGTGCCAGACCACCTGCTCGAAGGCGCTGCCGATGTCCTCGTAGGCGATCCTGCGCACGTGGTGGTGCGTGCCCAGGCTCCTCCCCATGGTCTCCTGGAACGCGGACTCGTCGAAGGCCGGGTCTGCGAAGCTCACCGAGAAGGTTTCCATGCCCGGGACATGCCGCTTCACCAGCGCGGAGATGACGCTCGAGTCGAGACCCCCGCTCAGGTAGGCGCCCACCGGCACGTCGGCGCGGAGTCTCAGCGAGGCAGCCTCGTCCAGGACACCCCGCAGTCCCTCCATGGCCTGATCCTCGTCCGTGACGTCATGGTCACCCCTGGCGGGGAAGGTGACGTCCCAGTACTGGAACGATCTCATGGTGCCGTTCTCCAAGACCAGGCACTCGCCGGGTCTGAGCTGGAACACGCCGTCGAACACGGTCCTCGGCGCCACGGCTGCCCAGAAGGTGAAGACCTGGACGATGCCCGCGGGCGACAGCCTGAGCCTGCCCAGCAGCGGGAGCATGGCCTTGACCTCGGAGGCGAAGATGAGGCAGTCCCCCTGCACGGCATAGTGCAGGGGCGCGATGCCGAACCGGTCCCGGG
>Ga0116184_10003019_pt1 | contig 14146 bp, 11 predicted proteins | sample AD_JPNNA5_MetaG_FD_89886 | JGI IMG/M metagenome (GOLD analysis project Ga0116184, IMG submission 89886) | Active sludge microbial communities of municipal wastewater-treating anaerobic digesters from Japan - AD_JPNNA5_MetaG | ecosystem: Engineered > Bioreactor > Anaerobic > Digestate | place... | reverse complement strand
GGGTAATAGCGGGTATATATCAAATACAAGAAAAATCCTGCTGCCAACTTCACCAAGAAGAGCAACTTATAGGTATGGGTCGGGATCGCTTCTGTTCGAAAAATTTTCATCTTCCCGATGAGGAAGACAAAAAAGGCTGCATAGCCGATCGAAAGGAATAATTCGAGCATATCCGCCAAAATTAAAAAATCTGCTGAGCCTACCTAAAATTCGGGAAATAACTTTTACAAGCCCATTTCGAGCATTTTGCTAACAATGAAGATCAGTTTTTTTAATAAAAAGCCATGAAACGGGGCCATATTCGGTCTCAGATAGGCGTCGGTTGCTTAACTTTGCAGCGAAAATCAACGCTCACATGACTACCGGAACTGAAGAATTAAGCAACGTAGAAACCGCGAAAAAACTAGGATTACTACCTGAGGAATTCGAAAAAATCAAGCAAATCCTGGGCCGCACACCCAATTTTACCGAGCTCAGCATCTATTCGGTGATGTGGTCGGAGCATTGCTCGTACAAAAATTCGATCGTTTGGCTAAAGACCCTTCCTAAAGACGGCCCTCATATGTTGGCGAAGGCGGGAGAAGAAAATGCGGGATTGGTAGCGATTGGCGACGGCTTGGCATGCGCCTTCAAAATCGAGTCGCACAACCACCCTTCGGCCATTGAGCCATACCAAGGGGCAGCGACGGGTGTCGGCGGCATTAACCGCGATATTTTTACGATGGGCGCTCGTCCTATTGCCCAGCTGAACTCACTCCGCTTCGGAAATCCCGATTTAGCTCGTACCAAATGGCTGATGAAAGGAGTTGTGAAAGGTATCGGCAACTACGGCAATGCATTTGGTATCCCTACTGTTGGCGGTGAAGTGTTTTTTGATGAATCATTCAACGTAAATATTTTGGTGAATGCCATGTCGGTAGGTATCGTGAAAGAAGGCGAAACGGCTTCAGCGATATCTTACGGAGCAGGCAACCCGGTATATATTGTGGGATCGGCAACGGGTAAGGACGGAATCCATGGTGCTACTTTTGCATCGGGCGACTTACACGAAGACTCACACGAAGACCTTCCATCGGTACAAGTAGGAGATCCATTTATGGAGAAATTACTCCTCGAAGCTTCGCTTGAAGTAATAAAGACGGGAGCAGTTATCGGAATGCAAGATATGGGAGCTGCAGGAATCATCTGCTCTACCAGTGAAATGTCGGCGAAAGGAAAGCACGGCATGAATATCTATCTCGAAAAAGCACCTACTCGTCAGGCGAATATGAAAGGATGGGAAATCCTTTTGAGCGAAAGCCAAGAGCGTATGTTGGTGGTAGTTGAAAAAGGACGTGAAGCAGAAGTAGAAGCCATCTTTGAGAAATGGGATTTAAATTGCCAACAGATTGGAGAAGTAACCGAAGGTGATCGATTAAGATTCACGATGAACGGAGAACTTTTAGCTGATGTACCTGCAGAATCGTTGGTATTAGGTGGCGGTGCTCCGATTTACAATAGAGAATATTCAGAACCTGCATATATCGCAAAAAACAAAGCCTTCAAAATTGATTCGGTAAAACAACCTAGCGATTTGAAAGCGGTGATGATGCACCTGACAACACATCCGAATATAGCCTCTAAAAAATGGGTATATACACAGTATGACTCAATGGTAGGTACTATCAACATGACAACAAATGCTCCGGCAGATGCTGCGATTGTAGATGTACGAAATACGAAGAAAGCATTAGCGCTTACTGTTGACTGTAACTCACGCTATGTATATGCTGATGCAGAAGCAGGCTGTGCGATTGCGGTGGCGGAAGCAGCGAGAAATATTGTTTGTGCGGGCGGACATCCATCGGCAGTAACCAACTGTTTGAATTTCGGAAATCCTTATAACCCTGAAGTATATTGGCAATTTGTTCATGCTATTAAAGGCATGAGTGCTGCATGTTTACGTTTTGAGACTCCGGTAACGGGAGGAAATGTAAGTTTCTACAATCAATCGAAAAACGAACAAGGAGAAGTGCCTGTATTCCCTACTCCAACCATTGGAATGGTGGGAATAATTCCTGATAAGAAAAAACGCATGAGCCTTAACTTCAAACAAGAAGGCGATGTGATTTTCATGTTAGGATCATCGCGCGACGACATTAACTCATCAGAATATTTATACTCGTTCCACGGAGTGAAAAACTCTCCTGCTCCATTCATGGATTTAGAAGAAGAGTATGCATTACAGCAAGTGATAAAACAATTAATCAAAGACGGATTAATTGAAAGTGCGCACGACGTATCTGACGGAGGACTATTCATCACATTACTTGAATCAGGAATGCCAAACGGCTTAGGATTCAGAATTGAAACTGACGAAGAAATTAGAAAAGACGCATTCTTATTCGGCGAATCACAAAGCCGTGTAGTGGTAAGTGTGAGCGCAGAAAAATTAGATGCATTTGTTGAAATGATGGCCGACACCGACGTAGACTTCGTAAACCTAGGAGAAGTAACGGCTGATGATATTATTATCGACGATCAAGCATACGGATCTATCATCGAATACAAAGAAGCATACGACAATGCTATCGGAAAGATGATGGAAGCGTAAGCATCGAAAAATAAAATAGGAAAGTGAACTTTTGAAAGAGAGTTCACTTTTTTTATTTTGAAGGGGTGGTAGATAAAAAGAATATACTAAAGGATTAAGAAATTGGATTTCTTAAAAACATCATAGTGCGGCGGGGGTCATCGAGCGGCGGTTATCGAGCGGAGTCGAGATATGGTCATCGAGCGGTGGTCATCGAGCGGAGTCGAGATGAGTCGAGACATGGTCACGGTAATTGAGCTTGTCGAAATATCGAGCGGCGGTTGTCGAGCGGAGTCGAGACATGGTCATAGAGCGGTGGTCATTGAGCGGTGGTCATCGAGCGGTGTCGAGATGAGTCGAAATAAGTCGAGATGGTCTGTCCCTTACCTTACCCAATTAAATTTCTCCGAAAAAATCACCTTTTAAAAAAAAATCCCTATCTCAGCGTGGGGTACAGCAAGTTCCCTCCCTAATTAAAATTACAAAAATTCCACTAAATAGTCGGGAGATAAATGCTTACAAACGCTTAAGTGCTTACCAATTTCCTTTTTTAATGAATAATATATACATTTGATAAATATTGATCAATTGAGGCTACACTTTATGAAAGCGATTAGAAGTTTGTTGGTTTTTATTTTGTTGTTGATGGCAGGTGGAGCTATAGCCCAATATACCGACCGCTACTGGTGCTTTGGAGATAGTGCAGGTATTGATTTTAAGAATTTGACTAATCCTGTAGCTGGCAACTCGGTATTGAGAGTTAGGGGTACTTGTGCTAGTATTTGTGATAGCTCAGGCAATCTTTTGTTTTATTGCGGCTCTCCAAATTGGCAACAATGGACAACTCCTAATTCCATATTTACTGATGGATATGTATTGAATAATATGCATCAAAAGATGTTTAAGGGAGATTCCTTAGCAACTGCTTTGTGGTACCAAGAAATGGTAATTGTTCCGATGCCTAATAACGACAGCTTATTTTATGTTTTTTGCGCCGGTGTGGTAGATCCTGTAGTTGGTTTATATTACTCAATTGTAAATGTTAAATACAATAATGGTCAAGGGAAAGTGATTCAAAAAAATGTTCAATTGCGCACCGACTCAATATGTGATGGTATAACAGCAGTAAAGCATGGTAATGGTCGCGATTGGTGGGTGATAGTACGTAAGTGGACAGATACACCTATTAATGAAATTACAGCATACTTAGTAAGCCCTTCAGGAGTGACTGCATATCCATCGCAGAATATTGGTACTCCACGTGCACTTGATGGCTTTTATCGTTTGAAATTTAATTTGAATGGTGATCATTTGTATAATGTTTCCGTTTTGGGGATTGTTGAAAGAATGGATTTTGATCGTTGTAGTGGTTTGTTTTCAAATCTAAATATTTATGCTGGGTTAAATAGTCCTTATATAAATTATTGGGGCTTTGAAATTTCTCCTGACGAGAGTAAACTTTATACTACATTAATTTATCAAGGAGTTAATCAAGATCATGGATATATTTTGCAGTTCGATTTAAATGCAACCAATTTTTTAGCAAGTGTTGATACCATTGGCACATTTTTATCACCCGATATACCTGGCTTGTTAGAAATGGGTCCCAATAAAAAAATTTATGCAAGCGTCGATTGGTCAGGCCCAGATGCATGTTATGATTATTTGTATTGTTATGGGACATCGAATACTACGAACAATAATTTATCGGTAATTAATTATCCGGATAGTGCCGGTACCTCTTGCGATTTTCAGCCTTTTAGTTTTAACCTTGGAGGCCATAAGGCATATGTTGGCTTACCCAATAATCCCAACTATGAACAAACGGCATGGGTCGGTAGTCCATGCGATACTTTAACTTCCCTATTGCCAAGTATTTTTCCTAAACAAAGACAACTTAGCTTGTACTATGATCCTTCTTGGCAAACAATATTTGTTAATGCAGCTGAATTGAAAGGAAAACGAGGAGTATTAGAATTTTACAATAGTAACGGACAATTGCTTAGTAAATTATCCCAATTGATTGATGGCGGTTATTTCATGCAAAGCAGTTCATTCGCTTCTCAACCTAGTGGAGTGTATATTGTGAGGTTGCAAACTGAAAAAGAAGTGTTAGTTGGTAAGTTTGTGAAGAGATAGGGGGATTTTGAATTTTGGATTCCGCGAAGCGGATAGTGAGATGTTTTTTGAATAGAAATAAGGGTGGAGTAAAGAATTTTGGTTTGGATGGGGAGTATGGAAAAAAAGTTCCTAGTTCTTGGTTCATGGTTCACGAAGCGGGCGGCGAGATGATGGTTTAAAAATTCCTAGTTCATAGTTCTTAGTTCGGCGAAGCCGATATGGTTCGAGGCTTGCCCTAAAGTGTGATATTTCATCACTACTTTAGGGTTGCGCGAAGCGGATAGCGAAATCATTTTATGATTTGAGGTTGAGAATAAACGTTGCAACATGCAATAATCAACTAAGTTCACCTACAGAAACAAATCAATAGCCGCACTGTAATAAATCACCTGTTTTTACTGTGAAAAGGGGCTTTTTAAAGGGTACATTTGCATTAACAAAATGTTAGCACGCTTTTTGCAACAACTGCTGCAAAAATTCGTATAAATTTAAATTGCCAAACCCTAAACAAAAAGTACCTTAACCATAATGAATTTTTACCGCTTTTTTATTAAGAAAATATTTCTGTTAGTATTAATGTGTTCGCTTCATAGTGCTGCGAATGCTCAGTATAATACATTATGGATTCCCGATACTTTATCAGGCACTACATTTAACTTAACAGTTCGTGATACGTTTCGTCAGGTTTTACCCGGACAACAAACAATTGTTGGGGCCTTTAACCATTTTCCTACGTGGGGGCCTACTCTATTCTGGAACAAAGGTGATTCGGTAAACATGTTCGTCACCAATAGCATGCTCGACACTACTACAGTGCATTGGCATGGCATTCACCTCCCCGCAATAATGGATGGAGGTCCGCATCAAACTATTGCTCCGAATCAAACATGGAATCCGAAATTCAGAGTTAAGAACAACGCCGCTATGTATTGGTATCACCCGCATTTACATATGATGACGCAAGCGCAGCTGGGCCTAGGCATCGGAGGATTAATCATTGTTCGTGATCCGATTGAAGCAGCATTGGCATTACCGCGCAAATACGGAGTTGATGATATTCCATTAGTGTTAACGGATAGTCGTTTCGATAATTCCAATCAAATTGTATTGTCGTTGTATGGTGATACCATGATGTGCAACTTTACTTTAAATGCTCAATACACCATTCCTGCTCAAGTTGTAAGATTGAGAATATTAAATACCGCATCTGAACGATTTTATAATCTCGGTTTTAGCGATAACAGATCCTTTTCGGTTATTGGCAGCGACGGAGGATTACTCAACGCACCCGTATCGTTAACTCGTAAATTATTAGCTCCCGGTGAGCGCGTTGAAATACTCGTGAACTGCACAGGGCAAAACGGAACATCATTCGACTTAATGGCATATAACTCAGGAATGGCAACTGATTATCCCGGATGGCAGCCAACGAATTATTCTGATGTTCGCTTCCGCAATGATTTAGGAGGAAGAAATTTCAATATTTTGCATCTAAATGTTGGTCCGCAAACAGCCAACCCTAAAACAACAATTCCTACCACATTAACAACAAATGTATTTCCCGACTCTACAGCTTCAATAGCAACTCGTGCTATATCGATGGCCTTAGGAGGAAGTGCTTGTCCGCCGGGCTACCCCGACTGCTACCAACTAAACGCGACTAACTTCGACATGAATAGAATCGATTATCGTCCGTTAATCAACAGCACCGAAATTTGGGAGATCACCAACAACAGTACGTTGGCACATCCGTTTCATATTCACGATGCACAGTTTAAAATCATCAGTGTAAACGGTGTGAATGCACCTGCTGCCGATAGAGGATGGAAAGATGTAGTGGTAGTACGAAGAAATTACAAAGTACGATTTGTTGTCAGCTTTCCCGACTATGCCGACAGCCTCCACCCTTTCATGTACCACTGCCATATGGCACCGCATGAAGATGCAGGCATGATGGGACAATTTACGGTGATGCCTGAATGTGTACCCACAATAACTACACTAACACCAACAACATTAGGAGTAGGTGCATTAGCAACATTAAAAGGAACGCATCTCAACAATATTACGAGTGTAAAATTCAATGCACTCTCATCGTCGTTTAACATTACCAGCGATACTACCATCAAAGCAACGGTGCCAACAGGAGTAACTGCAGGAGTAATTACGGCACAAAATAATTGCGGCACGGCAACATCGCAAGCATATACTATAGTAGACTCAGCGAATGTCACCGTTAAATTCCTGCTCCAGGGATTATATGTTGCACCAGACAGCATGCGTAATGCGATGGGAATTTATGCCGATAGTGTACAAATAAGATTATACGCCAAAAGTGATGTCACTACACCGGCAAAAATTATTAATACAGTAGTGAGAACCAACGGACAAACATTCTGTAAGCTGCCTGCATCATTTATTGGGCGTCAATACTACATCTGCATACGACATAGAAACTCTATAGAGACGTGGAGCAAAACGGCGGTTACGCTGCGCAACGGACTCACCTACGATTTCAGCAGACCTTAACGAATTAAAATGAGAAACTATTTTTTACTCTTGATTTTGGCGATAGCCATATCAGCAAAAGGTCAAACCATCAACGACTTTCAATTACTATCGACGAGTGGCAAGAATTTCAAACTATCCGACAATGCCAATGCGAAAGGATATATAGTAGTATTTACGAGTAACAACTGTCCGTTTGCAAAGCTCTATCCCGAGCGATTAAAAGCACTCAACAAAAAGTATGAGCCATTAGGAATTCCTTTAGTATGTATTCGCTCAACCGACACAACAGTAATGGATGAAGATGTATATGAAAAGATGATCGAGCTAACGAAACGCGAACAATTCAACTTTCCCTATTTAGTAGATGGAGATCAAGAAGTAGCTGCTCAATTTCATGCCGATAAAACACCACATGCTTTCGTAATTTGGAAAGAAAACGAACAATGGGTTGTAAAATATTCAGGAGCAATTGACGATAACGGAGCAGAAGAAAAAAAAGTAAAGCATCGTTATGTAGCCGAAGCTGTTGATGCACTTTTAGGAGGCAAAGAAGTAGCTATTAAGAAAACTGCATCGGTAGGATGTGCAATTCACTATCGAAAGAAATGAACATTCCTAAATTTGGTTGACCGTTTTAGTTATAAATTATCGGGCAAATAGGAGCCTTGTGGTCTTTGTGAGTTATTTTTTTGAATCATTCAATGATAGAAATACAGGATAAAACATTTTCCCTCTTCCAACGCGCTGTAGCCGCGCGACGGCTCATACTTTTTCCTGCAGTCGAAAAAGTATGCAAAAAGACCGCCGCTGTAAATTTTTTAGCGGGAACGATTTCGACTCCAACGGAAAGAAACAAACTCGCCCTGAATCGTCTCCTGCGTCGACGCTTCATGTCTCGGGCAGCGTTTCTTTCTATCGTTGTCGTTCTCTTCGTTCTATCCGCAAAAATTTAAGGCGGACGATCCGCTTCGATATAAAATTTTGATATATCGTTCCTAATATTTTTTCAAAAACTTCGTCAACCTATGTTAGGGACTTACAAAACAATGATTGTAGTGGTTTAGAAAGAAGCAACAATCAGTGAATCTTGAAAGAAAGCATTAAATTCGCCGAATGCTAAAAAAAGTCGTTCGCACCATTGCCTATTGCATATTAGGTTTTGTGGCATTAAGTTTTATATCGACCCTGATCTTTCGTTGGGTACCTATTCCGGCTACGCCATTGATGGTGATCAGATATTTTGAGATGGAAGACGGCAAGATCGACAAGACATGGAAACCGTTGAGTGAGATTAACTCATCATTACCATTAGCAGTAGTAACATCGGAAGATCAAAAATTCGAAGACCATTTCGGATTCGATATTGAAGCGATAGAAAAAGCAGCCAAGTACAATCAGAAACACAAAGGAGGAAAAGTAAAAGGGGCCTCTACAATTAGTCAGCAGACAGCGAAGAATGTTTTTTTATGGCCATCGCGCAGCTGGATCAGAAAAGGCTTTGAAGTATATTTCACATTTGTGATTGAAGTATGCTGGAGTAAAGAACGCATCATGGAAGTTTACCTAAATGTAATTGAGATGGGACCGGGTGTATATGGTGCGGAGGCAGCAGCACAATACTATTTTCACAAACCTGCATCGCAACTTACTCGTGAGCAAAGTGCGTTAATAGCAGCTATCCTTCCCAACCCAATTAAATGGTCGGCAGCGAAGCCAACTCCTTATATTTCGAGAAAGAAAGCATGGATTTTGCAACACATGCGAAAGATTGAACTAAAAGAAATTTAGATTCAATACCGCTTTTAGAACCCGAGATTTATTCCTGCGCGGATAATAATATCATTGTAATAAGAATATTTACTCGGAGCGAAAACATAAAGACCCATCACCGTAAAATTAAAGCGATTGAATAGTGGTTGTGTATATCCGACTCCTGCCATTCCGTTACCGATAGTATGTCGGCTGAGATTGGTTTGAAAAACATTCCACACATCAACATTAATCACTTCATACTCGGCATACAAAAGAGTATAGCTAAATAAGCGCTGTTGCGCGAAAATCCTTCCTCCATAGCCATTCGTAGTATATTCTTTTTTAGGCAAGCGAGCATCATGCAGATAAGTATAAACAGGTCCAATGCCTACGCCCATATCATTTGCTATTTTATATCCCAAGGTAGGAGCGAAATAAAAATAATCGACATCGCCACCACTTCCACTAATATCGCCTCCAACAAAAAAGTGAGTAAGCAAAGCGCCTAATTTCGGATTATCGAATCCATCGACATAAGCCAAAGAATCTTGCGCCTTAGCAGAATTAAAAGCAATCGTTAAAAACGTAAATAGGACTAGTAATTTTTTCATACATCAAATTTAAATATCCGTACTCTGAAAGGCGATTCGATTTTACTCAAGTGCAAAAATCGGCACCTCAAAAGCCAATATTAAATCCTGCTCTGATGATAGGATTTTCGTAATAGCTGTATTGGCTTGGAGCTACATTCCACAAGCCCATTATAGTAAAATTAGAATTCTCGCCTATTGGGGCGATATATCCTCCACCTACAAATAAGCTGCCAATATTTGCTCTAACTAGTTTCGTTTGAAGAAGATTATAGACTTCCGCATTTACCAATTCATATTCGGTATATAGCAAAGCTTGTTCAATAATACGATATTGAGCGAAAGCTCGTCCCCCGTAAGTGCTTGTCTCATAATGATAACCGGCATAACGTTTATCGTTCAAATAGCTGTAAGAAGGTCCGAGGCCCACACCAAACTTTGGGGTTACCTTATACCCTATTGTAGGAGCTAGGTAGATATAAGTAACATCACCAAAATTCAGACTTAAGTCGCCGCCATAGAATAATCGGTCGGCAAACGAAGGCCCTTGTTTTGGAGGACGTGAAACACCTAATGTATCCTGAGCCAATGACATAGATAGTCCCGAGAAGAGAGCAATGCCCAACAACAGCAATTTTTTCATCATAATATTTTGCAGATCAAAGATAATGGAATCCATTTGATTGTTTTCTTTGCAACATGAATAAATCAGGAGGCAAAACGATCCTTATCACGGGAGCCAGCAACGGCATCGGATATGAAACGGCGTTATTAATGGCTAACGAGCCCGGAAATACGGTTATTGCATTAGCACGAAATGAAAAAGCCTTGTTATCGCTTCGACAAAAAAGCGGCGACAAAATCATCCCCTTAGTATTCGATTTAGAAGCGGGCAATTATCAATCGATATTGGAACAGGAAGCGATTAAGTCAATTGACCACCTCGACATATTAATACACAACGCAGGTAAAATTGTAAACAAGCCTTTCGAAGATATTACTGCTGAAGAACTAAAAGGATGTTATACAGTAAATGTATTTGCCCCTTATTTATTGACACAGGCATTACTTCCGCTCCTAAAAAAATCGCCGAAGGCGCATATAGTACATATCAGCTCTGTAGGTGGCGTGCAAGGAAGTGTAAAATTTGCAGGACTCACGGCCTACTCATCGAGTAAAGGAGCGTTATCGATTCTGACTGAATGTTTAGCGGAAGAATTTTCAAAAACGAACATTAAAGTTAATTGCTTAGCTTTGGGCGCCGTACAAACCGACATGCTCAGTCATGCTTTCCCCGGTTACAAGGCTCCGCTAACGGCACAAGAAATGGGTAGTTATGTATCCCGGTTCGCCATGGACGGAAATAACTATTTCAACGGAAAAATCATTCCCGTTGCCCTCAGTACCCCTTAAAAACAGTGCCTGACACCTTATGAAAATCTTCCGTGCCATCTTTGCAGTATACTGCATCATTGCCTTTTTGGCAACTTTTTTAATTGTGATCCCCTGCTACTTCATCATCTTCAACCTTTGGTCAAAAGAAAAAGCGCCTCATGTAGCACACAAGCTATCGAAGTTTTGGGCACACTTAATCTTTGCGCTCTTCTTTGTAAGATGCAAAATTGAAAACAAATCATATATCGACCCTAAGACGCAATATGTATTTGTTGCGAATCACCTGTCGATGCTTGATATACCTGCTTACGCAGCATCATGCAGCAACACGTTTCGCTTCTTAGCGAAAGCTGAATTAGCGAAAGTTCCTTTACTCGGATATGTTATAAATAACTTATATATCACAGTAAATCGTAGCGACCGCGCCGATCGTCATAAGAGCATCGAGAAAATGAAAGCCACCATCGATAGCGGGCTATCGGTATTTCTTGCTCCCGAAGGAACCAGAAACACTTCAGGTGCACCATTACTCGAATTCAAAGACGGAGCATTTCGTTTAGCTATTGCAGCGCAAGTACCGATGGCAGTTCTTACGTTAAAGAACGCGCATCATTTACACTCGCCAAAGCAATTGCTAAGCATGTCGCCGGGAACTCTACATGGTAGTTGGAGCAAGCCAATATCTACTATTGGCATGACAGAAGAAGATGTGCCCCGTTTAAAGGAAATGGTACGAGCTGAAATGCTCAAGTATCTTCAATCATAGTTTCAGGAACTTTCTTTTCTTCGTCTCATAACCGGAGAAAAGAAATTACTTCATCGAGCCTTAACTTTAAACGGGAATCATCAGCTTTCCTCTCTTGAGGAATACCAACCAACAGCTGTCTAGCTGTATTATTATTTATTTCATTTAATCGTCCTCCTTTACTTCTTAACTGTTCTCTTCGGCGACTTACTTGGCGGCGCCGGATCAATTTTTCCGTCGATTACTTCATAGATAGTGATGTCCTCCAATATTTTATTTTTCAACTTTTGATTTAGTCTGTACACTACGATCGGCACTATGGCGGGATCGAGAATTTTTCGTGGATCATACTTTAGTAATAAGCAACTTGCGGGTTTATAATATCCACTAAAGTGTAGTCCCTCGAGACATTGCAGCTGACGATTGATTTTATATACTCCCCATTCGTCGAGCGTAGCCACTTTAATGACCATTTCTTTCCAGCTCTCATTCATCTGAGCGAAGGTCCCTGTAGAACAGGAAACAAATCCGATGATGATGGCTGTTTGCTTGAACATGAAGGCAATTTACTCGTGCCGGAAAAAGAAAAAACTCATTAATCGTATTTTTCTTACAAAGCCGAAAAAAGTTTGGTCAGCAGAAATTTCGACGTATTCGTCCCCTATTCTTTTTTTATTGTGGGGCAAAGATTATATTTGAAATCCTAAACCTCACAGAATCCACCGAATGAACCCGAGAATAAAGAGCATGGCAGAATACGAAGCTGCCTATCAACAAAGTGTAGAGCAACCCGAACAATTTTGGGCTGCAATGGCGCATGAATTTACCTGGAAGAAAAAGTGGGACAAAACACTCAGTTGGAACTTCAATGAATTTGATGTTAAATGGTTTGAAGGCGGACAATTAAATATCACCGAAAACTGCTTAGATCGACACCTCGAAACCAGAGGCGATCAAACAGCCATTATATGGGAACCGAATGACCCTACACATACAGTAAGAACACTTACCTATCGCGAATTACATAGAGAAGTATGCAAGGCTGCCAATATGCTGAAAGCGCAAGGCGTTCAGAAAGGCGACCGTGTTTGCATCTATCTACCAATGGTTCCTGAAGCGGCAGTGATTATGTTAGCATGCGCGAGGATAGGTGCTATTCACTCTATTGTTTTCGCAGGATTTTCAGCTCAATCATTAACAGATCGCCTTACAGATGCAGAATGCAAGATTATCATTACGGCAGACGGAGCTTTCAGAGGAGCGAAAGCCATTGGACTAAAAGAAATAGTTGACGAAGCCCTACTCACCTCACCTACTGTTACCAAAGTTGTTGTATTACAACATACGATGACACCTGTAACGATGGTAGCGGAAAGAGATATATGGTGGCATGATGCAGTATCTACTTGTAGCGATGTATGCGAAGCAACGGTGATGGATGCAGAAGACGTGCTGTTCATCCTATACACATCGGGATCGACAGGAAAACCGAAAGGAGTAGTGCATACCACAGCAGGATATATGGTATGGGCATGGTATACCTTCAACAACGTATTTCAATATGACCCGGGTGATATCTACTGGTGCACAGCCGATGTAGGTTGGATTACGGGACATAGCTATATCGTATATGGTCCGTTGTTAAGTGGAGCCACAACATTAATGTTTGAAGGCGTTCCCACCTATCCTGACGCAGGAAGATTCTGGCAAGTAATCGACAAGCATAAAGTAAATATATTCTATACTGCACCAACGGCCATTCGCTCATTAATGGCACAAGGCGACGAGTTCGTATATCCGTATTCGTTAGAGTCGCTGAAGACCTTAGGATCGGTAGGTGAACCTATCAACGAAGAAGCATGGCAATGGTATTTCGACAATGTCGGAAAAGGGAAATGTTGGATTGTTGACACTTGGTGGCAAACAGAGACAGGAGGAATTATGATATCGCCATTAGCGCATATCACTCCTACAAAGCCTACGTTCGCTACATTACCACTTCCGGGTGTACAGCTGATGTTGGTAGATGCCAATGGCAATGAGTTAGAAGGAAACAATGTAGAAGGAAATCTCTGCGTTAAATTCCCATGGCCGGGCATGCTCCGCACCACTTACGGCGACCATGAACGCTGCAGAATGAACTATTTCGCTACCTATAGCAATTTATACTTCACCGGTGATGGCTGCCGCAGAGACTACGACGGATATTACCGCATTATAGGCCGTGTAGACGACGTAATTAACGTAAGCGGGCATCGTATGGGAACGGCGGAAGTAGAGAACGCTATCAACGAACATCCGCACGTAATCGAATCGGCGGTAGTAGGATTCCCACACCCTATTAAAGGCCAAGGAATTTATGCCTATGTAATTTGCGATCATATGCCCGATCATGCCGATCAACGTAAGAGAGAGATATTAGAAGTAGTATCGAAGCAAATTGGTCCGATAGCGAAGCCC
>Ga0116184_10003018_pt1 | contig 14151 bp, 11 predicted proteins | sample AD_JPNNA5_MetaG_FD_89886 | JGI IMG/M metagenome (GOLD analysis project Ga0116184, IMG submission 89886) | Active sludge microbial communities of municipal wastewater-treating anaerobic digesters from Japan - AD_JPNNA5_MetaG | ecosystem: Engineered > Bioreactor > Anaerobic > Digestate | place... | reverse complement strand
GCCTGTTATTTATTGCCAACGCATTTATATCATTGCCATTATTGACACATATAATATACATTTTGGGGAAATTTTGAAAAGGACTTGACGAATAGAGCATTTAGTTATATTTTCGCTTTAAATTTCAAGGCATTGAGAATGAAGAATCGTCCCCTTTTTTAACCACTGATACAGAGGGACAGATGAATTAGCCAAGCAAGTAACCCCGTTTCTCATCAAAGAGGACGGGGTTTTTATTTAGCTCAAAGACTGGGAGCGTCAATATGTCTGAAATGAAGAATTTCGGTCCGATGAATCCTCATCCACTTTCACAGATGAGAACGGAATTAGTGTGGGAAGGGAAATATGATGAGTATGGCAGACGACGAGAAGTTGATCTCGCAGGATCTGCAATGCCCATGCAGAAGATCGAAACTGTCGACGAACCTGCAAGCCGTCTAGGTCAGCATGGATTGTTCGATATTAAGAAAGCCCACCCTGATGAATTTCGAAATATGCTTATATGGGGAGACAATAAGCTAATTATGTCGTCTCTTCTCAAGGATTTCAAAGGAAAGATAGATCTTATCTATATTGATCCACCCTTTGATGTTGGGGCAGATTTTACAATGGATATCCCAATAGGAGATGGAAAGGAGACCGTCGAAAAGGATCAATCAACTCTTGAGATGGTCGCTTATAGAGACATGTGGGGCAAAGGAACAGACTCATATTTGCACATGATGTATGAGAGACTTCTGATGATGCGGGAACTGTTAAATGAAGAAGGAAGTATCTATGTCCATTGCGATTATAGAGTCAACTCCTTTCTCAAACTCATATTGATAGAAGTCTTTGGCTCACGGGATGATGTTAATCGAAGTGAAATAATATGGAAGAGTTCACCTGGTCATAGTGATGCTGGTCATTTCGGATCGTCTCACAATACCATCTTATATTTCTCCAAGGGCATGAATGTCATCTGGAACCAATTATATCAACCATACGATACAGATTATTTAGATACCCATTACCAGAAAATAGATCCTGATGGTCGACGTTTTGAGGATGATAATTTGACGGCTTATGGTCTTCAAGGAGGTGGATACGACTATACGTGGAAAGGTCAAAGAAAATTATGGCGTTGTCCTATCGAGACTATGAAAAAACTCGATGCTGACGGGAGAATATATTACACGAAGAACGGAGTCGCTAGATACAAGCGATATTTAGATGAGATGCCTGGTTCCCCATTGTCCGATTTATGGACGGATTTGCCAAGAATCAATTCCCAAGCTCTAGAGAAAACTGGATATGACACGCAGAAACCGGAAGCTCTCCTTGAACGAATAATACTAACTTCATCAAATGAAGGAAACCTCGTTGCAGATTTCTTTTGTGGTTCAGGCACGACCGGAGCAGTAGCTGAGAGACTGGGTCGTCGCTGGATCATGGCTGATCTTGGTCGTTTTGCAATCCATACAAGCCGGAAGCGGATGATAGATCTTCAACGTAGACTTCACGATGAAGGGAAACCCTATCGAGCTTTCGATGTTTATAATCTCGGTCGCTACGAGCGTCAATGGTGGCAGAAAGAACGCTTACAAGGAGCTGATGAAGAGCACCGTAGAGTTGTCATGGAATTTTATAAAGCGGAACCCTTGCCTGCATCCCCATCTCCCTTTATCCACGGTCGTAAGGGAAAATCACTCGTCTATGTCAGCTCTATCGATGGGATTCTAACTCGAAGCGAACTCACTGCTGTCGCTCGGGCGGTGAAGGAAGCTGGGGCAAAAGAGGTGGCCTGTCTTGCCTGGGAGTTCGAGATGGATCTCAGGCTAACAAGTAATGCACTTGAAGCTGAACATGGTATCCGGATCAGACTGATTCCAATTCCTAGAGAGATTATGGAAAAAAACCGGAAGGAGCCACCGCCATTTCTTGAAATGGCCGTCCTGGAAGCTAAACCAATTATTCAAAAAAAGAGCGGGCAAAAGGTTGTTGACATAAAGCTCGTTTCTTTCATCCCCTCTCTTGCTGAGGTGCCCTCAAAGGAACTGGCAGCATTGAAGGAGCGTGCAATCAAATCAGGGTTCGACTTTATCGATTTTTGGGCAATAGACTTCGACTACAAATCTGGGCAGCCATTCAAGCATCACTGGCAAGCCTATAGGACAAGAAAAGATCGTTCCCTCCCTACTGTATCAACTCAGCAACATGTGTATCCTAAGCCCGGCAAATATACTGCCTGCGTGAAAGTTATTGATACATTCGGCTGTGACACCTCGATAACGGTAGAGGTCCATTATGAGCTCTGATGCCATTGTCAATGTGGCGGCGCTGGAACCCCTCTATAAACCCCATGAGGAACCCTTATTTCACAGAATAAGAGCGAAGCGGGATGGGGAACCAGCTCAGATCATTAAAGGTCGTCGACCAACACCAATCACAATTGCCCAGACCCTCAGACATTTCGTCAGTGAATGGCGCCGACATGAATATCCGGGGGCATCCGACACAACGCGGGAACTATTATCTCACTGGTTTGAAAGAAGTCATTTTATCTCGCAAGGTGACGGCAACCAGTTTCCATTCCAGTATTACTTCTGTCAGAGAGAATCCATAGAAACAATCATTTATCTTTACGAAGTCCTTGGGATGCGAACTCTTGCTGCCCTGACAGCTGATTTCGGGGGATATTTGGCTGATATCGCTGCCCTTGGAGTGGATCCGGAGGAAGATCTCTGGCCCAAGTATGCGTTTAAGGTGGCAACCGGTGCAGGCAAGACGAAGATTATGAGCTTGGCCATCGTATGGAGCTATTTTCATGCCCTACGGGAGTCAGATTCGCCCTTGGCTAAACACTTTGTCGTCGTTGCGCCGAACTTGACCGTCTTTGAGCGCTTGAAGGATGACTTTGGAGATGGTCTCATATTCGACCGTGATCCCCTTATCCCAACAGCGTGGAGAGGCGATTGGAATCTCTCCGTCGTGCTTCAGGACACAGCGAGTGGAGCAGCTTCAGGGGGAGTGCTCTACCTTACGAACATTCACCGGCTATACGACATAAGCAAGCGACGAAAAAAGAAGGAAGAAGAGACTTATTCCTGGGTGGGTCCCCCGGTATCAAAAGCAAAAGCACTTGATACTGGGGAAGCACTCAGGGAACGAATCACTGCACATGAGAGAGTGATGCTTCTCAACGACGAAGCACACCACGTGTGGGATCCGGACTCCGCCTGGAATGAAGCCATCTCTTATCTTCATCATACAATTCATAAAAGAACCGGTGGTGGGTTGGTTGCACAGTTGGATTTCTCGGCAACCCCGAAGGATAATCAAGGAAATATCTTTAAGCATGTTGTATGCGATACCCCACTAGGGGAGGCAGTCGATGCTGGGATCGTCAAATCTCCCATCATTGGGCGTGGTCAAAGTCTGATAGAGCAGCCAGGAGATGACGCGTCGACTAAATATCAGCATCACTTATTGCTTGGATACAACCGCTGGTTGAAGTCCAAAGAGGAGTGGCAGAAAAGCGGCAAGAAGGCACTCCTGTTTGTCATGACGGAGGATACGCAGGCTGCTGATCAAATCGCTACTCGCCTGAATACCGACCCCATCTACAAAGAGCTCAATGACAAGACTATCAACCTCCATACCCGTCTGAAAGGTAAGCTGAAGAAGAGAGGGAAAGGAGTTGCTGCGGAATATGTTTTTGTCGAAGATGATAAAGAAATCAGTGATGAGGACCTGAAGGAACTCAGAAAGCTCTCGCGGGAATTAGACGATGACACAAGTCCATTCCTCTGTATCGTATCCGTGCTTATGTTGCGCGAGGGATGGGATGTAAAAAACGTAACCACGATTGTTCCCCTTCGACCCTATACCTCAAAAGCAAATATTCTACCGGAGCAAACCTTAGGGAGGGGGCTGCGTAGGATGACCCTTCCTGGAGAGGCGCTAGAAGTAGTCTCAGTTATCGAGCATAAAGCATTTACAAGTCTCTACATTAACGAACTGAGTCAGGAAGGACTGCCGATCGAAGTTGTCGATGTCGAGCAAGTTCCCAAAACGACCGTAACCATCTACCCTGATGGGCAAAATAAGGACCTGAAATCACTGAATCTGCTAATTCCGAGGTTGAGCCCTGGTCACCGTATTGTTTCGGATATCGAGGAAATATCAATTGCTGAAATTAAGAAGAGTTTCCTGCGGTATAAAAAGCTTCCGTTAGGGCAGCCCCGCAAGACAGAAATAGAGTATGAAGGACGACACCTATTTACGGATGAAGTCGTTGAAAAAATGAAGGTCGATCTACCCCTACTGCAGAATGGAATGACAGCAATCTCCTTCTTCTGCAAGACACTGGGGTATCAGACGGGGTGCAGAACACTGCATGGAGCTATTGCAAAGACGCTCCAGACATTTCTTGAGGAAATCCTTTTCGAGGAAAAAGTTGATCTCTTCGACCCTCGCCTTTGCAGCAGGCTGGCAGATAGTGATGTACAGGAACACATACGAGCAACCTTTGTTCCGATAATCCTTGCTAAAATCATCAAGAAGGAAGTTCCTACCCTTCAAGCGGAACCTGCATCCGTTATCCACTGGAGACCCTTCCAGGTTACTCATTCGGAAAGACATCCAACAGTCAAAGCAAATAAGACTCCGTTTAATCTCGTTCCCTGTAATCGGGAGCTAGAGGTCGCGATGGCACTTTTGGCAGATAAGGCACCCGACGTGGCTGCCTTCTGTAAGAATGCTGGCCCTCAGGCACTCAGGATTGATTACCTGACCGCTGAAGGGAGACTCGCATTTTACACCCCTGATTTTTTATTGCGTCGCATAGACGGTTCCTATCTCCTCATGGAAACCAAGGGTCGGGAGGACAAGGATGTTCCTTTAAAGGCGAGGGCTGCCGTATCTTGGTGCAAAGCAGCATCAACGAAGAAGACAAAATGGGAATATCTGTACGTACCTCAAGGGGTCATGGACAAGTTTAGTTCTAATCGTATTGAGGATCTTGTCCGGACATGTGCTCCGTCCTTAGCGAATCTTGTCAAAGAGAAAGTTGACGATCAGCTGCCACTGCCCTTTGGTGAGACTCCAGACGTCACACCTTCCATGATGGATACCTTTATTTCGTCAAAAGATATGGAGATCCTCCCCTCACGTTATAGGAAGGCAATTGAGCATGCGGTTACTCTCTATCTTTTCATAGAGCAAAAAGCAGAAATGTCTTTTGCACCGGTCTTTACGTCGTTGTTGGGTCCATTGGACGAAGCTTCCAAAGGATTAATCTTGCATTTTCTTCTGGCAGACGTTCCTTCGTCCCCTGCCGAACAGATGGATTACTTTGAACCATATTATGGCAAGTTGCCAAAGAAAGATGTGAACTGGCTAAAGGGAATTGGCAATAACCTGAAACGGACATTAGTCTATCGAAATGGAGTCATGCCTCTTGGATTACTTGCCTTCTGTCTGGATTACAGCAGAGTAGGAGAACCTGCAGTGAGTGGAGTGTTCAAATCTGTCAGAGACCGATTCTCCAAGATTGGTGATCCAGGATTATACAAATTAGTCGATAGCCTGAAGAATTTCAGAAACACATGCGTTGCTCACCAAGAGAAGGAAGTTTTGGATAAGAATGCGGCAAAATCGGCGCTGAAAGAATGGATTAACGGGTTAATAAAAATATACTCCTCGCACCACAATAAATAAGCACTATCAATACGGACATTTTATACTTATCCTTCGTCTTTATTCATACATCAGAATCGTATTTATTCTAAAATATTATTCTTGTTATCAATCTAATGGAGGAATGCCAATATGGGACGAAAAGCGAAAAAAGATAAAGACGCAAGAAGTTATGAGAACGATCTTTTGCAGAGATATGCCTATGATTTGTTGAAAAATGAACTCAACGGTATCTATGATGAAATCGATAAGCTATGCAAGAAGGCGCCCCGAGAACCGGCATCGGACCTTCAAACGAAGATTGCAAATGGACTGATAAAAAGGACGAAGCGGTTTCTAACCGGTGACAGCATGATCGATGATATTTCGTCTTTTATTCCTGCAGGCGACAATCCTGAATATCGAGACGTATTAACTGTCCTCCGACAACTTCGGCAAGGTCTTAGTCGCTTTCATGAACATAATTCGCGTCTGTTTGAATACGAGTTTGAAAGAGACAGAAAGAATTATATCGTGACAGATTCTCACGTGGCCCATTTATTTGATGATTCGAATAAGGAATAAGAGAAATGGCTCTATTAAACAAGGTGCTTGGTCTTCCGCTACGGCAAGAGGAGGTTGATTTTCTCATACCTGATATTGATGTGGACAGAAAGTTAGGAATTGATCCTTTTCTCTTATATCGTAGTCCAAATCCTAACTTCAAACGAGCCCATGACAATCTAATAATATTCTTTCATTCAGTGATTGAACTCATCCGTAATGACAAAATAGACGATGCAATAGAATATTTACAGTTTCCTGAGCCGAATGAGATCTGCTTAGGGTACACGGCAAAAGGTATAGGTGGAAGTGGTGTAGGACATGAGCTGGCAAAGGAAATCGTCAGTGTATTTGCGAGCTCTCCAGCATTGCTGGATCGAAGATTAAGACATATCGAAGAACTTCAGCTAGTATGTCCAGGAATAGGACCTGACAGAATAAGTGACATATGTGCCAACATTTTAAAATATTTCCTTATAGAATATACACAAATGCAATGCGAACATTGGAACATTCCTGTTGATAAATTCGTGCCAGTAAATCACTTCTTCGATTTTACAGAGTTCTCTTGGCGTGATGCTTACTTCGATCTTCCACGTAATCCCTCATTTGGTGGTCCCTTGTTATTCGTCCCACGGCGCATTCTTAGAATATTGCCATGGATCAATTACGATGAATATGTGGTCAATTATAAAGATTTCTTCCTGGGGGCGATGGGAGGTAGGCGAAGAAAGAAGCTAACGCTTAAGAAATCAGAGAAAGTCTCATTAATAAAAGATAAGATATGTGAAGTTACTCGAGCTGACACAAGATATATGGATTTGTACGTTCAAAGAAAAGAAAAAGACGCTGACAAGGCACAGCCATATGAATTGAATATGATGCGTGATTCAACCGCTCTAAAGGAAGAAGCGGGGCGTCTGATAGGTCAATTATCTTTGCTCTCACCGGGTAGAGAAGATGCTTATGAGTACCAAGATATCGTCCACAGAATCATCAATTTCTGCCTGCATCCTCATCTAGTTGATGGCCGACCGCAAGAGAGAACAATAGATGGAACATTGATTAGAGACATTATCTACTTGAACGAGGGTATATTGAATTTCTGGCGATATATTCAAAATGTTTACAATAGTCTTTTCATTATATTTGAATTGAAGAATAAATTAAAAACCGTGGGAACTGATATAGACCAGCTCTCAACATATCTTGGCGATCCACTTGGACGATTTGGCATCTTGATTTCTAGAGGTGGTAAAAACGAGTCATTCAGTCGTAGAAAAATCATATTTAATAAGGATTCCAGCCGCAAGGTTATTCTACATCTCTGCGATGATGACTTGATCAATATATTGAATATCCGGGGCAGTGGGGGCGATACTTCATTCTATATTCAAAACCTGTATAGAGAATTCATAACAAAGATTGAATAAATATGTGACTCTACACCAAACTCGGATTCTTCTCCATCGTACACAAACCGCCCTGCAAGAAGGACGAACTGCTCGTCCGGACCAGGTGCAGGGAGGATCTAGAAGCGCTGTCCAAGAAGCTTTCCCAGACGGCGGTCCCCAGGTAGGTAGTGGCGCCTTTTATGGGTCGCCTTATATGGGAGCTCGATTATGGGAACTTCAAAACAACCATACCCTGTATAAATCATAAGCCCTGCCATAAGGGAGAAGGCGATTATCCATAAGGCATCTTATGGCCTTATATCAGTGATTCTCCATACGCCATTTTCCTCAATTATTTTGTACCCCATTTTCTCTCTGCGATCTTTTATAAAGCTCATGAAATGCGATCTAGAAATTGTACTTTTTTTTATTGTTGGAAATTTATTAACCTCTTTGAGCGCCTGCTCCATGGTTACACCTTCAATCATCATGAATTCCAAAAGTTCAGTAGAAGTTTTCGGACTCTGATTACTCCGAGATCTTTCCACGAGGTCATAGTATCGTTTGCTTTTCTCTCCCGGTCTACTTGATGGAGGCTGAAGAGCAGGAATCGGTTCAGCCGATTTTTTAATTAATTCAGATTCAAATTCCTGCCGAATTGCCGTCTTGGTCTCGGGATATTTAATCTTGTTCGTTAAACTTGTTTTCATCATACGGTCTCTCTGGTGGTTCCAGATTGCCGCATCTAGTCTGAAGGCATCCCTCTTCGTTTCCTTCGCAATTCTAGTCAAAGCCGATACCGCCTCATCAGAGGACGCAGATCGCCCGATGCTGTCTTCAATGAAGCGTAGGACTCGAACGTCAGGTTTGACGGTATCTACCCCGAGCCGCAATTCTAACCATTTAAATATCGCAGGTCCGATGCTATGATATTTAGTCCGAAATCGCCCTTCAACATCTCGATGATAATCCGCATTATGCACCCATTTTTTTAGACTCTCGTGATCTCTAATCCCTCTCTTCTCGAAACCCTCAACGATCTTTCTGAGGAACTCGGCTCTTGACCAGAAATCGTAATCCCAAAGTTCTCTTGCAAGTGCTAGATTTCCCTCATATGTGTTCGGGAAAGAATCTATTAGTTCTTTCAACTGATTATGACTGGTTATTTCGCCGTGCTTTCTAAAAAAATATTCTGTGGCTTTTTGTACTGGAACCTCTTTCATCTGAAAATCGATGACTGTGTTGATTAGATTTCTGATGTAATCATCGCATCTGTAGTCAGGGCCATCTTTTAAAGTATTGCATTTCTGCTTGAGACGACTGTATTCAGAATCGGATAGTGCCATTTGAACCTCCCTTCTGTTGTTAACAGACATTAAGTTCGCCTTCATCAAACGCGGTGTTTCACCCGATCAGGTTCCTCTTTACTGTTATCGTTGTTTATTGTGTCGGGACGTACCAACAACTCGTATAACGAAAATGAGAATTGCCGCGAAGAAGATATTTTCTGGATGCATAATGGATGAAGTTATGAGTTCTTGTAGACCGTCCGAACCATATCGTCTCTTAGTATTATGGTTCCTCCTTTCGCTTTATCAGCGAGTCGGATACACTTTTTTAAATGCTCTATGACTTTTCGATGTTCTTTTCTTCCGAAATGTATTTTCACCGCTCCTCCTGGCGCTTGCGAATACGAACCATATTCTTCGATGATACTGAGAGTCGGATCTAAGAATCCGCGCTGCTGCTTCCTCACGATGGCATGTTCTGTAAGCTTCATGGTCGTACCCCCAAAATGACCGTTCACTTATAATAAATCCGGATCAATTGGCATGCCTTTCTCTATCTCATTCTTTATGTCGATGCGTAGATATTCCAGTCTGGCTACCATGATGCTGAAGCCAACACGTATTGGATCGTCTATATCGAGCAGTATAAGCAGCTTATCCTCAAGGTCTTTAGCACTGGTATAGAACTTATCAATCAATTCAAATGCTTCTTGATGATTCCTTTTCTCTTCCTCTTTACTCTGTTCAAATAAACTCTTTAAGAACAGAGCTCCCCTGTCTACGAGAAAATCACGCTGAATTCCGAACTTTCTTGATACATGATTCAAGATTCTTATAGACTTATCACTGACCGCCATGGTTCTTCTGACAGAACGATCCAGGTCCCCGAAATCGAAGCTCTTACTTAGCTTGATAACCGAGGAAAGAACTGTATCCTCCGCTAGATCCGAATCACGTCCCAAGTTGACATTCAAGCACAAGAGGTCAATCACAGACTTAAGAGTATATCGGTGATCCTCTACCAGCCAATTCAGTGCTTCATTGGCTTCCTTTGTTAATCTGAACGTCGTCCTCAATGTTTTTTCCGCAAGTTCATTTTTTGCGGCTTTCCATATATTCTTCCTTGTATCATTTGGAAGGCTTTCGATATGTTCACTCGGTTTCTTTTTCATACAGCCTCCTATATATACTACTATATTTTATTATGTGACTACATTAATATATAAACTACCATTAAAGTGTCAAGTGTTATTTTAATAGTATTTTAATTAATTTCGCACCTCTATTCGGCAATTTAATTTTCTATTTTATAACATCTTGATATTTAACGATATATTTATGGTTTTGATGGGTATGTCTGAACGGCGGTAAGTTTAATCATTTCGGACTATGCATACAGGATGATGGTCCCCAGGTCGATCTTGGCGCCCTTTATGGCTGGTCTGATAAAGGAGCTCGACTATGGCAACTTCAAGGCGACCATGCCCCACAGTGATCGACTCAGGCACGATGCATATTATAATTGCTGGAAAACGATGGATGAGTGGCAGGGGAAAATGAAGAAGTCATTGAATTAAAAAATCCAATAGTCGAACGTTAGAGACTCAGAGGAGGCGCAAAATAAATCAAGCAGTTAGAATCCGAAATTGTGGTCGGAACTCTATCTCGGAGTGTGGTACAAGGTATGGGGGCAGGTCAATATTTCTTGTCCTTTAAATTTATCCATCGCTACAAGAGATAACTGATTTACAGAATGTTTGCCTATCGCGTGGAAGACCATAAATGCCTGGGCGGTGGCAGCCTTGAAGCCACATAATGAAGCCGTTCACAAGGGCACTATCATGATTACACTTACATCCCTGCCTATTATGCATTAAATCCACATATGTCTGAGGTAATGCAGGCGCTGACTCGCCAAAATAGAAAAAGTGCTGTCCTATGAATACATAGGGGTTCTTTAAATCCTTTCTCTTTTCGTGTTCTTCTTTATGCAGCAACGTTGCTGCTTGTCGCCATTGACCTTGGGACGATAAATAATACATGTTGTCTCCGACCATCTCCTTCCACTCTCCCAGAGGATTGGGCCTCTTATTTGTGTAATGGGGATGATGATAGTAATCGTTAAAATGGAGAACCTCGTCCACTTTCATTGCGTAGACAAGCTTGCTGCCAAGTCTTTTGGGGGTTGTCCCTAGTATCCAGTCATCTTTACTTAGCTTTATACCCATGTGGTTTGGTGTACATACCGCAAGCGTACAACATCCCCCAAACGGGTTCGGTGCGAGCCCAGAATCAACTTTTACGACATACGAACATAAGCGCATTCATGTTCTCCATGATGATACGTGCGCTAATAATCGACGGTTATTATTCAGGTTGCACGGAAACTCAGCAAGTAACAACCACCCGCTGTTACACGCGTAAAAACAAGCCTCTTCTGAATTATTGAATGATTATTTACTTTTCCCGTATTCGGAGACTGCGATGTTATATGCTGCACAGGCGAACTCAACGGCCTTTCCGATCGCAGCAGTATTGTCAATGCGAATTGTCTCGCTACCACTTTTGTCGCCCCCTTGGAGCCAGTTGGCCTTTCTAAGTCCAGGTATCGAGCCACGGCCCGTCCAATAATGGGTGCGTACGTGATTTATTCCAAGGTCGATGAACACAAAGGCCTTCCGTGAGTTGCAGAAACCTGACACTCCGCCAATATGAGTCGTGAAGAATACCGGTTTGCCTTGAGTACGAAGCTTATCGTAAATCCCGTTCACAATCTGCTCGAATAACGAAATGGTTGTTGGGGATGCGTTTTGTCTTGCTATGACGTCATTAAGCCGGTGATTCCGCTCCTCGATTTTGGCAGTGATCATCGCTGGCCTCCTTTCGTTCTATGTTTCGAAATGAGAACAGGTAAGTGCCCAGATTCAACAGGTTGAGCGCATCTGATCATTGAATAGCTTTTCGACCCCGAAAGTGAATTCTTTTTTCCCGCCTCTTGATGGATGTCGTACGCGGTTACAGGATAGGTTTAACGCTTTTAGCTGGTCCTCGGCCTTTTTACCGACGGCGATAATTGGGTCGGGCTGTATATAATCTTTTATGAGCCTAAGCGCCTCACTATAATCCGAAACCTCCTTCTTAGTGGGATTACGCACAGTGAGGACATCCCCTGGCTCATGAGGATGAAATGGAAACGCATCCCATACAACAAAGTGAGAGTTGTATGGCAACAAGACCTCCCAAAAGGCTGTAGCGGATTTTGATATAAAAGGCGGGGAAACCTTTGTTGCCCGGTTAGGATTGGTCCTGCTTGACCTTTCGCCCTGAATTGGAAATGAGGGGTCAAGAAGTTGCCTTTCCCCTACGAACGGTATCCCCGAAAATCGACATCCCCACGGACCTGCCGCCTCACCTACGATCAGATATGATGCGGTCGCACAAGCCCTTTCCAAGTAGCTTCTAAGGTTGGCTACCCTTATGGAAGCTGCGCTTGGAACATCTACGTCGGGATTGAAATCACGGTATTGATTGAAGACTGTTTCTGTAGATGGTGCATTTGTAAGCAGGCCCTCAAGGTGCAGCCAAAATGCATTGAAGTCAGATGGCTGTCCCCTCATAATAGCCGGTTCCTTTCACGCGGCAAGAATGACTTCAGTATCAGCAATAGCCTTATATCCCCGAGGTTTACTGAATGCCAAATCGTATTTTTAGTCGCTCGACAGTGTGGCTCCACTTTGGTGAACGGGGACGAGCAACCGAGTTCTGGTTACCGAAGAACCCCTTTTCATGGATAGCCTGCTTCGGATCGACGGTTTTTAGCCATTGCACCCGGACAAGGTAGTCGACTTTTTCGGGACCCTCATTCGAGCGGCGGAGTGTAGCGGCCACCGGAGACACATTAATAATCGGGACATTGCTACCGGAGCCATCGGGCACATCGAACTCATCCACCGGACACATTTCTTGAGTAACCTTGCCCACCCCAACATAGCCCGCTCCCGGCGTGTTCACCCATATACGAGCACCCGGTTCGAGCATTGCCAGCGTTTTAGAGTACCATGAGCCACCCCCTGCGACTAAGTAGCCCCTCTTTAGCCCATCACGGACCACCTCAATGTCGTATCCGAAGGATGCGTAATATTCTCCATTCCATTCACCTTTTTCAGCAGCTTCCTCGCCGCCCAAACCTGCCGTTACTTCCGCAGGGTCTCGAAACCATACTCTAGTTAAGTATTCACGGTCACCTTCCCGAAAGACCCGGAAGAATACGGCATTGATATGGACGCCATACTCGTCCGCTAGATAGCGCACAACTCGCTCGGTACTCGGGTCTATACTTGACGCTACCACCACGAGTTCATGAGTTGAGTTCATTTCATCAGGCATCGTGGCGGAAAATTTCTTCTGGAAAGCATCATCTATAGAAACTGGGGTGCGATCCTTGTGCCACTGCTTTTGATAGTCATCGAAGATCTGTGCAATCCGATCGTCCTTTAGCTCGCGCACCCATGAACCATAGTCGAGTATTTGTGCGACAATGTCACGGTAGGTCTTATCCCGCTTGAGCTCGATTACAACGAGATTGGCATCTCGGTCGATCGCAAGAAGATCAATGAACTGCCCATAATCGGTGCGCACTTGTCGTCCAATCACGAGCCAATTTGGTGAAGCAATGCTGATTTTTTTATCGAGTATGTCTTCTAAACGCGACTCTAAATCAAGTGGTCCATACTCAACCGGATTCAGCCCATTGTCGATTCGCCAGATTTCAAGTTCGAGCGGCATAATCTTCTCCTCTATCCATTATTTGGATCTGTAGGGATTGATGCAGGACAAGACTGTGACCAACCTATACTGAAACACGATAATTGTAAATGAAGTTGCATGGGAGAGCTACTCGGCATGCTTCTCTCGAGAAGCGGTAAAATATATGGGGGCTGCTGTGTTAAAGATAAGCACAGTGACGAGGTCTTTGGGAGGCCTTTGGAATAAAAATCCAAAGGTCCGGCGATTTTAACTGTGCTAAATTTGTGTTAGGAACAGCCAGAAAAGGCGTGTTAGGGTCATAGAATAGACGGGAACAAATAGAATCGCTCTTTTAATCTAAGATACTGAAAGCACGGGAAATCAGACCGAAGATCAAGAGCTTATAAGTTATTGTAATTATTAATTTTTCGAACTACGAATCCAAAGGTCCTAGGTTCGAGCCCTAGAGGGCGCGCCAGAAAACGAGAAGGGGTTGCGAG
>Ga0116184_10003016_pt1 | contig 14158 bp, 11 predicted proteins | sample AD_JPNNA5_MetaG_FD_89886 | JGI IMG/M metagenome (GOLD analysis project Ga0116184, IMG submission 89886) | Active sludge microbial communities of municipal wastewater-treating anaerobic digesters from Japan - AD_JPNNA5_MetaG | ecosystem: Engineered > Bioreactor > Anaerobic > Digestate | place... | reverse complement strand
GCGATATCGGCCTCGTAGAGACGCCAGTCAAATGGCAAAGAGTCGCCAAACTGGCGCAGCAGGTTGTCCGGTGCTTTGTCAAAGCAGCCACCCCAGAGCGTCATGGCCTTTGCCCTCCTTCCACAATGCCCGCGAGCTCAGGATAGCTAGTCACGCTGTATCAAGTCAAACTCCTCGGCCACCCCCAGCGTGCGATTGCGGCGGTCGACCAGCGCCTTCACCTTGAGCGGCAGGCCAAACAAATTGATGAACCCGGCGGCGTCTCTTTGATCATACACCACATCGTGACCAAACGTCGCAAAGTCGTCACGGTACAGGCTGTAGGGCGACTTGCGGCCCACCACAGTGCAACTTCCCTTGTAGAGCTTGACGCGGACGGTGCCGGTTACACGCCGCTGCGTCTTGCTCACAAAGGCATCGAGTGCCTCGCGCAGAGGGGTGAACCACTGTCCATAATAGACCAGCTCGGCGTAGCGGTGGGCCAGACCTTCCTTGAAATGCAACGTCTCCCGATCCAGGCAGATCTGCTCCAGCCCCTGGTGCGCGGCATAGAGAATCGTCCCGCCAGGAGTCTCGTAGACGCCGCGAGATTTCATACCCACCAGGCGGTTCTCCACCAGGTCGACCCGGCCAATCCCGTGTTGCCCACCCAGAGTGTTGAGTTGAGTGACCAACTCGACCGGGCTCATCTTGACGCCGTCGATGGCCACCGGCACTCCGCGCTCAAAATCGATCGTGATATACTGCGGAGCATCGGGAGCTTTCTCAGGCGACACGGTCAGCAGGAACATGTCTTCATCCGGCTCGGCCCAAGGATCCTCCAGCAGCCCGCCCTCGTGACTGAGGTGCCACAGGTTACGGTCGCGGCTGTAGATCGATGTCTCCGTCACCGCCACGTGGATGTTGTGCGCCGCGGCATAGGCCAGCTCATCTTCACGGGACCGCAGTTCCCATTCGCGCCAGGGTGCGATGGTGACCAGGTAGGGATTCAGGGCTTTCACGCTCAGCTCGAACCTCACCTGGTCATTGCCCTTGCCGGTGCAGCCGTGGGCAACCGCATCGGCGTGTTCGAGCTCGGCTACCTTGACCAGGTATTTGGCGATGATCGGCCGGGCGAAAGACGTACCCAGCAGATAGAGCCCCTCGTAGATCGCTCCGGCCTGCATCGTCGGAAAGGCGTATTCGCGCAGGAACTCGTCCCGCAGATCCTGGACGTATGCTTTGCTGGCCCCGCTGGCCTTGGACTTGGCCTCCAGACCCTCCAGCTCATCGGCCCCCTGGCCGACGTCCGCGGTGTAGGTGATCACCTCGCAACCATAGTTCTCCTTGAGCCACGGAACGATCACTGATGTGTCCAGCCCGCCCGAGTACGCCACGACCACCTTGTTGAACTTGCCTTTCATTTCCTGTCCTCCTCCGCTGATGATTCCTCGATGAGTCCACATCGAGGTCGGCAACAAGCACACCACCAAACGTGAAGCGCGATGACCCCTGAAGGCCATCGCGCCGAACAAAAAAGCCAGCTCCCTTCTGGGAGCTGGCTATTGATTGTGCAACCGGAAAAGCCCGCGGCAAACTACCCAGAGTGGGAGTCTGGCTCCAATCGGGCTCGTCGGCTGTTCTGAGATGTCAGGTACGCGTTCACAATTGTGTCCTCTGCGGGAGCTACTCTATCACAGCGCGGGTAGTTTGTCAAACCAGCCCGCACCAAACACAAAGCTGCCGATCCCCTGCCTCGGCACCAACCGCCAGGCCACTAGTGGTGGCAGCCGGCGCATGAAGTCGCTCCGCAGGATGAGCAACTGCCGCCAGCGCGCTCAGTTGAGCCATCGCCTCCCCTGCAGAATGCCGCGCACCGCGAGAGTTGCCGGTGAGCCCCGGGCGCGCTGCAAGTCGGGCAGTCCACCGGCTCGTCACAGCGACTAAAGCTGCGCAGCAGCTCAAAGCGCGCATGGCACTTGTCACAGATGTACTCGTAAAGAGGCATCGTTCACCCCATTCTTGGTTAGACACAGGCGTGAGTGAGCCAATCAGAACTTGCTTCAGCATCGCGCCTGCCCCATAATGATACGCAACTGGACCAGGAAAGGCAACTCAGGTGGTCTGGCCTTGAGGGCCCAGCGTATCCTACGTGAGGAGTCAATCATTGTGAAAGACATTGCACAGCGCGCGCTGAACGCCGCCCAACTGCGGGGTGCCTCCTATGCCGATGTGCGTGTGGTGCGCCAAGAATGGCAGTCGATTCAAGTCAAGAACGGGCGGGTTGACGCCCTGGCCCAGAACGAGTCGGCGGGGTTTGGGGTGCGAGCTCTGGTCAACGGCTGCTGGGGATTCGCCAGCAGTTCAATGATTACCCTCGCCGAGGCAGCCAGGGTCGCGGCCAGGGCTGTCGAGATCGCGTGGGCCAGCAGCCTGGCCAGGGCGGCCCCTGTGGTGCTGGGGCCTGCCCTTCACACCGTGGCGCGGTATGAGACACCCTGCCACGTCGACCCATTGCGGATCCCCCTCGAGGACAAGGTGGAGCTGTTGCTGGCCGCGGACGAGTCGATGCGACGCTTGAAGGACGTAGCGGTGGCCGAAGGATCGATGGAGTTCATATGCGAGGTCAAGACCTTTGCCTCAACGGAAGGAAGCTTCATCGAACAGCGGCTGGTGGAAAGCGGCGCGGGGATCGAGGTCACCGCCGTGGGCAACGGCGAGCTCCAGACACGGTCCTATCCCAACAGCTTTGGCCGACAGCAGATGAAGGGCGGTTATGAGCAGATTCTCCAGCTCGACCTGGCTGACCATGGAGAGCAGATTGCCGAAGAGGCCTGCGCTCTGTTGTCGGCGCCGCAGTGTCCCAGTCGAACGACAACGTTGATTCTCGACTCGAGCCAGCTTGCGCTTCAGGTGCACGAGTCTTGCGGGCATCCGGCGGAACTGGACCGTGTCCTGGGAGATGAGGCCAGCTTTGCCGGCACCAGTTTTCTGACCACAGACAGGCTCGGCACCTTCCGCTATGGCTCTCCCCTAGTTACCATCGTGGCTGACGCAACGGTTCCAGGAGCGCTCGGCACCTTTGGATTCGATGACGAGGGAGTGCCCGCTCAGCGCAGCGTGATCGTTGATCGGGGCCTATTCAAGGGCTATCTGATGTCCCGGGAGTCGGCCGCTACGCTTGGCCGCGAGAGCAATGGTACGATGAGAGCAGACGGCTGGAACCGAATCCCCCTGATTCGCATGACGAACATCAACCTCGAGCCCGGGCAGTGGCGGCTCGATGATCTCATCGCTGACACGGACGACGGTGTCTACATGGCGGTCAACAAGAGCTGGAGCATTGACGACAAAAGACTGAACTTTCAGTTTGGCACACAGCTGGCCTATGAGATCAAGCAGGGCAAGCTGGGCCGACTGCTCAAGAACGGTAATTACAGTGGGATCACGCCCGAGTTCTGGGGCTCTTGTGATGCCGTTTGCGGGGCCAGCGACTGGCGTATGTGGGGCTTGCCGAACTGCGGCAAAGGGCAGCCAATGCAGACTGCACACGTCGGCCACGGTGCAGCCCCGGCCCGATTCCGCAACGTCCGCGTGGGGATTCGATAACCAGGCTCCCAAGGAGACATGCTCATGCTGGGTTCTGAAAGGCTGGAACGACTGGCTGACCGGGCGCTGGCCATGTCCAGGGCAGACGAGACCGAGGTGGTGCTGATTGTTCAGGACAGCGCCCTGACCCGATTCGCCCAATCGCGCATCCACCAGAATGTGTCCGAGTCGAATGTGGAGCTACGCGTTCGTGTACTTGTAGGCAAACGCGTCGGCGTGGCCACCACCAACGACCTGAACATACAGTCGCTGCGCCAAGTGACCGAGAGAGCCCTGCAGCTCGCTCGACTGCAGCCAGAGAATCCAGAACTGGCCCCACTTCCGGATCCGCAGCCCATCACGCAGGTGGCCAGTTGGTCTGTCTCGACCAGGGAGTTCGGCGCCCGGCAGCGTGCCCAGGCTGTCTCGACCATCTGTCGACTGGCGAACGAGAAGGGGCTGGAGGCATCTGGCGCTTTCTCGACCTCGGCCAGCGAACTGCTGGTGGCCAATTCCCGGGGAATTCACGCCTATGCGCCGTCCACGTTGGCCGAGTTGACCACAGTGGTGATGTCCGCTGACAGCTCTGGATTCGCTCAGGATACCGTAATTGACGTCGCTGCGCTCGATGCCGAGCGGCTTGGCCGCGAGGCAGTTCGCAAGGCCCTAACGGGCAGGCATCCGCAGCCCCTGCCTCCGGGCAATTACACCGTGATCCTCGAACCCTATGCGGTAGCCGAGCTCCTGGCCTACCTCGCCTACCTCGGACTGGGGGCGCGTGCTTTCCAGGAAGGCCGCAGCTTTATGACCGGGCAACTGGGGCGCCAGATCACGGGTGAGCAGATCACGGTCTGGGACGATGGAAGCGACCCCACGGGGCTGCCTTTTCCTTTTGACTTTGAGGGTTTGCCCAGGAGGCGCGTGGAACTGATCACCAATGGAGTGGCCCGCGGTGTCGTGTACGACAGTCAAACCGCCTTCCGAGAGCACAAGTTCAGCACCGGTCACGCCCTGCCGGCACCCGACATTTTTGGTCCGTTGCCGGTCAACCTGTTTCTCCAGCCCGGGTCGCAGTCTGTGGACCAGATGCTCGCTGCGGTCGACCACGGCGTGTGGGTAACCAGGCTGCATTACGTCAATCCGGTCCATCCGCTCAATACTGTGGTCACCGGAATGACCAGGGATGGCACGTTCTGGATCGAGCGCGGTGAGATCCGGAACGGCATCAAGAACCTTCGTTTCACGCAGAGCATCCTGGACGCGTTTCGTTCCACGTGTTCGGTGGGCACGGAGACCCGCCTGCTGCCCGGAATGGTGGGTGGGATTCGCGCGCCCGCCCTGCTCATCGACGGCTTTTCCTTCACCAGCGCGACCCAGTTCTAGGGTCGGTTGGCCGGGTGGGCCGGCCTGAGTCTATAGTCAGACGAAGAATGCCAGTCTGCACTGCCTGGCATTCTTTTTGGCTACTGGCTGGTCCAGGGACCTAGGGCGCCGGTCGGCGTTGCGTTAAGGGGAGGAAGAGCAGGCGCGACCTCGGCGTGGCGGTGGCCGTGGGAGTGGGACTGGCCGTCGCGGTCGCGGTAGCAGTAGGCAGATCCGTGGCGGTGGCGGTAGCAGTGGCGGTGGCCGTAGACGTGGGCGTTGCGGAGGGAGTGGCGGTTTGCGTGGCCGTCGCCGTGGCAGTCGCCGTGTGAGTGGGCGTAGGAGTATCGGTCCGCGTGGGAGTGAGGGTCGACGTCTGGGTCGCCGTCCTAGTCGGCGTCGCGGTCGGAGGCGTTATGACCTGCGCGAGAACGTACAGCCCGGCTCGCCCTGCTGCCACGAACAGATAGTCACCGCGAAAGACGAGGTCAGTCGCCGGAAAAGGCAAGCCAACAAAGCCTGCCTCATACAGGTTGGTCGTGCTGCTCACGTTGAGCGAGTGCACTCCCCCTGCCGCTGCCAGATAGGCATAGGCACCACGCAGAGTGACCTGGCGGGTGGTGCCGACCCGAGAGAACGCTGCCACCTGTCGGGGTCCGCTAGGGGTGCTCACGTCAAAGACGCGCAGCCCCGCTGAGCCGTCGGCCACGTAGGCCAGCGTTCCTGAGACGGCTACCTGATAGGGATAAACCGGGGCGGTTGAGCTGCCGAGCTTGACCGGTTGTCGCGGATTGGCGACTTGCACAATATGCAGCCCTCCTGGCCAGCCTGCGGCCACGTAGGCCAGGTCGCCAGCCAGCGTCACTCCCTGCGCCTGGCCATTCAGGGCGGTCACGGTGATTGCTTTGGCTGCGGTCGGAGTTTGCACGTCGACCAGAAACAACCCTTCGGTACCAGAGGCAACTACGGCGAGGCCGCCGCGGACATCCACTGCGTTGGCAAATCCCGGCGTGTCCACCGACTTGACCACGTGCGGTAAGACTGGATTGCTCACATCGACAATGCGCAGCGAACGCGTAATCTGGTCTGTCGCATAGGCATAGTTGCCGCTGATGCGCACATCCGTTATGTCATCCCAATCGGCTGCTTTGTACGTTGTCCGTAGCGTTGGCCATTCCGGATTGGAAATGTCGAGGACCCGCAATCCATTGCGCCGATCCGCCAGATAGGCAAAAGATCCCGAGATATCCAGGTTCTCGAACAGGCTTACCACCGAGTAGACGCCGAGCACGATGGGAGATTGCGGCGTTCTCACGTCGACAACACGCAGACCGCGGTCGGCATCAACCAGGTAGGCATAGCCGTCGAGCAGCGAGAGGTCCGTCAAGAACATCGAGTCGGTCCTGAGTTGCTTGACACGCTCTGGGGCTGCAGGCGAATCGACGCGAATGATCCACAGGCCACCCCCCTCTGCCGCCACGTAGGCATAGGGCGCCTTCACCGCCACCTGGCGGGCGACCTGGTAGACGGGCATCTCTCCGTCATAGACGTCCTCAATCGGCAGGAACCCGAGCTCTACCGGCTGCCTCTTGTTGGCCACATCCACGATGATCAGGCCGCCACCTACAAAGTCGCCGAGGGTCGAGCTCCATTGTGGCTCTGCCGCCAGGTAGGCCAGCGATCCATCAGCGTCGACACCAGTCACCTTTCCGGTTGTGGCAAAGCGACCGACCTGAACTGGGTTGGCCGGGTTGGTGACATCAACGATAAGCAGCCCGGACCTTTCGGCGGCCAGGTAGGCATAGTTCCCCAGCAAGTCGACGTCCGCCAGACTGGTCGCCGTCGAGGGCGAGAAACTGCCCATCTCCACCGGGTGTCTGGGATCAGCGACGCTGACAACGGCTAGTCGGGCGCTGTCACCCAGGTCACCCTGTTGCACCACCACATACGCCCAGCTTCCGGCAGTAGCCACAGCGATAGCTCGCCCGCCCAACGGCAGGCTGCCCACGCCAACTGGAGCCGCAGGGTTAGCGACATCAATGACCTGAAAGCCGGCCTTGCCTGCCGCCGCAAAGGCGTAGCTGGAGCTCGCGGAGATGGATACCGCCAGCACGAGGTCGCTGAACCAGGGCGACTCGCCTTTGAACACCGGGTTGCCGCGATTGGTGACATCCAGCACCGCCAGCCGCGGTCCGATTCCGACGTAGGCGTAGGGCGCCTTGAGCGCAACGCACGAGACCGCGCCTCCGAGCTGCCCGACCACGCGCATGTCGACCTCGCCTGGCTGTCCCAGAGCTGATGGACCAGGAAGCGGCAACGTCAGGATCAGCAGTGTCAACAGAAGAATATGGAGCACTGCCCGCGTGGCGTTGGCGTGGGGGAATTGCGACGATGGTCTCAAGCATCTGCTCCTGTGTTCTGGAATGGGTGGATGACTACAAGACGTTCCTGGCGTAGATCACATACTCGCAGCGGGAGCGCGGCAATACAGACCCGTCTCGCCAAAGCGCGGGGCAAGTATAGTATCGACTGGGGTTGCTGTCAAGGCGCCGTATCGCCGAGCATCACACCGAAATGCGCTCTGGCGAGAACGGCACGCTAAGCACCGGCAAAGAGCACCGCCCGCCGCCCACCATCCAGGACAAGTCAGACCGGCCGGCTTCCGGCAGACAGGCCTGAGGAAGCTGTCCCGACCGGATGAAGTGGCAGACAAGCTGAACGATAGAGCAGTGGCTATCGGGCGCTTGAAGAAGGGCAGAGATGACCCGGAACACATCAGGCTGAAAGAGATAAACTTCCTCTGCCAGGGCATTCCACCGCTCTAGCTCCAGACCCGCCCGCTCGACGCGTCCGTGAGCATCCAGCCAGAGGCGGGCGTGGGACCCGAGTGCCCCATGACGGCTCCTAAACCTGTGCGCCAGCAGAGCGCAGGGAGCCCAGGCCAGGCGACTCAAGTCCTGAAGCCTCCCCGGATTAAGGTGGCCTGCCTCCAGGGCCAGCACAAAAGGCTCCCCGCCGACAAAGATCCTGGCCGCAAGCACCGACGCCGCGCGCCCCCTCGCGCCACTGTCGTTCCTCATGGTGTAGACTCCAACTCCGTAACGCGAACTGTCCTCCAGGTAGCGCTGCAGCAGACCCTGATTGTCGTGCAGCACCACCCCGACCTCACCAAAGCCGGCCTGGGCAAAAGACTCTATGGCCAGGTCGATGAGAGGTCTGATAGTCGGTGGCCGGTGACGAGCGGCGGACCGCGTCCCGTTTGAATCCGGAGTGCGAGCAAGACCAGTCGCCAGTAGAACCGCCTTCATTCGTGCCCCCTTCTTGTGGAGGCCACTGGCGAGGTGGGGCGGGAAAACAGAATGCCGGGCTCGGGGCCCGGCTGGTCAAACGCCAATGCGGCGGCAAAGCGCACACTGAGCACCACGACGCAAGGCGTCCAATCGGTGCTCATCGCTCTATCTTCCGCTAGGCTACGAGGTTAGCTGACGGGTTGAGAGGGAAGACTCTCCTACTCGTACCCACGAGATACACCCCAGTTGCTTGGTTCCCCCGTTCCCCTGATGGGGACTCGCCAGAGCCGTAAGACTCTACCTATTCACTTGCCACACAGTATAGCCACAATCGCCCGGCTGTCAACAGGATTGACACAGCCTGTGTAGGCACCAATGAGGGTCAGTCGGCGGGCCTCTCCTGAAGCGTCACCGGCAGCTTGAGCTGCCTACCAGCCCTCAACAAGGTGACCGTGATCACATCGCCCACTACGGTCTTGGTATCCAGAAACAGCGTCAGGTCCTGACCTGAGGTGATCGGCGTGTCGTTGAGTGCGGTGATGATGTCTCCCCCAAGGGGTACGTCCGTCCTGCCGATCCGAACCACCCGGCTTCCGCCCACAATGCCGCCAAGGTCAGCAGGCCCGCCGCGAACGACGGACATGACAATGATCCCCTTCTCGACCGGAATAGCCATCCCCGCTTGTTCGAGCACTTGTCTCACGTCCTTGGTGATGGGGAGAATGTTCACGCCAAGGTAAGGGTGGGGATAGCGGCCTTTCGATATCAGAGCTGGCACCACCCGGCGCACCGTGTTCGCCGAAATGGCAAAGCCAATGCCCGCGCTGGCCCCGCTGGGGCTAATGATCTGAGAGTTGACGCCAATCACCTGCGACAGCAGGTCCAGCATGGGGCCGCCCGAGTTGCCCGGATTGATGGCGGCGTCAGTCTGAATCGCCTCGCCGATGAACCGACCGTTGGGGCTTTCGATTACGCGGCCCAGGGCCGAGATGATGCCCAGTGTCAGCGTGCTCTCCAGACCAAAGGGGTTGCCGATGGCCACCACGAACTGCCCCACACGCAGCCGGTCGGAATCGGCTATGGGCAGCGGAGGCGGGATACTGTCGGCATCGACCTTGAGCACCGCCAGGTCCGTGGCTGGATCCTGGCCGACGACCTGCGCCGGATACCGTCTGCCATCGCTGAATGAGATACTGACTTCATCGGCGTCGGCCACCACATGGTAGTTGGTCACGATGTGCCCCTGAGTGTCGTACACAAAACCCGAACCGCTGCCTTCCTGCGGCACCGGCTGCATGAAAAAGTCGTACTGAATCACCGTAGTACTCACGAACACCACGGATGGCCCGGCCTGGCGGTATACGCCCTCGATCTGCGATTCGAGTTCGTTCGATGCCGCCTGAGACCCGGTGGGCAGCCCGGCACTGGCCGTCGGGGCGGCGGTGGCCGTGGCCTCAAGCCGGGGCAGCGGTGTGGGCTGTTCTATGCCCATTCTGGCCGCGTCGCACGCAACCACGCCAAGCGCGACCACCAACAATAGTACCGCGCGGGCCGCTGTACGAGATCTCATTGAATACCTCCTGCGTCCAGAGCCGCCTTTGCAGGCAACGGGGCTGAAACCGCGCGCAGTATACCTAGAGCTGCTGACCCGGTCAAGAGTTCTCGGCCAGGGCCGCTCTCGCGACCCTGCTTTCGCGGAGCACACGAAGGATCTCGCCAGCAATGTCCATCGCCGCGCGAGGCCTTCCCAGACTGGCCGCATTGGCGGCCATCTGCTTCATAATGGCCTGCTGAGGCCCGAACCATCCACTGACCACCTTGGCGATGTGGGTGGGGTCCTCGGCGTACACTCCGCACCCGTGCCGCAGCACAAAGGGCACATTTCCGGATTCCTGGCCACGGATGTAGCCTGTCAGCACCACCGGCAGGCCAAGCGCACAGGCCTCGGCGATGGTGCCCGGGCCGGCCTTAGTCACTACGAGGTCGCTGGCGGCCATCCACGTCCAGATGTCGCTGACATAGCCCTTCACAACGGTAGGTACAGGCCAAGGGTACGACTTGAGCTCTTCCTCCAGGCTCTCGTTTCTACCGCAAATCACCACAAGTTGACCCATGGGCCAGTCAGCCCGTTGTGAGTCTCTGGCGAGCTCAGCGGCGACCGTACGGGCCACAGGAGACATCTGCCCCATGCCCTCACCGCCTCCCACGAGCAGTGCGGTGGGCCGATCAGCCAGTTCAAGCTTGCTTCTCAGTTCTGCCCTGGGCAGCTGAAGTCGGCCAAAGCCCGCCCTGATCGGCAGGCCGCACAGTCGTAGTTGGGCCTGTGACAGTCCGGCCCGCAAGCCCTGCGCGAAGGCCTCTTCGCTGGGCACGATGCACAAGTCCACGGCCTTGGAGAACCAGACCGGAGGGATAGTAACCAGGTCGGTGACGACAGTCACAAAAGGCACGTCCGACCGCGCCGATTTCAGCACTCGCAAGACCACCTGCTGGATCAGCGGATGGACACTGACCACGACGTAGGGCGAATACTTCTTAAGGGCTCGTACCACCGGGAACCGAAAGACCTGGGCCGCCACTGTCATCAGCGGTTCAATGATCTCGCTGCGTTCTCCCGCTTCGTAGAGTATTCTGTATAGCCAAGGAAGGTCATCCACCAGCATGCGATAGCTGTGAGGTACGCTGCTCAGTGGAGGCGGCGTGTAGTGGCTCCACAGGTCCACCATCTCCACGGTACAGGTATCGCTGGCGGTCTCACGAAAGGCCTCTCGCAGGGCCTCGGCGCTGGCGTAGTGTCCACCGCCGCCTGCTTCGGTCATCAGAATGAGAATCCTATCCATCTGGTCAGCTCCGCTATCGTCTGTTGTCTCGGTTAATAACACCCGGGGGGCAGCTTGGGATGCTGTGTAACCCCGATTATAATCATCATCATGAAAGTCTCAATCAGCACACGCGCCTGCACCTCCGGCCCGCAGACAGGATAGAGATGGCTGAATACGACCTGTGCCTCGCCTGGTCGTGGGAGTACGACCTGGGTTTGGTCGCGCTCTTAAGGAGAGCCTGCGCAGCGGCGGACTTGCGCCTCCTGGAGGTGACTCCGCAGACTCTGCAGGCCGTGATCGCCGGACTCGAGGACCGTTCGTGCACCTTTGGGGCGCTGTTTGACCGCGCGTCAGATTGCGACGAGGCGTTTCTCGGACTGAACTCGTGGGCTTTGACCCGTGATGTGCAACGCCTCAACCGAAGGGAGTTGGCCGTTACCGCCTGGAACAAGGCCGTCCTGCACCCGCTGTTCGAGGCTCGGGGCATACCGGTCCCTCACACCATCGTACTTCGCCCGTTCTGCGAGAAGCCAGACCACCCGGTGATCGACCTCTCCAGCGTCGGGCCGGCGTTCACCGTCAAACCCGCTCGTCAGGGTGGAGGCGACGGAGTCCGATTGCAGGCCACGAGCTGGGATCAAGTCGTCGCTGCCAGGGCCGAGTTTCCTCATGACGAGTATCTGATCCAGCAGAGCATTGTGCCGCTTGAACTGGACTCTCGCCCCGCTTGGTTTCGCGTTCTCAATTGCTTTGACCGGGTCTATCCCTGCTGGTGGAACCAGCGAACGCACGTCTACATCCCGGTGACCGAAGAAGAAGAGAGAGCGCTGAACCTGGGTCCGCTGCGCGACATTACGGCGCGCATCGCGCAGACCTGCGGCCTTGAGTTGTTCTCCAGCGAAGTGGCACTGTCGGTCGACGGCCAGTTCTACGTCATAGATTATGTTAACGACCCGGTCGACCTGCGGCTGCAGTCGCAGGCAGTAGATGGGGTGCCAGACTGTATCGTGCAGGCCATCGCAACCCGCATCGTGGACTGGGTCAAGTCATCGGATTCCGGATTGACTGCCCCTGAGGATCCTGCCTGAGCAGCGCTCTGCCTGAAGATACGAAAGAGGCCAGGCACGAGCCTGGCCTCCTGGTTCTTGCCTCGCTATCTCCCCAGATACGCTGTCTTGACCTGGGGGTTTTCCAGCAGCTCACTTGCGGGGCCCTCCAGGGCCACCGTTCCCGTCTCAAGCACGTAGGCTCTGTTGGCGATCGAGAGAGCCATGGCTGCATTCTGCTCCACCAGCAAGATGCTGGTCCCCTGGCTGTTGATGTCCACGATAATGCGGAATATCTCCTCAACCAGTAGAGGGGACAGGCCCATCGACGGCTCGTCAAGGAGCAAGAGCTGCGGCTTGGACATCAGACCCCGCCCCATGGCCAGCATCTGTTGCTCGCCGCCTGACAGCGTGCCGCCTGCCTGATGGATGCGCTCCTTCAGGCGCGGGAAGCTGGCAAACACCCGCTCCATCGATTGCGTAATCTCCTTGGGGTCGGCTCTGGTATAGGCACCCAGCTCCAGGTTCTCCTGCACCGTGAGCGGCGCAAAGATCTTGCGACCTTCAGGAACCTGAGATATGCCCAGCGAGACGATTCTGGTAGCTGAGACACGGGTGAGATCCTGGCCGCGGAAAGTGATGGTACCCTGCCTTGGTCGCAGCAACCCGGAGATGGTCTTGAGAGTGGTGCTCTTTCCAGCGCCGTTCGCTCCAATCAGGGTCACAATCTCGCCCTGGTTCATCTCAAAGTGGACCCCTTGCAGGGCATGGATGGCGCCGTAGAACACATGCAAGTCCTTTACTTCGAGCATAGCCGTCATGTGTTCCTAGTCCCTCCTGCCTGGCTTGCCGCCCTGCTTGCCCAGGTACGCTTCGATCACGCGAGGGTTGCTCGCAACCTGGTCTGCGTTCCCGCGTGCGATAACTTGACCAAAGTCCATTACGGTAATCTGCTCGCAGATTCCCATGACCACCCTCATCTGGTGTTCGATCAGGAGGATGGTCAGCTTGAACTGATCGTGTATGAAATGGATGGACTCCATCAGCGTCCGCACTTCTGCAGGGTTCATGCCGGCAGCCGGCTCATCAAGAAGCAGCAGCTTGGGCCGGGCCGCCAGGGCACGCGCCATCTCGACCCGGCGCTGTTCTCCGTATGGGAGGTTGCTGGCGATCTCATCCTGTTTGTCCTGCAGGTTGAAAATGCCCAGCAACTCTTGCGCCGTCTCGATGAGAGCGCTTTCCTTTCTGTCAAACCCGCTGCCCTGCCACACAGCCGCGCCCACGCCATAACCCGCGTGTGGATGGAGAGCAATGCATACATTATCGAGGACGGTGAGCCTCGGGAAGATGCGAATGTTCTGAAAGGTGCGGCCAATACCAAGCTGCGTAATTGCGTGCGGCGGCAGGCCGACGAGGTTCTTGCCGTAGAAGGCGATCTGACCCGAGGTAGTGGAGATCAGGGCGCTGATCATATTGAACACGGTGGTTTTTCCAGCGCCGTTAGGACCGATCAACCCTGCCAGCTCCCCCTCGTGTACTGTGAGGTCGAAATCCCTGACGGCCCACAGACCACCCTCAATGCCCTGAGAAGTGACCTGGCCGCCAAAGTTCTTGCACAGCCTGTTGATTTGCAGTACTACCGGCCCGGTTGGCGGACAGGTGGTCATGCGTTCACCTCCTTGCCCCCACCCGTAGCTGAAACAGCGTCACGCGTCTTACGTGCCCACTTGGGCGCCTTCAAGAACCCCAGTTCGACCCTGCCCATGATCCCCTGTGGCCTGAACAGCATGAGCAGAACCAGGGCAATGGGATAGATCACGAGACGCCAGGCTTCAAAGCCCATCGGCAGCCAGATGCGCATGCCTTCCAGACTAACCGCCCAGACAAAGGTGGCGATGATCGTACCAGTCATGTTGCCCAGACCGCCCAGCACGATAATAATCAGCGGATCAAAGGACTTTTCAGAGCCAAAGTAGGCCGGTGAAAGAAAGGCGTACAGATGGGCATACAGTGCACCGGCGATTCCTGCCAACATGCTGCCCAGCACAAATGACAGCACCTTGTACTTGAG
>Ga0116184_10003013_pt1 | contig 14163 bp, 10 predicted proteins | sample AD_JPNNA5_MetaG_FD_89886 | JGI IMG/M metagenome (GOLD analysis project Ga0116184, IMG submission 89886) | Active sludge microbial communities of municipal wastewater-treating anaerobic digesters from Japan - AD_JPNNA5_MetaG | ecosystem: Engineered > Bioreactor > Anaerobic > Digestate | place... | reverse complement strand
CCGAGGAAATCTCAGAGTCTGCCTTATGACCCTCAGATTCCCTTTATGCTGATCTCTGTGTATTCGGGTGTGAACTCCATCTTTCCACTGCATCTGCAAATGCAGGGCCATCCTTCAGGAGTCTCAGCTTCTCCCAGAATGACGCCTCTATCTAGTATCTCCATTCTTTGCACCTCCACACTAGTCGGCCGAACTTGACTCGGCAGAGGTGCTGTTGAACTCAATGTTATAAAAACATGCAGTTTACAAATTATATGCATACTAACTATCTTATTGATAATTCGTTGACAATCTATCTTTTTTTGATCTGAAGATCCTCATCAAACCACGATCGGCCATCCTAATGATATGCTTGATAATTAAGAACAGTTCCTATGCTCGTTCGTGATGGCATCGCCGCTCTGTTCCCCGCTTCATACCCAGACCTGGCAGATGCTACCCGCCAAGACGCCCGCTTTTCCGTCGAGAGGATGCCTGGCAGAGCGGTGAAGCCGCCTCCTCCGGCTCGATTCATTTAGCCCCATAAAGGGCTGCCTGCCGACTGAACATTGAGGGAGGAAGGAAATCCCCTGGAGACCAGCTCGTCTGTGTCCACCAAGACCGAATGCCCGCTGCTGCCCACGAGGCGCAGGCTGTGCACCCTCCACCTGCCTGGCTCGGCAGTGGGCGGCAGCATCAGTTTCCCCAGAAAGGCGGTCTGATTGTCGCCCAAATAAGTTGGAGTCAGGCGGACCACGCTTGATTGCCCTCCGCTTGGGCTGACCAGACGTATGGTGGATAAGTTCTCTGCCCAGGTACTTGACGGGTCCATGCCTGGTTCGGATGTGTTGACCGTGAACGTGACAGGAGATCCGTTGCTGGCGTTTATGCTGAGTGGATGAAAATCGAAAAACAGCATCTTCGGGCCGAGCCTGGCTGACCTCTGGCCCAACGACTCAGCCGCTCCCTCATCTTTGACGCCAGGGCCATCGCTCGCCAGGACTATGTTCTTCTGAATCGAGAACACGCCCACAAGATCTTCCTGGCTTGAGCCGAAAGCAGCCGGACGGAGGGAGTTGGCGTCGGCCAGGCTCCAGCCGATATGAGCTGCGGCCTCTCCCTGGACTGGCACAGCTATGATCAGAAACACCGCCATCAGAAGCAATGGTGCGGATAAGCGCATGGTTTGAGGTACTACTGCCCCTGATTAAAGGTTAACTCTGAACCCCCGGTGGACCTGGTGCGGCTCCGCCACGATCCCTGCCGCCTGGCAGACCGGATGCTCCCGTCCCATAGAAATAGATCCCGTGGCCTATCCCTATTCTCGGCCGGGACTAAAAAGGGGATCTGAAATGGGAACTGCCCAGACGCTTCAGAACAACAGGCCCTCTTTCTCCCACGCCATGATCTGCCGATAGTCCTCTTCGACCTGCCCGCGCTCTGGATGATGCAGCAACACGTAGGCGATCGTCTCAAGCAGCGTGGCCGGGGGATCGACCAGGGTCCCTGGTTCCTGCAGCTGGGTCGCTTCTTGGTAGGAGGGCAGAGATTTCAGGAGGGACTGATCAAGTGGCTTGAGGCGGTGCTGTCTCCTCCAGTTGTTCAGGTAGACTAAAACGCCAAAGGAGTTGCAGGAATAATCGGGGACGCTGTTCACTCGTCCCTGCAAAGCGTCGATCAGCAGATCCGGCTGCGACCAGCCATAAACCAGCCTGGCAATCTTCTGGATGTAGCCATGAGCTCCTGAAATGCGAGGGTTGACTTCCAGGAGCAAAGGGCCGGATGCGGTCATAAAGACTTCGGTATGGGCAAAGCCGTTCCTGAAGTCGAGGAGTTCGAGCACCTTTTTCACGTAATCGCGACAGGCCTGCCACACCGGGTCGGCAGGATCGACGATTTCCGTGCGCCGGTAAATATTACTCTGCTGGTAATACTGCTTGACGTTGTGAAATACGCCGGACAGGTAATGGCTGCCTTGGATACTGACCGTGTCCACGAAGTATTCCTCGCCTTCGATGAATTCCTGAACGACAAACTGATCGGCACAAAGGATGGGCCGATCCTTGGCCACTGCACTTAGGTGGGCCTCGATCTCGGCGAGGCTGTCGCATCTGGCCATGCCCTGAGTGCCGCCGGCCTGGATGGGCTTGACGATCAGGGGAAATCGAAAGTCCTCGGTCAGTCTTGCCAGCTCAGAGGGTCTTAGCGAATATCCTACCAGCAATTGCCTGATGCTCGGCAATCCTTCTTCGGCCAGTCGGCGCTGCATGGCGTACTTGTCCCAGCGCCACGCGCTTGTGGAAGGATTGTTGGCGTATTTTGGAGCGACCGCCTGAGCCAGCAGATCGGCCTTGGGAACGGCAAACTCATTGCCGTAGAGCAATAAATCCGTCCCGAGTGCGGATAGAGAGGCGCAAAGGTCGGATTGCTGCCACCCTGAGGCGTTAAACACGACATCGAAGCACGCAGGGGTGTACATGTTGGCGCCGAGCCGCGCAGCTCCGGGATTGACATAGACAGCCAGGCTCCTCACCGACCGTCGCTGCATTGTCTCGCCGAGAAAGTGAGGAGCTGAACGGATCGACGATGGCGATGGTAAGGTTATTGTGCATGGATTATCCAAATAGGTCTACTTTATCAGATTAAGAGTTCTTGCAATTAAGATTATTCAGACATGAATATCTCAGGTGCGAAGAGGCCTTCACTGACGATGAGGCGCGAAGCTGAGATGCTGTAATTCTCAAGGGCATGCCAACAAGGCGGTCCGGCTTCGTTTCCATGTTGGCCTTATCTGAGCACTTCCAAATTCTATTTATCCCTATCCAGAGCTTTATGTTTGTTGAATACCATGAGACATCTTATAGCTGAGACGATAATCGTTCTGATCGCATTGTGCTCGCTATCGGAGGCCGAAACCTTAACCGTTGGCCAAGATGGCTGCGATTTTTACAGAATAGAAGCTGCTCTGGGGGCGGCAAATCCTGGAGATGTAATCGAAGTCCATAGCGGGGAGTACACAGTGAACTTGAACATAACCACACCCTCTGTGGTGCTTCGAGGAAATGACACAGGCGACGGAAAGCCTGTTCTTCGGGCAGGAAGCTCTACTGCGGAAATCGAGCAAGAGGTTTCCGATACAACTTATATGACCGTCTCTTCAGGGGGCACTGCTATATCCATCAGAGCGGATTTCGTCACAGTGGAGGGTTTTGTCATCACCGGTGTCACCTGGCCGAAGCCCTACGGCACTGGCGAACATAATGATCTCATCGGGAATGCCGGGATAAGAGTGTACTCAGACTTTAACAAAATAGCCAACAATACATTTGAGGGAAATGATCTGACGGGCATTGGCCTGTGGAACTGCAGCAACAATCAGATCCTTGGAAATATTATCCGAGACATCCAATGGGGCTATGGAATACAGCTTTACAACTCCCACTACAACAATATCGAGAGGAACATCCTCCTCCACAATAACTGGGGAATTGAGGCCCAGCGAAGCGATTCTAACACCTTAAAGGAGAACGAGATACGAGAGAGCGTCAACGATGGGATCCGGTCCGTAAAATGTAACTACACCATGATCACGGAGAATATAATCTCCGGAAACGGCAATGAGAGCGAGTATGAGGGGAACGGGAAGGGGATATATTTGCAGGGATCCATGGGACTCGTCGCTGATAACGTTATTTCCTTCAACAGGGACGCCGGAATCTTCATCGAGAGCATCTTTTGGGAGTATTGCAGCAAGCCACCTTGCGGAGCAGAAGAATCCTACGATAACCTGATTATCAATAACAGGATTCAGGGCAATGGAAGAGACGGAATTCGATTATATAAGACCTGGAAGAATCAGATCTGGAACAACAACATCACATCTAATCATGGAAATGGCATCAGCTTTGTGTTCAGCAACAACAACACAGCAGAGATGAACAATATTACCAGAAGTGACGACGGAATTTATCTGGATCAGTCAAACTATACGAACGTGAGTAACAATACAATAACCCAGATGGAAATGATCGGGATCGGCATCTTGTCTACTGTGGGTGCATCAGCGAACAACAATACGCTGGCCGATAATACAGTGGGGATGGCTTTGGACGAGTCCAGCAGCTATAATGTCCTGTCTCGAAACAAGATCGTAAACAGCACAGAGGGGATCAACATCTCAGGCCTATCCAGTGAGAATTCGGTCGTTGAAAACGCGGTGAGAACCTGCGAGACCGGAATAAACCTACTTGGCGCCGTCCGAAACTCCATAACCAGAAATGAGATTACAGATAACCTCATTGGGCTGGTAGCTGATATAACATCGCGCGGAAATGCCATCTATGAAAACAACCTCTCAGGTAACAAAGAGTTCGCCAGGGACAATGGAGATAACCGTTGGGACGACGGGTCAAGAGGAAACTTTTATGGATATGGCGATTGCGAGGACGCTGATAAAGATGGGATCTGCGATGCCACGTTACTTATTCCAGGCAGTGTGAATGAGGATAGATATCCTTTGGCAAGCCTTGTGATTCCATGACTCCTATGTGGTCGAATTCTTTCCATGATGATATTGGGGGGTAGCCCCCAATTTATTTTGTTGCAGGCCCTTCGTAACCGTCCTCTGCATACATCACTGAGCCATGCTTTATGAGACCATTTTCGCTCATTTGAGCTGAAATAACATATCATAACCATACAGTGATATGGTTGTGGTTTTATGCACTGTGTCTCGATAGGTCAACGTGGAAGCACCTTGATCGCAGCTCGCGCAAATACCGTCGCGCTTAAATGCAGGTCAACTACCCCACCACAAAACCTGCATCGATGATACATCATGCAGAGGCTGCAGGTTCCACGGGCGCCTTGCCCCCCTCAGGCCATTCGACAATATATTTATAATTTTTATCAGATAAAGAATCCTAAATGCGCATGATAAGGCTATAGAGCTCGATCCGGATTTCACAGGCATTGAGGCGCAGCTGTATCGTGCCGGTGTCGTCACAGATCTGGGCATGCATAACGAGTCTGTCGCAGACTACGATAAGATTTTGGAGACTATGGCCCTGAATTATACCATACCTTGTACATATCCATGGTCTGGGTCGGCAAGGGCGAGGTTCTGGAAAAGATGAAAAAAAGCGAGGAGGCACTCAAAGCATTTGACAGGGCACTGGAGCTTGATCCAACTAGTGAGATTGCATTGGATGGTAAAGGCAACGCTCTGAGGTCGCTGGGCCGCAATTCAGACGCAGATGCTGCATTTGCGAAGGCCGGGCAATTTGGTGTCAAATCAGATCCCAGCTGAGACGACATGGTTGCGGGGCAGCATCCATGGGGAAGTCTGCTCCGCCCTACCCACCATTTTTCTCTTATACGCGGTCTGGCGTATGGCTGGCCGGGAGGTTGTGGTGGCAGCTACGGCCGTATGCCGCGGATTTCCCTTTGAGGGGCGGTTTATTCGATAAAATGCGGGGTGGAGGTCTGGCTGACGTCAGTCGTTATGTTCAGCTGATCTCCACAAAGCGAAATTAAGCAGCAGATATGTGGTTAAATTATTGAGATGGGATCGGCTATTGGGCCAGCAAATCGAATGATCTGTACGAGATATGCGATAGTGTCTGTTTTTTATTATCTATTCAACTAAAATAGCTATTTTGTGGCTGTTATTAGTTGATCGTAATGTTTATATCACATAAGACTCAGCTTAGATCCACATGCCATTGGCATGACTGGATAAGCACAAGTGTGGGGTTTGGGGGCGGCTTGATTGGGGATAAGCCGACGATTGGCTTTGGACACAGCCCAAAGGCAGATGGTGGTTTTCTATTGGGCTCTTCCCTGATTCAAGCGAAGCCTTGCTGTTATGGAAAAGAAGGAGTGTGGATAGGTTTGAGAAAGATGTTTCGGCGAGTGGGGATTACAGCGCCTGGCAGATCGACAGCAAAACTGTCAATAATTGGCATTCTTGCCTGTTTCATAGTCGGTTTGGCATTGCTCTGCGGATCGGTCACGGCTCAAGAGAATTCTGCGGAGGACTGGATCAAGAAGGGGGACGATCTGATCAATGAGACGAACAATCTCGAGGAAGGTCTGACTGCATACGAAAAGGCCATTCAGATAGACCCGGAAAACATTGATGCCTGGGATCGCAAAGCTCTGATCCTCTTTGCGCTGGAGCAGCAGGCCTACCGAAGAGTCCTCAACCTGAGCGAGATGAGGCTGGCGAAGAATCCCCTGGATTCCAGGGCCTGGCAGGCACAGTCAGCGGCGTTGGCAAGCCTGGGAATGCAGGACGAGGCCAACGTATCCGGGAAGAAAGCTCTAGAGATCTACGACCAGGAAATCAAGGACGATCCCAGTAATGCCACAGCCTGGTTCTACAAAGCTGAGCTCACAGCCAAGATTGAAGGGAGCCAGGCGGCACTTAGCGCTTACGATAAGGTTATCGAGCTGAATGGTTCTTTGAAGGTTGACGCCTTGATCACCAAAGGCAATACCCTTCTGAACCTTGGCAGGTACGACGAGGCCCTTGATGCTATCGAGAAGGCTATCGAGTCAGAGCCAGAGAATTCCCTTGCCTGGCATGAGAAAGCCATATACCACTATGTACGAGAAGAGTACGCCGAGGCTCTCGCCGCATATGAGAAGATGACTGAGCTGAAGCCCAAGAGCGCCCTCGCCCAGAAGGGCAAAGCCGATGCTCTAAGAGCAATGGGCCGTCAGGCAGAGGCAGATGCAGCCTATTCAAGAGCAATGGAACTTGGGACTCAGAGTCTGGTGTTCGTCGGTTCACAGGATGGCTCCGCTGAGAGCTGGTATAAAAAAGGCCTCGATTTGGAGAGGAATGGATCCTTCGATGAAGCCATCTCGGCATACGATATGTCGATCCAGATAGACCCGACCGGAGCGGTTGGCGCATGGATATCCAAGGGATATCTCCTGATGAGACTGGGACGGCATAACGAGTCAATAGGGACCTTCAACAAGGCCATCGAAAGGATGCCTGCAGACGATTCACAGAATCTGAGTCGAATCTGGGAGTTCAAGGCAATAGTCATGGAGATGTTGGATCGGCCGGAGGAGGCCTGTATCGCTTTCGATAAAGTCACCGAACTTAACCCAAACAGTACCCTGGCCTGGACCAATAAGGGCGAGCTTCTCAATAAGTTGGGCCGACATCAGGAAGCTTTGGACGCATACGAAGCAGCACTTCAAAATAGCTCCCTCTCTGCAATGGAATCTGCCAGGGCATCCAGGGGGAAGGGCAACTCACTGGAGCTGATGGGCAGGCACGAAGAGGCGATGAAGGCCTATAAAGACTCGCTGAACAAGACGAACCTCGAGTTTCAGATGAACCCGGAGAGCTACCTGGCTTGGAGGGATAAAGGAGCGACTCTCTACAGGATGGGCATGTATGAAGAGGCAATAGTGGCTTACGATGAGGCGCTCAAGAACTCAGACTATCCCGGCCAGGTATGGTCTATGAAGGCAGACGCGTTAAAGGCCCTGGGCCGTATCGCGGAGTCGGAAAAGGCCAGAGAAAAGGCAGAGTCGCTCGGGTATGTGGCGATCTCTCCTAACCTCTTTTTTGGTGTCTCCTTCTTTTCTCGGAATTTCCCTCTGCAGTGAGGCGAGAGATAAAGTTGTTTTCAATGCACTTAAAAGCGCTGGCATGTAGAGGACTTGGCAGATGTCTGCCGATATGCTCAGCGGCAGATATATCCAAATCAATTCGGGCAGTTGACATATGGTCAAATTATTGAGAGATCGGCTAATTCGGCTCGACAGTCGTCGGTGTGCGTAAGATCTTTGATGATATAGCACTCTTTTTATCATTAATTTAATTGATAGACATTATTTTGTAGCTGCTTTTGATCTACAGTAATGTTTATATCACATAATATAGAACATATATCAGCGTGCAATCGGCGTGACTCAAGAGCCAAAGAGTGGAAATGCAGGGCAGCCAGGTTTGGGAAGGCCGGAGATAGGGCTTTGGCCAATAGCTGTTTGGGGATTTTCGATCGGTATCGGGATATTCCAGAATCGAGTTCTGCCTTGCTGTTATGGGAAAGAAGGAGTGTGGAATAGGTTGAGAGAGATGTTTTGGCGAGTGGGGAATAATTCATCTGGCAGATTGATGACGAGATTGTTGACATTAGGGAGCCTTGCCCTTTGCGTTGTCGTGTTGGCATTTCTGTGCGGATCTGCCATGGCACAGGAGAACACTTCGGACTACTGGTACAAGAAGGGCCTGGAGCTGGACGGAGCTGGCTCTTACTCTGAAGCCCTCGACGCTTTCGATAGAGTCATCCAGATGGATTCTAAGAATGTCAGTGCTTGGCTGGACAAAGCCAATGTCTACATCAGCTTGGCCTTGATTACGAACGAGGGTCTTGATGAAGCCGTAGAAGCCTTCGACAAGGCGATTGAAATAGATCCGCGATATGCAGAGGCCTGGTACGAAAAGGGAGACCTCCTGCTATATATGGCCTTAACTAAAAATCGGTCTGAAATATATAATGAATCCCTGGCTTGCTTTGAAAAAGCCATTGAGATCGATCCAATGCATGCAATGGCGTGGACAGGCAAAGGCAGCGTTCTATTATCTCAGCAGAAGCATGAGGATGCCATTGCGGCATTGGATAGAGCCATCGACATCAACCCGACGAACAAAGAAGCCTGGAATAAAAGAGGCAATGCTCTCGCAGACCTGCACAGATACGATGAATCCATCGAAGCTTTCGATCAGGCCATTGAGCACACTTCGGCCAACTCGACAAACGAACTAGCTGCTATATGGTTCCAAAAAAGCAAAGTCCTCCTGATGGCTGGAAGAGCTATTGAAGCCGCAGATTCTTTCAATACGACCCTTCAGTTAGACCCCAAGAATACCTTCTCTTGGACTATCACTAAAGGCGAGTTCCTCGAAAGCATACGGGATCATGAAGGCGCCCTCAGAGAATACGAATCGGCTATTAAGCAAGCATCGACGCAATTATCGAAGGCCTGGCAGAAGAAAGGCCATGCATTGAAGGCCCTGGATCGCCAGGCCGACTCTGAAGCTGCTCTTGCCAGGGCCAAGGAGCTGTGGGATACAGCCCAGTCCTATCATGAATGAGAAAAGCGATGCTGCTGCAAGACCTAGCCGCATGCAGCAGCTCCTCTTGGACGTGGCGGTTTATCTATGAGGAGGGATGGGCCGGCGGCGACCGTCAATATCCTCAGCGGTTGTTCTTTACAGAGGCGACTTTGGTCAGTTGGCAAAAGGTCAAGTTACTGAAGTGAGATCAGCTAATTTACCCAGCAATAGTAGACACGTGATGTACATTGTATGATAATCTGGATTATTTATTATTTATGCTATCTAAGACAACTCTTTTGTAATTGATATTCATTTAACAGTAATGTTTATATCACATGAAATCAAGCTTAGAACCACATGCCATTGGCATGAATGGATAAGCACACGTGTGGAGTGCGGGGTGGCTTGATCGGGGATAAGCCGGCGATGGCCTTTGGACACTGGCCGAAGGCCGCTGGTGGTTTTCTATGGGGCTCTTCCCTGATTTCAAGCGAAGCCTTGCTGTTATGGAAAAGAAGGAGTGTGGATCGATTGAGAAAGATGTTTTGGCGAGTGGGGAATACGGCGCCTGGCAGATTGATGACGAGATTGTTGACAATAGGCAATCTCACCTTTTGCATAGTTGCATTGTCGTCGCTGTGCGGATCTGCTATAGCCCAAGAGAATGCTTCAGGAACGTGGAGCCATCAAGAGAAGACTGAATCGGTAGCTTCGAATTTAAATGAGTACGAAAAAGCTATCTTGAGATACGATGAAGTCTTACGGCAAAATCCAGATGACGCCAACGCCTGGAAAGGCAAAGGCGACGCATTTAAATCGCTGGCTCTCTCTAGAGACGACCCCGACATCTACAACGAATCCATAAAGGCTTATAATAGGGCGTTGGATCTCGATCCAGATCTCGCAGATGCATGGTTCGGCAAAGGGTCTGTCTATTTCAATCAGGGTTCTTCCAAGGAGGCTTTAGAGGCCATAGATATGGCCATCAAGATAGATCACAGGAATCCGAAATACTGGGAGGGCAAAGCAATTGCTCTATTTCCAAGCAGCGAGTCACTGATAGCTCTTGATAAGGCTATCGGACTGTGGCCGGTAAATCAGACCGATGGACTATCCGGGTCTTGGCTGATCAAGGGGCAATATCTTCTGCAAATGAATAGGCTTGATGAGGCAGTCGAAGCCTTTGACGAAGCCCTTCGCATAAATCCTGCTGAGCATGACATATGGAGATCTAGAGGGGATGCTCTCTCTTCTATGGGCAAGTACAATGAGTCCATAGATGCTTATGAGAGAGCCATTGAGCTGGAGCCGGGGGATTATGGTGTCTGGGAATGCCTGGGCGATGTTCTTGAAATACAGGGGAAGCGTGAGGCAGCAATCAACGCCTACCGAAAATCTATTGAGCTTATCGATAATTCAACAAGGACACGATCCAATAGCTCCGATTACGATTACTGGACTCACCGGGGAGGGCTCCTCATAAGATTGGGCCGATACAATGAATCGCTCGTGGCCTATGATAATGCTATCAGGGCTTGGCCTTCAGGCAACTCTGTAATGGCCTGGAAAGGGAAGGGCGACCTTCTGGGAGTAATGGGCAGATACGATGAGGCCCTCGAGGCATATGACCAGGCCATCCATCTGGTCCCTATATATGCCGAAGCCTGGCAAAAGAAGGGAGGGATTCTGATTGCACTAGGTCGTAACTATGAGGCAGAAATGGCATTCTCCAGGGCCAGGGATATTTATGTTAGGGGCCAAGGGACCGATGGATGAAATACCAGATTATTGCGACTGTAAATTATAATATGGTCAAAAAGGAATATCCTGCCCGAACAGGGCAGGATGCATCTTTCCAATCTTTCATATGCCTCTTAAGAGAAGCATCTCCACCGCTCCCATCCAGATGGACATTTCCGGTTGAGGATGCAAATGCCGTCGCACCATTTATCGTACCCACTTCCTATACAACACTGATAGTACCAATCCAAGTTCTTCACCTCCTTTTTCTTTTATTCACCTTTCATAGTATGGCGCCATCTTGGTGACAAGGAAAGGAAACTCCTCGCTCGCGTCAACTCTGACGAAATATCTCTCCGCAGTCCCATTCTTATTAGTGAATGAGAAGACGACTGAGACTATCTTTCGACTGCCGCGGATCCTGGAGTCTCTGGCTTCAACCGATGTCAGTGAGAAGTCCCGCTCCATCTCTTCTGCCGCTTTTGTGTAGATCTCAGGACAGCGTACAGACAGATAATTCAGAGCACGATGCTTATCGGTAGAGCCGGTGTTATCAGCGATCTGCATCATCCGCCGGGACATTTCGTCTGCCGCATCTCTGAACCTCTCACAGGCAGCTGCTTCCCTCTGGATCGATCTCATGAATTCGGCGTGCTTGAACTGGTAGATCTGGTCGATCAGAACCATCGGCACCTCCAGCCCGCACATATCCGGCTGGGCAACCGGCCCTTTTCGACCCACAACAACCTGCCTATCCAGTGGACCCCACTGAGGTCTTATGGCTTCGATCAGGCCGTCAAGGTCCTCTGGTCCTGTCGGCAACAGGATGTATGTCGGTATGTGTCAGGAGACGCGGGCGCTGCGGCAAGCCATTACCGCATGCATGCGGCTTCATTTGGACGCAGCAGCTGCCTGCAAGAGAGGGACGAGCCTGCGGCGACCGTCAATATGCTCAACGGTGGATCTTTACAAAGACAACCTTGGTTAGTTGGCAAAAGGTCAAGTTACTGAGGGGAGGTCAGCTAATTTGCTCAGCAATAGGAGACACGTGATGTACATTGTATGATACTCTGGGTTATTTATTATTTATGCTATCTAAGACAACTTTTTTGTAACTGATATTCATTTAGCAGTAATGTTTATATAACATGGGATCCAGCTTAGATACACATGCCATTGGCATGAATGGAAAAGCAAAAGTGTGGAGTGCGGGGCGGCTTGATTGGGGATAAGCCGGCGATAGGCTTTGGACACTGGCCAAAGGCTGCTGGTGATTTTCTATTGGGGCTCTTCCCTTATTTTCAAGCGAAGCCTTGCTGTTGTGGAATGAAGGAGCGTGGATAGGTTGAGAAAGATGTTTTGGCGAGTGGGGAATAAGCTGTCTGGATGTGGAATGCAGGTATTCGCATTAAAGGGCAGCGTTTTCATAGTTGCGCTAGCGCTGATCTTCTCGTATGCTGGTGCTATGGCAGATGAGAACGCAACTAAATGGATGCAAATAGGGGCCCAGGAACAGTTGAAGGAAAATTACTCAGAAGCTGTTGAGGCTTATAAAAAAGCCGTCTCGGCCTATGATAGGTCAATAGAGGCAAATCCACAAGACAGTGAAGCCTGGAATGGCAAAGGAGTTGCTCTGAATAGCCTAGTCTATGTATTGCATGAGGAAGAACTGAAGTGTTACGACTCGGCTCTTGAATTAGATCCCAAGAATGTCATGGCCTTGAACAATAAGGGCTCTACTTTGCTAATTCTGGAAAGGTATGAAGATGCCATCAAGGCGTTTAACCAGGCTATAGAGATGAATCCAGATGATATATATGCTCAGGTAAAGAAAGCTGACGCGCTCATGGAATTGCAGAGATACAACGAGTCGTTTAAGGCCTATCTGGGCGCTCTCGACTACACAGATAGATCCATCAAGGAAAATCCAGATGATCCATGGTCATGGCTAGCCAGAGGCTCTATTCTTTTAGAGCTAGGAAGGTATGGAGAGGCTATTGATTCCTATGATCACGCCATTGAATTAGAGCCAGGATCATTGGCAGCTCGGGCATTCAAGGAGACTGCTCTTAGGATATACGGGGCGAAAAATAAAGCTGCCTAGAAGAGAATGGGGAATGTATGGGGTGTTCTCACCCCTTCAGATCTTTTATAAATGTGTGTTTAGCACACATTGGAGAAATACTTCCAACAACTTAGACCAGAGGGAAAACAATATCTTCAGTCTAAGTTATTGAAGTTGGCTCGCTAGAATTACCATGTGGTACAGATAGCAATCCCTGATAAGCACGGCTGCCAAAGGTTCGAGCAAGATATGGTGCCTACATTCCAACGGAAAACGCCATAAATCCGTATTGGTGGCGATGCTTTAACTCTCAACTTCTTCTTAACATCGAATCCAATCGTAATCACAGGCTCATGATCTTGAGGATAATATAGAATATGGAAACGACTTGATTAGGGAAATATCATATGGCTTGCTTCTGCGTTTCAATTCCTTATTGATCCGTTGGACTATGGTTCCATAGTGCGAACTTGAATAGATCCGTGGTCCCTAATTCCGCCGAATGGTCTTTCTAGCTGCATGTTTCAGGCAGACTCTGCAAATATTAGCTCATCCACGAATTGTCCTTCAGTAGGTTGTCCTAGGATGGCAAAAAAAGAGTTGCCCCCCCACTAGGGGGGGCGAGACTATTTTACACAGACCAACAATACTTGGTTGAGTAAGGGCCAGTGCAATAGCCAGTGGGTGGACAGGGGGATATGCCATACCAGCATGATTGGTCCACAAGCTGTCCATTCATATAGCACCTGCAGCAACAATTTGCCATTTCTTTTCACCTCCGTTTTCGTTTGTTCACCTGTCGTAGTATGGCGCCATCTTGGTGACAAGGAAAGGAAACTCCTCGCTCGCGTCAACTCTGACGAAATATCTCTCCGCAGTCCCATTCTTATTAGCGAATGAGAAGACGACCGAGACTATCTTTCGACTGCCGCGGATCCTGGAGTCTCTGGCTTCAACCGATGTCAGTGAGAAGTCACGCTGCATCTCTTCTGCCGCTTTTGTGTAGATCTCAGGACAGCGTACAGACAGATAATTAAGCGCACGATGCTTATCGGTAGACCCCGTGTTATCAGCGATCTGCATCATCCGCCGGGACATATCGCCTGCCGCATCTCTGAACCTCTCACCTGCAGCCGCTTCCCTCTGGATCGATCTCATGAATTCGCTGTGTTTGAACTGGTAGATCTGGTCGATCAGAACCATAGGCACTTCCAGCCCGCACATATCCAGCTGGGCGATCGGCCCTTTTCGACCCACAACAACCTGCCTATCCAGTGGACCCCACTGAGGT